>TARA_R100000734_G_C3319190_1_pt1 | contig 10082 bp, 12 predicted proteins | sample TARA_R100000734 | Tara Oceans TARA_R100000734 (sample SAMEA2623290) | marine metagenome | biome: marine biome (ENVO:00000447); feature: surface water layer (ENVO:00002042); material: "saline water (ENVO:00002010), including plankton (ENVO:xxxxxxxx)" | depth 5 m | reverse complement strand
CTCTTATTTATTTATTAAAACACATGGATTCTATCAGGAACTATGTGTTAAATGGTAAGGAAGTATCAGAAGAGCCTATAGTAAGCAGAATACAGGATGCACGGAATTATTTATTATTATTAGGTGGGATCATTGAAGAAAGCAAAAGCAGAGGAAAGAAAGCATAAGTTTGGCTCTATACAATGGGTAATTGATGCTTTAGGTAGCGAAGTTACCGAAACTAGGTTTAGAGAAAATCACAAAACAGATGAGATCAGAGCAGATGAAAGTCTTTGGTGGTGTCCGGAGTGTCGTAAAAAATGGAATATATTTGAAGGTGAACTTTGGAAATCTTCTGATATAAAACTATGGGAAGCTAAAATATGTCCAGACTGCGATTTGCTTGTATAATAAAAAATGGAAAGATGTCTTTGCTAAATAGGGCAGAGTTTGATAACGCTATATCTAAGTTACAAGGTGAATATTATATAGAACTAAAAGAAACAGGCGTACGCTCTGCCCAGCAAAATAATTATTACTGGAAGATTGTAGGTATATTGGGTGAGGAACTGGGATATACTGAACAAGAAATGCACTCTACTATAAAAAATCATTTCAATGTAGAAAGCACTAAAACACTATCAACAAAAGAGTTTTCAGTATTTATAGAAAGATTAATTAGATGGAGTGCTGTTGAATTAAACATAGTTATTCCTGATCCTAAAACTTTACTGTCTTAATTACCAAGACTCTATTATATCTAAGTTAGTATTCCATATTCTAGGAGCAACCTGCCTAGCAGTAAAACCATTTTCTACTAATCTATATAATCCATAATCTCCTGTAGTTGTACTTGTAGAATCTAAAGTAAATAAAAATGGAAGATGTTGTCCTATTATTTTATTATAAAATGAAGAGTGTATTGTTCCTGAGTCATACCAATCTGATGGAGTATCATGGTCTGCAAACCAATTTGGTGAAAATAAATTAGTATCAGTTACATAATCAAAATTCATTGAATGTTTTATCCTGCCATGTCTACGATTAAATGCATAAGTTTGCTGATTAGCTGTTGTAGATAAATTCCACGGAAGTGTACTATTCCATGTAGGTTCTCCAAAATACTTAGAGTTGGCAAAAGTAGCTCCTCCTGTAGATTGAAGAAGATCAGTACCATCGTAAATTATCTGAGTATCTATATTAATATTTGGAGACTGAAAGTCAATATATTTTCCAAACATAATTGAACCAATAACTATATCTGCTGAAAAATCTTGATTAGTACCAGCGTTACTTTTAAAAGTAATTCTTAAAAATCTATTATCTACATCTCTAGCCCATCTTATCAAAGTCCAACCATTATTATCTGGATCAATAAAAGTATCATTTGCAGAAGTTGTTTCTTGTGTTGCGTTTATTATTTTTACATTATCGTTATTGTCATCATCTGATACAACAGTTGGTGAGTTCATATTAATATCATCATCAAGTTCTACTTTAAAAATAGCATTAGATGAATGAAGATTATGATTTAAAATAGCTAGAAAGTTTGTTTCTGAAAGAGCATCAGTTGTTGGATCGGTTGAACCAGTAAACTCACTAAAGTCAAATTGAATGTAAAATTTTTGATTTGCTCTTCCTATTTGAGCAAAATTTGCTGGTTTCATATCAAACATATCTGCTTTAGAACCAGCACTAAAAGTAACTGCTGTACTATTATCATCTTGTTTCATAGTTATATTATCTAGAGTTCTAAATCCATTTGCTAAATGATATGAAAGAACATCTACATAAGCTCTTGGTGTTGTAGTTCTATTGTATCCCATAATTTTTCCTTATCCTACTTGTATTACCTGTATGTCAGCAGTAGCTACAGATTTAGATATTGAAGTTATCATCCAGTATCCAGACATTGCTGAACCAAATATTTTTATTTTAGAATCCCAGTTAGAAAAAGATATTATATCTCCTATTTCTAAATCATTATATTTAGGAGTCACAGTAGTAAAAGATATAATGTTTTTCCTATCTTTAAATACTTCAATGTATGTATTAGCTATTGCTGTAGCAGTTGTTGTATCTATTACATCTAAGTCTGTTTCCATTTTTAATGATTGATTATTGCCATTCACAGTAGTTCCTGCTGATGTTGAATCTGTAGAATTTACTGATTTCTCAAATTGATCTCTTCCATAGTTTTGATCATAGTGAGCAGTAATATCATTCCTAACAGAATTTAACTTTGTTTTAAATATATTTTTTAACTGAATTTCATTAAAATTAATAGTTTTATCTGAAGCACTATAATCTCCTGATCTTCTTAAAGTTTTTATTTTAAACTTGCCATCACCACTTATATAAACCCATGAAAAACATTGTTTACAAACTCTATTTATATAATCTTTAGAGCTTATAAATTTATATTGAGAAAAAGCAAATTTAACATCGCTAACAGCATCATTTAAAATATCTCCAAGATGACCATTTGTAGTGTTGCCAGATATATCAAATAAAGAATGATCTATATTTGAAGAACTTAATCCTAATTCAGTTCTTAATGAATCTTCTATAATATAAATTGGATTTTCAAGTAAATTACCTTCATTATATCCATTGTTTCTTGAGTCTGCATCTATCCAAGACATATATTCTCTACCTTCTCCTGAAAAGTACAAATAATCTACTTCTGCTGGCGTTCTTAATGTTTTAGTTCTTGTTGCTATTACTGTTTCTTCTACGCTATCATTTTGTTCAAATTGAGTAGATACAGAATATCCAACTATTTTTTCATATTCTTCTTGTATAGTTTTTGAAAATACTTGACTTGGTCTAAATTCAAGCATAAGCCACATATCTAGCAACCTATAAGACATACTATTATCACCTTGATCTATTCCTATGCTATTTTTTACAGTTAATGTAGTAGAGTCAATAGAAGCTGAACTAAGTTCACTAGCAGAATATTTACTTGTTAAATTAGCAATATGTATTCGTGTACCTGTTCCCGAATTTATTGCTGGACTAAAAGTCGTTCCACTAACAAGTTCTACCTCTACACCACTTGCATTATCAGAATTAAAATTACTTGTTCTACTTATGAGAAAAATATCATTATTATCATACAACTCTCCAAGTTTGGGTACTGTAGGAACGTTAAATGTTAAATTTTTTGTTACTGCAGGAGCTCCTATTTGTTCAAATAATTGTCCAGTTGAAAATGAAGCAAAAGTAGAAAGACTATCATCAACTGCAAATGCTACACTTGAGTAAGACTGTTGTGCTGTAAATGAATTTTCTAATGGTAATCTATAATAGTAATTAGTACCTTTAGCTTTAATTATATTGTGAGAAGTTGAACTAGGGTTTTCTGTAACAGTAACATTGCTTTCTACTGCTGAAAGAAACTCTCCTGATTTATTAATATAAACATTAGACTCTCTTAATTGTGCTAATTTTACAGCAGAGCCTTGATTGGTGTCAGGCAATGCTTCAATTTGACCTGAATTATTACATCTATTTACTATAATAGCAGGAAAACGACCATTAGCAAAAAATTGTTTATAATAAATATCAGATGTAGTTTGATCAAAGCTACCATAAGACATTGGAACTGGTTTTCCTATATTTTTTTCAGGAGCAGATGCGTATGTACTAGAATCAACTGTAGCACTAGGTATTTGTTTATGGTAAACACTACTTTTATCTAATAATAACAACTCTATTGAGTCTAAGCCATATTTTATATCTCCAGATATTACTCCTGTGCCAATCATTCTAGTAGATGTATCTAAAGTAGATGTTTGATTTGTATTTAAAAAAAGCTCCCATTTACGATTGCTAAAATTATTTGTTGCAAATAAATCTGAAAATCTACCATTTTGAATAGCACGATCAGTATTTATTAAACTAACTGTCATATTGCTTGTAGATGTGCTAAAGTTAAAAAAATCTAAAGATTGACTGTAGTTTCCCCATGAAGATGCAATACCATAATAAAAATCACTACCATCAGACCTATCAATATCTGATATTCCTATAAAATTAGACTCATCGTTATAATATAGTTTTAGTACCCAAAATGCTGTTGTATTTGAGTTATTTAATGAGTTAGATAATGCTGAATCAAAACTAAGCATTTATTTTATTTCCTAGTGATGTTGCTTTGTTTAATGCAGGTATAAGAGTATTATTAACATAACTATCATCTACTACTCCACCCTGTATTGTTACATTAATTGTATTATTATTTGTTGATGTCTCTCCATTATTTAAACTAGCTAAGCTATCAACACCTACTCTATCTACAATTTCTTTTCTAATTATAAATTCACCTGCTTGAGCCATTATAGGAACATTATCTCTTCCTTGAACTTGACCACCTGTTGCAAACTTTTGAATTTTATTATCTTTTACTAATCCACCTGTATGAGCAATAAGAAAGTTTAAAAATCCTCCTGTAGCAGTAGCTAATTCTTTTGGTGCAAAAAATGTACTTAATAAAGCATATACTCCAGCTTTTGCAATTAATTGAGTTGCTATAGCTTTTAAACTACTTACAACTGCATCTCCCATATTTTGACCATTAATCATTGCATCAGCCATAGCATTACTAAGATTCATCATATTAGATACAGCAAATTTTTGTTGAGTATCTAATAATTTCATTACATCTACTTGTAAATTAGTATTTGATATGTTTGCTTCTACTGCTTGAGTTGCCAATAATTCCTGAGTATGTAAATCTTTAGTTGCTTGTATTAAAGCTTGCATTTGTTCTAATGCTTGTTGTTGCTGAATATTTCTTTGTTCAGAAATAAACTTTGCTTGTTCTGCATTTATTTTTTCTTGCTCTGCTTTTTGCTCTTCTGTTTCTTTAAGCTTGTTAGATTGTTCAATTTGTTTATTTCTAACTTCCTCTAGTTCTTTTTGTTTGGCTACTTCTTCTTTATATGCTTTTTCAGTTTCTTTTAATTTATGCATCATATTAGATAATTTTCTAGTAGTGCCTAAATTTAAACTGTAGTGTAATCCAACGTCTACTAATTGGTCTCTTAAAGATTTATTGGAATCTATATTTATATTTGTATTTTTTGTTAATTTTTCTATCATTTGTTCGGCTTCTTCCGTAGCCAAAGCAAACTCTAATGCTGTTCCTTTTGTATGATTAAATATTTTTAATAACTCAGTCATATTGCTAAAAACATTAGTTGTATTTTTTGCCAAACTGCCAAATAAAGGAGCTAGTGTTTTTCCAATTTCAGTAGATAAATCAGCAGATGAAGCAGATAATTGATCAAATCTGTCTTTAGTAGTAAGAGTTTCTTCTCCTAAAGTTTTTACTTTTGCCCTAGCAGATTCCATAGTAGCTTCAAGAAAAGCTTGTTTTTTCTGAGCATCTGTTAAAGCATCTACTGTTGTATTGTTAGCCTGAGCAAATCTTTCATAAGCTTCTTCTGATTTTACAATAATACCAATATTATCAAGCATAAGCCTTGACTGCCTACCAATACCAGTAACTAAAGATTCAACAGAACTTGCAGTATCTCTACCTAATGCTCTACCAAGCCTTTGAGCAATGTCAAACATTTCAGCCATTTCATCTGAGTTTTTAGTTACACCTAAAATCATTGCATTGTTAGCTTGCTGAAATAAATCAAAAGATGCCATTGTTCCATCTGTTGCATCTGTTAATTTACTTAATGCAATAGATGAATTTTCAGTTGCTCCAGATAAAGTATTAAATGCTGTTTCCATTGCCTGAACTCTAGAGGCTTCTCCAACTAACCTACCTATTTGCCTGACACCTAACCCTAAAGCAAAATTAAATAAAAGCATTTTTGATCTTAAAACAGCAAATGACCCACCAAGTATTCTTGTAGATATATCAGCTTTTTGTTGTTCAGCTATAAATTTTCTAGTAGAAATTTTTAATTTTTCTAAAGCAACTCTACTTCCATTCATAGCAGAAGAGTAGTTTTTATTTTGTAAAATAATTTTATTGTAATCAAGACCAAGAGCTTGTAGCTTTACTCTTAATGTATCTATAGATTTTTTATTTTTATCTTCTTGAGTTTTTTGTTGTTTATTTCTATTAACTAATTTAGCTTGAGTATTTATAAGTTTTTTTGTTGATCTATCTAGCTTATCGATAGCCTTAATAACATCTTCATCTCCTTTAGCACCAAACTGTATAGTTATTGTATTTTGTTCAGCCATTTTTCATTGCCTTTGCTTTTTGTCTTTCTATTAAGTTTGTTAATAGAAAACTTTTTTCAACCCATTTTTTAGGTTGATCTCCATAACTCCCTTTATATGGAGATATTTTAAATTGTCTTGCATACATAAATCTTGCTATTTCTTTTTGTGCATTAAAATCCATAATCATATTAGTACAAGAAAAAAAGGGCAGTTGAGCCATCACCGATTCAGCGATATTCAAATTACTGCCCTGTTTAATACTATCTTTTGTTTCTTCTATTAGAAGATCAATAACTTCCCAAACATCTTTATTTGATGTAAAGGTTCGACTTTCATATTTTCCTTCGATTAAGATAGGAATTTGAGCCTTATAGGGGTATTCGTGATACATACACCCCTCACATCTTCTATCTAGTAAGAAGTTTAATTCTAATGTGAGGGATTCTACTCCCCCAAGCGTTGATGCTCTTGTACAGCCAATGATAGTTCATTTTTTTCATCTTCTGAAAGTGACTTAATAAATTTATCATCAGCACCTTCAACACCCTTACGAATCCAAGCAGTTCTTGCTTTTGCTAAATTAGTGATAGCTACAATTTCATTACCTTCATATCTCATCTGTGGTAAATCATTGCAATAGTCCATATCATCTACAGACATTTCTTTTAATTTAATCTCTTTTCCTGTAGATAGTTTCATTATGATACCCTTAACTGTAGCATTTCATCAGTAGACTCATCAGAAACTCCTTGCATGGTAGTGCTGATTTTCAAATAATCATCTTCTTGAAATGATGGTTGCTCATTAATAAATGACTTAGCTAGATTTATTCCAAATGTAGTTGCACTTCCCCAAGTAGCATGATTTGCTAAATATAAACCTTGAGTAGCAACAGATTGCGTTCTCCATTCATTTAAAAAATCTTTGGTGTTTGTATCGTATTTAACAACACAATTAGCCATTGTTTTAAAATCTGGTATAGAACGCTGATAAGCTTCAGGTAATCCGTAACTAGATCCAGATGTTTTATTACCTAAGAACACAACAGGATTTTCTATAGTAAATGCAACTGAATCAAGAATTGTATCTACATCATTTACCATCTTATCATCTGTAAAATGAGAAAGATATAAAAAATTCTCAGTATAATTGTTTACTGTCAAAGCACTACCTACAGATGATGTAAATGGTGTTCTAGTTTGTGCAGTTAATTCAAAAGTAAATCTTCCACCATTTTCATTTGAGTTAGCATTTAGTGTTAAAGATGTAATAACGCAACCTGAAAGAGTATATGAAGAATTAAATGCAGATACTCCTTTAATATGAAATGAAACTGTATTATGACCACCACTACTTGTAGCACCATGTAAAAAACTTGCTGGTGCATGATTATATAAAACCTTAACTAAGTTAGAAGCAGTTTCTACTCCAGTAGCATTTTCTGCAAGAACTTGTAACAAATTAGTTGTTAGAACTCCACTTAAACTTAATTCATGTACGGCTCCGGGTTCATGGTTAAATAAGTCATCTGTATTCACTATTCTTCCGGTGCTTCCTGTTCTCTTTTCTATAACTCGTAAATCATTAACTGTAGGTAAGCTAATTGATTCTACTTCTATTCCCAAAAAAGTTGATGGAGCAGTTCCTACTGTTGTTTCTTCTGCTATCCCAACTGTAAATTCTTTTGGGGAAAATGCCGATGTATTTGCTGACATTATTTACTCTCCTTTGTTTTTTTTACTTCTTTAACTTCTTCAACTAAAGATAATAGCTTGTGTGGTATAACATCTACCTCTACCATTTTCCCATTATTTAAATCTTTGATAAGTTGCTTTGGAAGTCCACCCGGAACTCTTGAAAGCATCCCATCCTTTGCTTTTATTTTCATACCCACTCCTTATTACTTTAAGATATGTTTCCTAAATACAACCCTCTCCATTCCCATCTAATAACATTTAATCCATCTATAGCTTCTTCAGCTTCTTGCTTTTCATTTATTCTAGCTGTGTTGAATCTGCCATTAAAAAAAGTGTTATTTTGATTGTTAAAGAAAAGAGCTTCTATATGTGATACTTGACGAAGTATATGCTCCCAAGTATCCTTTTTTAACATTTTTTCTTTAAAGGTGTAAGATACATCTACAATGTATTCTCTAGTTTCACCTACGGCATCATAACTTATTAAGTCTGTGCCTATTGGATTAAGGCGTATGGACTGATTGCCCATATCCTTAAAGTTTCCTGTATATACTGGGATACTACCTGCAAACTCTTCATTAAGAAAAGAGCGTATAGTATCCAAAATCTTTGTTTCCCAAATGTTAACAAATGTAATTGCCATTAGGTTCTAGTCATCCTGATTGAGTATGGCATCCCATTGTCATCTACTGATTCATTCTTGCCAAAGAACTCTATTTCCCATTTGTCATTTAGTGTAGCTGTATCTGCTGTGTCACCTGCAAACCTAATATAAACATCATTAGCTAGTGGTTGATACTGACCATTGATGGTCTCTGTATAGTCTGCTACTTCGCTATTGTTCATTCTTTCAGAACCTAGCTTATCAGCATCTTTGTGCCAAACAGAGTACACAGCAGTTCCTATAGCACCACCTGTGGTAATCTTTACACCAACCTTATCATACACATCATAGTAGTGACCTCTTGTATCTACTATGTTTATAGAACCACTTACAGATACTTGTCTAATTACTCCTTTACTAGCATCACCTGAAACTTGCCAAGACAACTTGGTGCTACCATCATTTAATGACAGTATATTTCTTTCTGCTTCTTCAAATAAAGCATTACCTACTTCAGATGTAGGGTCATTTGCTCTAATAAGAAAATAACAAGCAATTAATGCAGTTGTTCTTACTATGGAGTAATCATAGTTGCCATCTTTATCTTTGAACTGTTTTCGGGGCAGTCTGCCATCTAACCTAGAATCAAGGTATTTTTCGGCATTTGATATATAGCGTGTTCGTAGAGTATCCCAATCATCACCTGACTCAATAAGCATATCATTTGGATTTGTTGTATCGTTATAATAGTAAACAGCATCATTTGAATCATCGTAATACCATCTCCCATTGGCGTTTACATCTAATATGCTTGATTGTCCTGCCCCTAAATTTTCACCATTAGCAAACAACTGAGTAACTAATCCTACATTGTTTGCAACATATCTGCTTCCAGCACTTACTACAAATCCATATAAAGCAGTTTTAGTGTCAAATTCATCTATTGATGGAAATACATCTTTTAAATCTCTTGTTGTACAGTACGCCATATTGTTCCTAACTTATATAATAAATGTTTTTAATACAAGGGTAATGTTTAATTTTTTATCTCTATATGAACTAAATCATCAAAATTATTATCTCTAGTGTTTCCATCGCTATCCCAGTCTCCACCAAATCTTATGTCCACTCCCATTTGTTTAGCTATACCACGAATCATTCCACCCATATAGTAAAAGCCATCTCTATCTTCCCAGTCTATTGGGTATGGTGCTAAATCAACTGCCTTACCTTCCATGTGCTTAGAGTACTTAACTTTAGTAGCTCCCTTTGCTAAAAGTTCTTCTTGACGTTCAGCAGAACGGAGTCCTTCAATAATAGTAACATCCATCATTTTAATTAATTCATTTAACACATTTACCAGTCTAGCATCCACCCCTTTGAGTCTTTCTCGACTCCGTCTACCGAACTTATACATTACTTCTTCTTCTTTTTTTTCATTGTTTTACGTTTCTTTTTTGGCTTTGCTTTTCCAAAACCATATCCTTTTCCCATTGGCATTATCTTGATCTCCTTACTCGTTTTGCTACTTTTTTACTGTACTTTGCTCGTTGCTTACCTTTGGCAGAAGCTTTTCTCTTTTGCCTGTTTGTATAAGCCTTTTC
>TARA_R100000734_G_scaffold2091_3_pt1 | contig 10311 bp, 4 predicted proteins | sample TARA_R100000734 | Tara Oceans TARA_R100000734 (sample SAMEA2623290) | marine metagenome | biome: marine biome (ENVO:00000447); feature: surface water layer (ENVO:00002042); material: "saline water (ENVO:00002010), including plankton (ENVO:xxxxxxxx)" | depth 5 m | reverse complement strand
AGGATTAGTATCAAATAAAGACTTTTGTATTTTATGCAACAACTCGTGCTCAGCAGCTGTTACCGCACCAACTGTAGCTGCCCACTCTTTGTTTATATATATTTGATTAGTTTTAGGATCTACATAAGCATCAACAAATTTAGGAACACCTTCTGGCAGGTTATTCATATCATCTATAACGTTTATACTTTCACCTAAAACTTTTTTAGTTACTTGTTCTACTTTATCAATAGCCTCTTGTATGATAGGCTCATTTTTAGCTTTGTTTTCTGCAATTATATATGGAGCTAAAATTTTTGAAGAATTAGTAGATATTTCATTTAATTGACTTTGTTTAGAGCTTATTAAATTGTCTTTAGTTTTTTGATCTAAACTAGTATCATTTGTAATATCTCTAATAGATCTTATTATTTCATATTCTTTAGCTTTATTATCTAATAAAACTCTTTTTTCATTATCGGTAAGATCATCTAATCTACTAATGTCTGTTTTTAAGGCTTTAACATTGTTTACAATTATAGAGTTAATTTCATCTTTTATTTTATTTACAGCATCAACACTTAAATCTCTGTTGTTTTCTAACGTTTCATTCAACTCTTTTATTCTAGCTTGGCCTTCTCCTATTATTTGAAATGATTGTCTACTTCTAAAAGGAGCTATTATTTGCTGACCAATTAACGGCGCTCTTATCGCTACACCAGCTGTCCAAAGAGTACTTAAAGCAGTTTCACCCAAATTATCAAAAAGATTTACATCTTTTTTACCCAAGACATACTTGTCACCAATATTGTTTATTAATTCATCTAGCATTTCACTAGGTATTTCTTCACCCATGTCTCTAGCCCATCTACCGCCTGCGGACAAAAAACCTTTCATAGTGTCACTAAAACCTTCTTTGAAGCCCGGTATATTTTGATAAGAAAACTTTAATCTACTAAGCATTCCTTGTGTTACATACTCTGTAGCTGCAGCAGAAACTCCACTTAAATTAGCCATAGTATACATTTGCCACCAGTTATAGTCAGCTGTACCCATGTCTATTTCTTTTTGCATTTCTCTAAACTTGCTACCTGCAACGGCTGCTCCAATTACAACTGGTGCATATGTTCCGCCCGACAAATATATAGCTCCATAAATAGGTATTTGTTGACCTAATGATCCACCAGCCCATCTAAGTATATCCATGCCTGACTCAATGTCATCAAGAGTTGTTGGTGGTGCCATTTGGTCGTTTAAATAATTTACCACAGAATCAACCCCACCTGTAAACTTATTTGTTAATTTTCTACTTAAATCTTCACCAGTAAGCTTATTATATAGTCCTTCAGCAGCAGTACCTATAACACCTAAACTTGCTACGTTAATACCCATTCTTTCAGAGTATTCTGCTAAACCATTTACAAACAAATCTAGACCCATCGTTGCGAATCTACCACCTGTTTCAGTTAAAAAACCGTAATTTTTTTGATAATAGTTATTAAAAATAGTTGCCTTATTAGCGTCATTTACTTTAGCGGCAGCTGTGTCAAATATATTATTTATTATATCTAAATTAGCGTTTGTTTCTAAATTAAGTAATCTTAATTGTTCTCTGGCTTCTGCAGCTTCTTCTTGAGTTTGATAAGTAGTATTAGCAAGACCTAAAGATTTAAAATTATTAGCAGTTACTTTTTGTATAGCTAAATTTTGTTTTAATATATCTTGTTTTAAATCTAAATCTATAGCAGCTGTTATTAATTTTTCTTTTTTCTCTTGAGTTGTATCTCCAAAAAGATCTGCTATATTTTTAAAACCAAAAGCTCTTGCAAAAGGTTGCATCGCTAAAGGCAAATCTTCTATTAAACTTTCAGAGTAGTTTCTATACAATTTATCAGTTTCTTGTTGTGTAAAAAGTTGTATATATTTATTTTTTACAATATCTTCAACATCAGCATCTGTTACTGTATTTATATCTACTTTATTTTTTTTAGCGTATTCTAACTTAGCTTGATTATAAAACTCTTGTTGTTGTAAAAGATCTTTATCTACTGGATCTAAAATATCTCCCACCACAGTTGAAATAGCAGCTTGGCCTCTACTAAATGCTCTTTGCCCAGCCCCTCTCCAAACTTTACCAACAATGTTAAACATAGAAGGCTCTTCAACTGGTTGAATAACAGTAGCTTCATTAGCTTTAGTTATAATATTAGGCATCATAGCATTAAGCTCTTCGTCTAAAGCCAAACGCATAGACTCGCCTTTAATTAAATTAACTGTTTTAAATTTTTCCTCTAAATCTTCAAGCTGTTTTTTATATTCAGCTAGTTTACCAGTCTCTCCCATAGGAAGAGCATCTATTTTTTGTTGTATTTTAGCTTTTTCTATATTATATTCTCCTAATTGACTTTTCTTTTCTTCTAACCATTTTTTTAATTCTGGATTTGATTTAAGAATTTCATTAAAATTAGACTTAGAAGCTTGTAGGTTTTTTTCAGAAAAATAAACTTCTCTATCAGCAGTAGTCATTCCATCAATTACCTTCTGCTCTTGATAATTATAAAGCAACATATCATCAAAAGATTGTATGCCTTCTCTATTTGGATCAAAATCTTGTGGCTGTTGTTGTTGTTGTTGCTTTAAAGCTGCTTCACGAGCTTTTCTTTGTTTGTATATATTATCTGCAACATCTTCAGATAAAAAACCTAATGCTGATTGTATAGATGCCTCTTGATTATTTAGCGTTACACTATTAGGATTATTTCTAGCTCTTTCAGTGGCATTTATAAATTCTTCGTCATCTTTGCCTTTATAAAAAACTTGTAAATCTAAATTACCTTCATCATCTACATCAGCCGTATATTTATAAGTAAAACCACCTTTGCCTTGTATTTCTTCGCCAATATTAGGTATATTTACTTCACTATTAACGTCTTTAAATTCTGTTTGTAAATAGTTTTGTATCTTACTTATTCTTGCGGTTCTATTTTTTATTCCTTCAACAGTGTCAAAAAATCTTTGACGAACCACTTCATAACTCTCTTCTTCTTCTTCTTCTTCTTCAGGCTCTTGTGATTCCGATGAACCATCTTCCGACTGAGATTCCGTATCTTCTTCCTCGGATGCATTGTCCGGTGTAGTTGTTACAGCTGCATCCTGTTGGTCCGCAACAACTTCCTGATTTCCCTCTTCTTCAATTACCTCTTCTTTTTCTTCAACTTTCTCTTCAACTGGTTCTTGTTTTTCAACAACTTCGGGTGTTTCTTTTTCAGCTAAAACACCTTCAGTTTCTTGCATTGATTGTTCTGCTTGCCACTTGCCAAGTTCAGCAATAATTTGATCTCTTGTTAATGGTGGACTAACAGACTGAAGTTCTATAGTTTTTTGTTCTATTGTCATTTAATTTAACTTAATTTATTATCTTGTAAAAATTTTTGTGCTTTAGCAGATCTTGCTTCTGATAAATCAAATACAGCCGCATCTTCTTCAACAGTAGGTAATCTATCTGTAATGAATTGTTTTAAATAGTTATTCATAAAATATTCTACAAATTTTTGTTCAAATAAAACTTTTTTATCTTGTGATAATGGTAAATCTTCTTCATAACTCCAACTTTCACTAGCTGCATTAGCATTTTGCACCATTTGAGCGTCTTCTTCTACGCTTGTTTGTTTAGCTAAATACACATTCCAAAGCGCAACAGCTTCTTGTTCTGTTGATAATATACCAGCTACTTCAGCATTTATGAAAGGCATAGATTTTTTTGTAATTTTATCTAAATCAAATTTAAGTATGTTTCTGCCTTTGCCTTCTCCTATGTCTATTATTTCATAATCATAAGAACCATCTGGATTTTTTAAAACAAACTCATCTGATATAACAGCTACAGGAGATAATTCTCCGTTTTCCTGTATTGAGTTACCTTCAAATAAACCAGTTTGAGGCATAATAGACATCATTAATTTTTCTATATTTGGCGTAGATGTTACAATGCTTGTGCCTTCTTTTGCTAGAGTTGATAGCGATACATTATTTATAACTAAAGGCTCTTCTAACATTGGTCCTGTAAATATAATTTCAAAAGATCCTGTTTCTAGTAAATACAAAGCAATATCGTAACCATTGTCTTTAGAAAAACCTGGCTTAGTAGTGATCATAGAATTAGCTACAGTGTATTTAAAATTGTTATTAGGATCAAAATTTGATTCTTCAGTTATAGCCAGTTGAGATGTAAGTTCTCTTAAAAAATCAAGAGCATTTTGTGGGGCTTGATTAAGAAGCTCTAATTGCCTGTATTCATATTTACAATCTCCATTAACACATTTATTATTATTAATATTTGACATTAACTTAGCATATGTTTTAGCCGTAGGTCTAAAAGCCTTGCCTAATATGTCAAAATTAAAGTCATAATTATTAGCTATAAATTCTTTATTAAAACCAAGAGCATTGCTTTTGTTAAACTGTTTTAGGTATAAATTTTTTTGTATGTTTTTATTTTCCATGTGTTATGTCTTAACTTCCGAATTTTCCTGCCGCCATGCCCATCATTGAATCTCCTAATCCACCAATTGCACCCATCATTGCATCAGAAGATGCTTTTTGAGCCGATTGTTTAGCACCCATTAAAGCTGCGATTTTATTTCTTTGGTAGTTTATATTATCTTGCTCTCTATTTTCTTTCATTGTCATTTTAATATTTTCACCCATACCTATTAATTGTTGAGTTCTACCAGCTTCAGATATTTGTATACCTTGTATTCTTTGTGCGTCAGCTAATTGCTGTTGCTCCATTTGTTGTTGACCTTGAGCTCTTAGTTTTTCATTTTCAGCTTCTTGACTTTCAACACTAGCAGCAACTTGTTGTTTGCTTTGCAGAGCCGCTTGAGCTAACGCGGTAGCACCACCGGCGCCTGCGCCTGTCGCTCTTAATGTGTCTAATGTATTTGCTAAAGCAATATCAGACTGCTCCATTTGTATTTCAGCTGCTTTTGTAGCTACGCTTAAATTTGCGAAAGGATTAGAAACTTTACTAGAAAGATCTTTAGCTAATGCCGATACATCTGTAACGCCGCTGTAAGGATTTACAATTTGCTGTCTAGAGCTTTGTAGCCTATTAAGCTTAGCGTTTTCTTTTTTTAATTGTCTAGCTAAGGCTCTAGCTCGTCTTTTAGCGGCGCTAGATCCAAAGATACCACTTGCTATTTTTAAACCACCGCCAATCGCGGCTACTGCTATCATTGACATATTAACTTGTTTTTTCGTTATATTCGTCTATTGTCATAGACACTAGTTCTTTTTCTATATCTTCTATATTTTTAGTATTACTAGGGTTTTTATGTACGTTTACAAATATAGAATCTTCTAAAGCATATATAAATCTTTTAGAGCCGGGTTGTGATACCGTATAACAAGGCGCTATATGCTCTATTTGTTCACCGTTGTTATTTATTAAAACTCTACCTTTCATTAAAAACCAAGCATGTAAATGGTTGTGTATTGCTCCTACAACAATATCGCCTTCGCTCATGTTCATTTGTCTTATATATACTTGATCTGCAAAACTGTGCTTTATAGGTATTTCAGGAACCTCTACTATGTTTTTACCATCACCATAGAAACCCTCGATATCATTATTATTAATAATAATATCTTGTATTTCTTGTACTGATTTATTTATTTTTTTAATATCCACTTGAAAAAACATAATTAGATGATACTGCAAATAGTTCTTTGTATTGACCAGGATCAGTTACTGTATCTGTAGACATAGTTACTTTAGTAAAAAATGCTTTTATTCCTGATATTTGATTTCCAAAATGAACCTCACCACTAGCTATTAGTGAAGTGTTTATTAAATTTGCACAATATTTATTTTCTTTTCTATAAAACCCTGCTCTAAATATAGGCGGTGTTGCAACTAAAGTTCCAGTATTAGGTGGATTAGCAGAATCATAAGCACCTTCAACATAACTTAATATACTGTTTGTAGTATCAAAAGTAAATAACTCACCATTTATGTTTGGTCCAACTTCATCTGAAACAAAACTATCTACTTGCCAACCACTTGTTCCTTCATAATTAATAGTTTTAAATACTTTAGAAGAACTAACTTGAGGATTAAATATAAAAGTAACTTTAGATGGATAAGCAATTCCATAAAAGTTGTTATAATCAGCTTCTGATGAGTTATGCAGCCAGAGCTGAGACCCGTTTGTAGTATAATATTGGTTTTTTAAACTAAAAGTTTGACTAGGTTTATAATCATAAAAACTAATCCAACCTTGCGCGGTTTCGTCATAAGAAACTGTATCATAATTTGATGTAGCTGGTTGTATAGATAATACATAATCTTTATTATATATATCAAATCCTCCTAGTAATTTACCTTTATTGCCTAAAACATCTACGTTTATTATTTTATTTCTAAAATAACTACGCATACCTGTTGCTGATATTTCTGAAAGTCCATTATTATCTAATTTCATTACGGAGTTTTGATATGAATCAACAAAATATTTATTGTAACCATAAACAGCAAAACTCTCTGGATGGTTGCCTATTCCATAGTTACCCGCAAAAGGAACTATTTGACCAACAACAGTAGTAAAAGAACTTACAGGTAAACCACCTCCTTCAGCGCTATATATTGCATCTTTGTCTATAAGAGCTTTACTTACTTTACTTTCTTGAAATATAATTAAATTAGTATCTTCAGCATATAGTTTTTGTATAGAACCGTTTATTGGGTCTAAACTTTTAGTTATATCTTCTGCTATACTAAAAACATTAGTTTGATTTATGCCTGTTCTAGAGTTGTATATACCAGAGTATATCATAGAATTAAATCTAACACTAGCATTTGGCTCTTCTTCAACTAAATATGCTCTAACACCATAATCTGTGGACGTATTGTTAAAACCACCTCTAATTCTAGCTTCTTCTATAATCCAACTTTTATCATTGTCTATAGATGTAGATCTATTAAATCCTCCAATAGCTTTAGGTATACCAAAAGAACCATTCCAAATAGGCGTAAGTGTATTTGAGTTATATGATTTTTTTAGCACAAAGCTATTAAAGTATTTTATTTCAAGTGTAGTTGCCATTTATATTGTTACTTTTTTTAATTTTATTTTACACAGGAACACAATAACTTAATTGCAGCGTAGCTCCAACATTGCCCGTCATTAACGTTGCGTCGTTTGCAAAAAGAGTTATAGTAATATCTAAACTTACGTCTATAGGACCTTGTATTATACCGACTGTTTGAGTTTCAGATGATCCTACAGGTCCAGGTACTCCAAACTGAAACGCAGGATAATCTCCTGAACCTGGACAAAATACTGTTGCTGAAAAATTCCCTGGATTAACGCCTGAAATATTGTCTATTGACAATGTGGCTTTAACTTCAACTGGTCCATTTTGACTTAAACTTACAGGTGTATTAAACACTACCTGTGAATCTGGATTAAAAGCACTAACAGCTCCATTTAATTGACCTACAACAAAACTTTGAGTTATGCTGCCTGGACAAGCAGGTACTAAAGGATTAGTTAATCCATTATCAAAAGATATAGTTTGTGTTGAAAGTATTTGAAATAAAGCATGGCATATTGAACCTGTACCACCAGCGTCTCTTGCAACAATATTTGCTATATAAGGTAAACCGTAAGAATTACTGGTTTCTTCTAAAAAATTAATTCCACCTCGTAAATAGTATGTTCCAGCTGGTTCTAGAAAATCTACTTCAGACGTTAAAAACACATGATCATTTGGGTCTGAACTTACATTTAAAAAAGCTGCAGCATCAGCAAGAGGCATCCAACCAAAAATTGTTCCAGGTGTAAAGTTAGGTCCTACTTTTATATATATTTCTTCTATCTCTGGTATAACGTCTATTAAATCTAAATTAGAAGTACTAGATCCGTTTTCAAAGTTTACTCTAGCTATATTTGGTCTTCCTAAGTTAACGAAATTATGATCTAGTCTAAAATTTGATCCTACTTGTGTAGCTATATTAGGATACTGCTCTGTTTGACATAAATCAGTTTTAGGAGGATTAAATTGAACGACAGTTGGTTTAGGAGGTAATACATTAATTAAGCTTTTAGTAACACTTAATAAGCTTGGCTCAGCATCTGCTCCAGCCCCAGGATTAGAACATTCAAATGTAAATGTAAAATCATTAGCAACTGTTGGATTTCTAAAAACTAAGCCAGGCGCATCAGCTCCAAACTCTAACGGTATGTTAAGTGCCCCTATATTTACGTTTTGATTAAAAGTAACAGTTGGCGACACAAAAGAAACTACCTTGGTTCCAGAAGATATACCAGAACCGCTCACTGAAGAACCTGGAACTATAGTGCCTACAACGCTACCAACATCTAAAGTTGTAGTAGTTGACGTACTAGCTGAAACAGCTGTGGCAGAACCCGGTAATTTTAATACTAATTTAAAACTTCCTGGTGTAGCTCCAGATGCTATTCCAAATATACCATTTTCAGGAGTAGCTGGATCACAATAAGGTATTGCAGTTTCTGATGGTGTTCCTAAAGCCGCTGCGTTTGTTGAAGACCCAAGTCCATCAACAACACTTATAAGTGTCATTTGATTAGCGGCTGGATTTGGAAAGTCACTACCGTCTAATCTTAATGGTTTAAAGCTTTCTGAAACGTCTGAAAGAGACGCGTTACCTTCTGTTCCAATAAAATCAAAATTACTAATTCTAGCAAATTGATTAGGCGCTGGTCCTTCGTCTATAGCCGTATTCAATAAATCTATTCTTCCAGCTGTTGTTGTTTCATAATATATATCTAGTAAAGATACCGTAGGTGCTGTTTCAAAAACGTTAAGCGCTGGTAAAGTAGTAAATACACCTGAAGGCGTAGGTACTTGTATACCAAATTGCGACTGAGTGTTTATTCTAGCTATTAACGAACTTGAATCAGGGAAAGAAGTATCAGTACCAGAAGGCGATCCACCTGCATCTGAAACATATTCATAGTTATAAAAAACATATTCAAAATTAATTGTAGATAAAATTGGAAACTCTTTATAGTTAAATAAGTCTTGTATTGTACCTACACTTGTACTTAAATCAGCAGTTCTACTTGGAAAATAAGCTTCATTTAAGTTTGCCGCTGCGGAGTTTGCGCCACCAGTATTAACTCTACCAAATAATCTTACACTACTTGGAAACTCTCTTTGTGTTGGACCTACTTCAGAAAGATCTCTAGGTATTTTATTTACATTATCGTTTGTTAATATAATATGAGATGTAGAACCTAATTCTTTCTCTCTACTTAATGGATATGCGGCCATTGCAGTAGGCACGTATACGTTGTAATATTCTTGCTCTGTTTGTTTTACAACTATTTTAAAACTATACCAACCAAGTGGATTATAGTCAGGTGATGTTTGATCTGAATTATAAAGTCCTGGAATACCAGGAGTTGCAGGATCTTTTTCACTTCTTATTAAATCGTTAAACTGTATATTTAAAGCATTACCATCAAAATCTTGAATACCATTTGTTGGGCTAGCTTCGTTTGGACCTCTATAAGGCGAATAAATAGACGATGCTAAAAATTCTCCTAAAGAAGCAAATTTAGACTGTTTTGAGAATATAACAGTAGACTGTCTTCCAAACCTATCAGCCAACACTACACCTACTTCATAGTTTCTATTTTGTTTTAATGTTGCATTAGGATATTCTACAATACTAGTTTTAGAGTCAACTTTATTTTTAGATATACTAAATTCTTGATTTGATCCCCCTTTTATGTCTACAGCTAATGTATAGTCTAAAAAAGAAGGTGGCGTATGCTTGTCTTGATAATTGCCATATATAATTCTATTGCTAGATACTTCTTGACTTAAAGCTTTAACAGGTACTTTATCATAAACTCTTGTTGTTTCATTTTGTGGTAAAACTTTAAACGGTTGTTTTGAACCATATTCATATTGGTAAAAATTAGAACTACCTTGAACGTTATTAGTTGTAGGTATGGTTTCAACAACTTTTATACTAGTTTGATCAGATTGTTTATATAGTATATCTATTTCAGAGACTTTAAAATTTGTAAATAAGTTTCCTGCTGTAGAAGGAAGTGGAATGTTTAAAAGTATTTTATTAACTTTGTTTTCCATAAAAGCAACTTCTGTGCTTCTATAAGCCTGTTCTTCATCTGATACTACATTTACATCACTACCTGTAAAATTACTACTTCCTTGTATGTTTGATGTAAAATAACCATCTTGTTCAGGTATAAAACAAGGTTGAGTAAAAGGCGCTATTAAAGAATATTCACCATCATCAAATCTATATCTATA
>TARA_R100000734_G_scaffold19119_1_pt1 | contig 10363 bp, 16 predicted proteins | sample TARA_R100000734 | Tara Oceans TARA_R100000734 (sample SAMEA2623290) | marine metagenome | biome: marine biome (ENVO:00000447); feature: surface water layer (ENVO:00002042); material: "saline water (ENVO:00002010), including plankton (ENVO:xxxxxxxx)" | depth 5 m | reverse complement strand
CCGATGATTGACAAGCCATACAAAACGAGGCTAGGTTATGTCGAGGACTTCCCAAGTGAGTACCGAGCCATATCATGGGACAACAATCACTCAATCGAAGCCGCTTACAACATAGCGATAAGTTTGGGATATGAGGGTGTTATGATAAAGGACAAGACTACATCATACGATGTTGGTAAGAGGTCTAATACGATTCTCAAACACAAGCCAGCAAGAATAGAACTGGATGTCGTCATCACTTCTGCCAAGTATGGACAAGGCAAGAGGTCAGATGTGTTCGGTTCGTTTGGTATCTCAGTCAACGATGGTTATGGGCAGTTCACTGAGATAGGTTCAGTCGGCAGTGGGTTCTCTGATACGGACTTGATGTTATTAACTACAGAATTGAAGAGGATTGTGGATGTGTATGATAACAACACGTTCCACTTCCTTCCTAGAGTGGTTATTGAGATAACAGCCGATTTGATAACTAGGGATGCTGATGGTAAATACTCCGTCAGGTTCCCAAGAGTAAAGAGAATCAGAAGGGACAAGTATGTATCAGACATCAACAAGATGGAAGACGTTGTAGCATTGGCATAAAATATTAATACCAATTTGCAGACGATTGCTTGTGTTTAACAAAGACCAACTGCAAGGCATTATGCTTGCATCTAGCATACCAGAAGTCATTGTTGCAAGAGACAATGGTGTGAGGTTAGGTTATCGCGTTAGACTACGAATATCTTTGAGAGGACATAGCGTGTTTCTCTCAGCGATACAACGCTCACTGTTGCAATATGAGATAGATGCTACATACAAGGAGAAGGAAAGTAAGGCTAGACCAAGGCCGATACTACTAGTCAATGGACTAGAAAACGTAGACAAGGTTTGTGGGCAATTGATACCCGACTTGCCTTGTAACCCATTTTGGCATGTCTTCCAAGATATATTGGAGATGTGTCAGAATGGAGAACACCTGACACAGAAGGGTCTTGACAAGATATTGGAATTGAAGGGGTTCACATGAAGTGGTGTCCACGTTGCAATCTTCGCCCTGCTTCAACAGGGGAACTATGTGGTGCATGTCATGTGACTGTTACCTTGAATAAAAAAAAGGTGGATACTATCACTGATGAAGAGATAATAGAACACCACATATTTGAGAGAGTCAAGCGTGGTTGTGTAGAGTGTGGTAACAATGACTTCGGTTATCAGGCTGGTGTGAAGGAAGAGAACAATTTGAAGTGGTATATACTTCAAGTTCACTGTGATAAGTGTGAAGCGAAGTACGAAGAAATAATGGAAGTGAGGGTTATAGATGAGCCTAATGAAAACGATGAATCAGAATAGAGCAATAATAGTAGTAGGAAAAACAGACACAGAGAAGATGACAAAGGCAATGACCTTTGTTTCCGATGACCCGATAGTTGTATATGCCAATGAATATGACATAACTGACAACTATTCAATTCCACCAGAGCGTGGTATCATAATCGATGAGGTGCATTACAAGGCCAACATCGAACTGATACGCAAGACGATACTGGAATACAGGGGACAAGTAGTTCTGCTATCTGACAATCAGAAGGATGTGTCCAAGAAACTACTGAGCATCTGTCAGTTGAAGAGGGCCACGAAGAAGACGATGCTTGAGGAGATTAAGGAGATAGCACCAAGGTCAGACGAACCAGTGAACTTCGACGTTGATATCTTCTCATTGATACGGGAGTATCTTCGCAACACTGACAGGGAGGAAGTCAAGGACATGCTCATGGTGAGCAAACCACCAGACATACAACTACTGTCTTGGATAGCACCAAACATACATCCCAACAAACTAGGCTTCGTTGACTTCTATGTGAAGAGAAGGTGGTCTAACGAATACTTCTACGAGATGTTAGCATACTCCCACGATGGTAGGATGCAGAGGAAGATGGTCATGCCAAAGAGAAGGGCGTATTCCACGATACCAAAGATATGCTACAAGTTGAGACTGAGAAGAGCAGACGCTCATCTGTTGAAGGACTTGTTGAAGGATGAGCAATTCAAGGAATATGCTAAAACCAAACTAGACAACACTGAATGTAGAATGTTGAAGTTGGGTGAGAAGAAGAGAAAGAAGCGATATGCACCAATCATTCCACAAGGGACTCTTGAGGAGTGGCTGTGATGGCTGGACCAATAAAGCATGTATATCGCAAGAGAGCAATGATACAGTTCGGTAAAGAACAAGGAAGGAAGTTATTCAATCTAAAGGATATGAGATACTACCTGAATAACTACATTGGTGTGAATGGTAAGATACACAAGCAGACTGGTACTACTGCCGTACAACTAACCAGTCTAATCAGAATACATCCTGATTTCAGGTTCTACCCTAGTCAGGAGAAATGGCAGTATATAGGACAATTAGATGAGGAGGAATAAGAATGAGCAATAAGAAAACAGATGAAGTAATAGAGAACGTGAGTCATGCAATTGAATCTAGACAGCAGATTGCGCTGGATGCAATAGAACTCATTATGTGGATGAACAAGAAGGTTACAGAACTGCATGTTGAAGTACACAAATTCAGAAAAGAAGCAGAAGAAAAGATAAACCATTTCATGGATATATCTAGTATGATTATGGATGAGAGCAGGAGTGAGGAGTAATGTTGTGGACAGAGAAATACAGACCAACTAAACTCATGCATGTGGTTGGACAATCCAACTTCGTGCTTGATGCAGAGCATTGGGTGACTAATCAGGAGATGCCCAATGTCCTGTTATATGGTGTAGCGGGTGTGGGTAAGACTGCCGCCGCTCTCTCACTTGCAAACGACATGCTGGGTGATGATGTCAAGGCTAACTTCTTTGAAATCAATGCATCAGATGACAGGAAGTTGGAAACAGTCAGAACGAGAATCAAGGAGATTGCATCAACGAGCAAGATAGGCGAAGCACCATTCAAGATTATACTCCTTGATGAGATGGATGGTATGACTAGAGATGCACAGAATGCACTCAAGAGAATCATGGAACGGTATGCTGATAATTGTAGGTTCATTATAACTTGCAACGATAGGCACAAGATTATCCATCCTCTTATATCGAGATGCGCTAACTATTCATTCAAGAGATTGAATAACGATGCCATTAGGAATGTAATATTCGATGTACTGGAAAAGGAAAGAGTCACTCACATCAGCGAGGATGATTTGGAAATCTTCATAGGCTCCCTACATGGAGATTTGAGGAGAGGGTTGACGGAGTTACAAGCGGCTGTTTCAAGCAAGTCCAGTCTCCTCAACATGATAGACAAACAGTTGATGCCCTACACTGAATTATTAGAATTAGTAAATAACAATGAATATACGAATGCGGTGGAGAAAGTGCATAACCTACTATACGACTCAGTTGAGATGAAAGCCATATGCGTTGGTTTGCATGATACCATCATCAAGACGGATATGACTCACGGTGAAAAATTCAAATTACTAAGGGTCGTCGGGGAAGCAGAGTGGAGGAGCAGTAGTATGACTCCAAAGGTACTCGCTTCTTGGATGATAGGACAGATGATATGAGCGGAATAGAGGTCTTCTTTGCATTCGTAATAATGAGAGGGCTATACAAAATAATATTTGATAATAATAGAAGATGGAATTGAAATGGTAAGAAAGATATTTGATTTTAATAAAGATGGGAAAACAGACATAGACGACATCAAACACTTGATGTTACGCTATGAGATAATTTTGGTTGGGGGCTTGCTCCTAATCATTTTGCCCCTGCTAAAAATAGCAGGGATATGGACATTAGATTCCGATTGGTTCTGGATACTGGCAGGTGTTGTCATAAGTGCAGAGGCCATATTGGAAATCTTACAAGCAAGAAAAAAAAGGTGAATAAAAATGAATGATGAAATAATGAATGAGATAAATAAAGCCGCCGAACTACTCGGCATGAGCGAAGATGAGGCGTTGGCTAAGTTCAACGATATCTGCGCTCAGAACAACCTGAATGCTAACGAGGAACCCTTGTTGGCAAAGGGACTGTGGAGACAGTACTTTAGCAGTGCTAGACTAGCACAGCAAAGACCAGCATCATCGGCAGGTGACAATGACCTGTTGAAGACTGCATTTGGTTTCTTCATATCCGTTGACGAAGCGAGGGACATGATGGCAATCCAGAGGGATAGGATTGTAGCAGATTACTACAGGGATGCAGACACTACGTTTGACATGGGCAAGGTTGCTATCTTCACACCCATGAATGACGGTAAGTACGATGGTTCCATGGTGAAGGATGGGGAAGTTGTGAACCGCGTATTCCCGAAACTACCTGAAAACAACGTCGAGTTGGACAGTGGTGAGTACCTAGTCCCTCTTGATGCTACTGAGAAGTACGGCACGTATGTCAACAAGAACTATGGCAAGCCACTACCGAAGTCGGAGTTCAGGAGAGGAGGAGTGTTCATCGGAGAGGTTGCTGGTAATCTAGGTAAATACTTCTTCAACTACAAGGGACCACACTCGGTCAACTTCAACCCGAAGACATTTGAGTTCGTGCAGTTCACATGCATCGTCAACTCAAGCAAGCCTGAGAGGATACATGGTGTCACAGATACGACTGCATCCTCACTGGTCTACAACGACGACCTACCTGATGCAATGGATGTATCAGACATATCGATACAGGATTCCCTCATGGAACAGTCAGAAGGCAACTTCAGCCCACTGATTGACTTGGAGAGGTTTCACAGCACAGTCGGTCAGAAGGAATACAACGACAGGTTCGTGTTCACTGACGGCAGTGTGACGAGCATCAACATGACTCCTACCAAGAACGGTAACAGGATTCTGACGCTTGATGACCTGAACACCGACTTCGACTTCGACAACGATGGGTGGAGTGGAACGACATGCTGGATACCACCACACATGGACATTGACTTCGGTATTGGTTCAAACGTGGTTGTAGTGGGTAGAACCTCACAGTCAACAGACATGGAAGGAAATCTACAGAACGTAACGATAAACGTAACAGGACTTCATGTTCTCAAGTCAAGAGGCGGTAGCCCTGACGCTATTGAGTTCAACGAGGAAGAAGAAACGGATTGGTTTTTCACATGAGCAAGGGATATTACAAATCGTATCACATCAGCAACTATCGTGATGATGACCATGTGATACATGGGGGTAGTTATTCTATCCCTGCGAGTAACGTTGATTTTGTTACTTGGAAGAAGAACCATGAGACAGGTGAGTTTTGGGTAAAACTACACACCATGTCTGGTAAGGAAGTGAGATTGAAGGTTTCATACGATGACCTCAACAGGATACTAACAACCTGTGGAAACCGTATGGTACATTATGATGAGAATGGTGATGAGAATGGCGTGGAGTACAACTAAGACGGAAGCAATAACAACGACTGAAAAAGAGAAGGGTTCCTTTGCATTGGGAAGGGAAGCGTATCTCGCTAAGAGAAAGGAAGCACAGGATAGGAACAAGAACTTCCTTTGTGTTGGTATTTGGGGTGAGGCTAAATCAGCCAAGTCCGGAGTAGCGGCAGACATCCTCACGGAAGAGGACATAGCGAATGATATGCATGTATTCGTGTGGGACTACGACAACAGGTTCATTGACGTAAAGAGGAATCATTACGCCAACATGGAGAACCTAGTCGTGTTCAATCCCATCGAGAGGCATCCTGACACACTGGTAGACATCGAAGCCACCAAGCACAATGCGCAGATGCATTACGAGGAGGCCATGTCGTATCTGAAAGATGGCAAACTGAAAGCGGTGATAGTAGATGGGGCCGATAAGTTCCTGACTGATGTGTGTGAGACATACATGAGAGTCAAGCACAACCTAGATGCTGACACTGTAATCAAGCAGATGCCCTTCGTGTGGGGAGATAGGAACACTCCTTACAAGAACTTCTTGCACAAGAAGATACTAGAGATGGACTGTCACAGAATAGTGATAGCACACTCAAAGGAGAAGTATGTGGATTCCAGTCCTGTTGGTGTGATTGCCAACTGGCATGACTCCACTGAGGACATCTTCACATCTACTATTCGGATGGAGCGCAAGATAAAGAAGAACGGACCTACCACATATGTCGCACTGATTGAGGCAAGTGCTAGTAGGCCCGAATTGATTGGTACTAGGCATACCGTTCTTACAATACAGAATGGCAAGGTTGATTGGACTGGTCTTCCCTTCCTCAAGGAAGGGGAACTATGAGAGAGTACACATACCAGTTCTTGCCTGAGAACTACGATAATCCGGAATCCCCGGTTTTGAAGATAACGAAGTCTTCTTTCGGTTCCTATCAATGGTGTCCAAAGAAGTACGAGTTCAGTTATATTGAGAGGTTGCCTCAAGACCAGACCGAGGCAATGGCAAAGGGAACGATTGTTCACAATGCTAGAGAGGACTTCTTCAATGCCTTCGACATAAAGAAGGCGGAGAACCTCTCCTACTCGGAACTCGTAAACTACAACATGAGCCTACATCCCATAGATGACTACAGTGAGATGTATGAGACAATATCCATCTTTGAGGCCAATAGGTTTCTAGAGGCCAAGGAGGAAGGGATGTTGGAGAACTTCGTACCTGCTGTCAATGAGATTATGTTTGATGCAGAGATAACGATAGATGCAGATACGACAGACAAGTATCCCCTGTCAAGGGACTACGTGGTTCATCTACAAGGAATCATTGACCGTATGTTCTATGAGGAGGGGTCTTACATTCCCATGGAATTGAAGACTGGTCTTTGGAAAGACTACAAGAAGACGATGATGAGAAAGGAGATGGCGTTCTATCAGTTGTTGTTTGAGAACTGCCCAAGAGAACTACTGGACACTCATGGGCTTGATGGTAACATACCCATCACACATTGGGGTTGGTTCTATCCTGCATCAAACTACGTGTATGTGGAACCAGCGAAGAAAGGCAGTTACACATCAGTCATCAAGGGTATCGCACAGATGCTACACTCATATGAGCAAGGCATCTTCCCTACGAAATACTTCGCAAGAACGTGCGCGAGTTGCAGTTTCTACGGAATCTGTGATGCGGCTAACGAGGAGAGTTGGTTATGAAAATAGAAATAGAAGCAAAGAGATTGAAGAATTACTTAGAAGACGTATACCTAAAGGGTAAGTATTACGATGGTGCATCATCGAAGAGCGGCATACTTTCTGAATATGCCATGATGTCAGTCGAGGACACAGGTGAGTTGAGGATTGCGAATGCAAGCCCATCTGTTGCCTGTAGGATAGACCATCACTTTACAGATGAGCAGGATGTGAGTCAAGGGGCATGTATCATTGACATTGCCAATGTACTCAAGCATCTGAAAGTATTCAGTGGTGATATGACATTCACCTGCAATGACCATATCGTAATGACTGACAGCACGAAGAAGGCATCCCTGTCCAAGGCATTGACACATCCGCATATGGATATGATAAACAGGATATTGGAATATGACCTTGGGCCACTATCAAGGTCACAGAGAGCAGGTCAGTTGGGTACGGTGCAGTTTGGTAGGACTCAGTTCGATAGCATGGTCACTCTTCTTGAGGATGATGCTGTCGATGCGGCAAAGGCATGTGATGTTCTTAACTTGGCTAGATACAAGTTCGACTTCACATCTGGTGATGTGTTGCCAAACTCAAACCCAAGGGATACCAAACTCACGATATCTTCTCAGAAGACCGAGGTTGATAGAGTAGAGGTATCCGTTGACATGGTGAATGCCGATGGTGTTGATTCGACTGTTGAGTTCACTGGCCCATTCAGTGGTTTCGTCAGTGGGCTTGTGAGTGTGTTCCTAAAGGATGATAGTCCTGTCATGTTCTACTCACCAAACAGGTTGCTCATCAAAGCACCCTATCTATCGAGGTGATGACATGGAGTGTGTAATTTGTAAAGGAGAAATAGAAGAAACAGAATACGGTTGGAAGCACGGTCACAATGCGGAACCTGTGAAGAATGGAAGGTGTTGTAGCCGATGTCATTGGGAACTTGTAATGCCAACAAGAATAGTAATGGAGATGAAATATAATGATAATAGACAAACTGAAAGAAGGGATAGGACTTAGGTGGAGAGACCCCAAGACTCTTGAAAGAGAGAGTAAGGAGGTCTCCTTCCATGAGTTTCCACCACACTTCTTCGTGAAGAAGAAACATGGGTGGACTGAACACGGTGACAGGATTGAATATCAAGATGGTCAAGAGAAAGTAATGCGGTTCAAGGACAAGTGGGGAAACTTCAATTTAGATGTGAAATTCCAACACGGCGACTACAAGAACCTAGAAGGCGATGAACTAGTCAAGGTTACTTGGAGTCCACCAAGGCCATCGTACTCGTATCGTTTGAGGAATAACTTTCATGCATCATACGAAGCAGATGTCTCACACCACTACAGGTACGCTGTTGATTGTATCGATGAGATGCCTGAGTACCAGATGCGTAAGTGGTATTGGGACATGGAGTGGATGCAAGGCGGTGAGCATGATGGTGCTATCACTTGTATCGTGGTGTATGATAACTACATGAAGAGATATCGTACTTACTTTTGGCAACCAGAGATGGAATCATTCTTGGAACAAGGATATGACATTTCGACCTCTCGTCTGTTTGACTCTGAGGAGAAGATGCTGATATGCTTCCTGTCTGATATGATAGATGATGACCCTGACATGCTTATCTCTTGGTTCGGTTGGAAGTTCGATTTGCCGAAGTTGATTGAGAGAATGGTGCATCATGGGGTTGACCCCAAGTTACTGTCACCATGGAACGAGGTCACTGGTGTCTCTTGGAAGAACAACAAACCAATCATGGATGAGGGAACGGTAACTTCCTACTCTCCGATAGCACAACCAATCAAAGGTAGGATTTGTGTTCCACTTGACTTGGCTTTTGAGAGACAATGGAACGATGCACAGAGAGGAACACTAGCATCGATGTCACTTGACTACATCTCCGAGACTGTACTAGGTCGCAAGAAGTTAGTCAGTGAAAAGTTCCCTGATAAGAACGAGTTCTTTGCAAGAGGGTGGCTTGAGGACACACAGAGATACGTTGAGTATGCTAAAGTAGACGTTGAACTATTAGTCCTAATAGATGAAATGCAACACACAACAGAAGCAATCGTATCACTCCAAAGGCTTCTCAAGGCTCCCTTCGATGCTTGCTTCTATGCGAGCAACATGGGTGGAATATACTTCATGCGAAATGCCCCTTGGAAGGCTCCTACGGGCGAGAAAGGACAGCGGGTGTCCTACGACGGCGCGATGGTGTATGACCCTCTCAGCGAGTCCACAAATGGACTCCATTTAGGTGTCGCGGCATTCGACTACGCACAATTGTATCCATCTATGATAATCGCTAGGAATATCAGTTGGGAGACCGTATCGGAAGAACCAACTGCCTTTGCAGTCAATATCAAGACACCAAAAGATTTCAGCGAAGTAAAGGAATACGATATGAAATATTTCAAAGTGGATGAACTTGGCCTACTACCAAGAGCAGTTCTAGAATTAAAGACACTAAGGAATGAATACAAATCATTGGCTAGGAATGCCGAGTCTGAAAGTGACTACAACAAGTGGAACAACAATCAACTCGCAGTCAAGAGGCTCATGGCTTCCTTCTACGGCATCATTGCGTACCAAGGATTCGGATGGGCTAATGTGGAACTTGCCGCTTGCATCACTGCTAGTGCGAGGGAAGCCATACGTCTAGCCGCTTTCAAAGTCAAGGAGATGGGGTTTAGGTCAAAGGAAATACCCTTTTTCAAGGTCAAGGAGATGAGCGAATGAAGTGTGTGGTATGTCATAGAGAAGGGGGTAATGATGAGAAGGGTGTCATAACCCTACAAAGCACAACCCACGGCTCTGTCTGTCCCACATGCATAGACCAACTAGTGGGAGATGTGATGAGAATGCGAAAGCCATGGACTAAGGAAGACCTGAAAGAATGGGGGATAAGAAGTCAATGGGCATTGTACGGAGATGATGAGGAATGAGACAATCACCAACAAGACAAATTATCGAATACAAAGTTTACCATTGTAATGAAGACGGTGATGCATGTGATGTTGAAACTATCGCTGGCAAGTATTGGCATAGCGTTCGTACTCTGGTAAGTGAATGTGAAGAAGACAAGCATGATGAGTTTCACAATGGTCTTAGAATCGGATGGATAGAGAAATGCTACTACTATTGGTATGGTGACCCTAGCGATTCTTTCAATGCTCAAGACATTGGTTGTTGTGGTGTGGATGAGGTTGAAACACTATGGGAAAGGAGTAGTGAGGAAGAATGACAAGAAGAGCAAGAAGCGTAGCACATGTAGAATATGAGATACTGCAATGG
>TARA_R100000734_G_scaffold14723_2_pt1 | contig 10364 bp, 13 predicted proteins | sample TARA_R100000734 | Tara Oceans TARA_R100000734 (sample SAMEA2623290) | marine metagenome | biome: marine biome (ENVO:00000447); feature: surface water layer (ENVO:00002042); material: "saline water (ENVO:00002010), including plankton (ENVO:xxxxxxxx)" | depth 5 m | reverse complement strand
GACAAAATCCAAGGCGCATTAGATATCTTAAATGATAGTCTTAGAGCGTTAGGCGATCCGGCTGGTATGGTTAGCGGTGTGGCTACTGGCATTGGTGCGGCTTTAGGTGGTCCGGCTGGGGCTGCATTAGGCCAAACATTTGGCTCTTTAGTCCAAGGTTTATCCGCGTTGGGTGAAAAAGACCCAGCAGAATTAGAGGCTGAAATGATGCAATTCACCCAAGCTTTTATAAAAGGGCTTCAGGTATTGCCAAAAATATTAATAAAGCTTTTGCCTAAACTTATCACTGGTTTGTCTATTGCTATCATTTCAGCAATCCCAATTTTATTGGTTGAACTTGTAAAAGCAATTGGGGAAATATTAACTGGGGCTTTTGACGCCTTAAGCCTTAAAGACGGTGAAGGCTTTTTTGAATACATAGGTCGACAGATCACCCAGATATTCGATTTTTGGGCAAATTTCTTATTTGGTGGATCAGATGAAGGCATGAGAAGTGGCGGCAGTGCCAGACCATTAAGCGGCCGCAGTGGTATGCGTATGACAAGAGGCACAGGTTTAGCGCTGTTGCATCCCAATGAATTTGTAGTACCCCAGAGCGGCATGGCTCCACAGGCTGTAACCAGAACATTGGATAGCATCGGCAGCGGCAGCAATGCCACCAATATTAATATTAATTCAATCGTCACAGAAAGATCGGCCATTGATGAATTGGTTAATAGAATAGAACAAAGATACCAATTATTTGGGCAGAGCAGATCAACTCTTTTTGCAGGTTAACCAATGGGAAACGCTATTTTTTATTATTACCCCCAGCCAGATGGCAATAAACTGGTAACCATTGATCTGGGTGATCCATTAGGCCAATTGTTTTCAGATATAGAATGGAACGCAGATACAGGCGTAACACTATCGGGTAAAATGCGAAGAGTAAACGGCATGACACGCGAACGGGTGACCATACAGCGCGACAGATTAAGCGGTGGTGAAACAATTGCACATCAATTAATTGCCATGCAAAACCATTTAGATCGTGGATTTAGTGTTTTCTTTTCTGCGGATTCTGATAAAACTTTTTATGCACCAGTAAAAAACAGTTTGGTGGGTGGTGATACGAATATAGAGCTTTATCCAAACCCGTTTTATGATTTTGTAGGCACAGCCACACCAGATGCCAATGATTATGTTGTTTTAGAGACTATGGGCCCTGGCATGTATCAGGAAATTAAAAAGGTGTCCAATAGCTCTGGGCTTTCTGCGATCACTGGCGGCAGCATGACCACCAACGATGTTTCATTTACTTATGGCGATAGGCTTAGTTTTTTAAGGTGGTACAGATGTTGGGGTGGCTTAAAGCGCCCATCTGATCAAATCGGCCAAAGCATTATCACTAATGAAAATGGGATTCTCTGGAGCTTAAATGTTGAATTGGTTGTGGATGCTTCTTTAATGTTTAGATACCATCCAGATCAAGGCAGCGAATTTAGAACAGAATTTAACGGTGTTGCAGCTGAACCCACACCGCCAGAAGTAACAATGGAAGACCCACGACAGCGGTTTACGTTAGAAGAACAATTCCAGCCATATGAATACATTAGCCCATATGGGCCGGGTTACAATAGGGGTTAAAATGGCTTGGTCTTCTGGATTTAAAATAAACTTAGATCGAAGCGAAATGACGCCACGATACAAATTGAAGTTTCATAAACCACCGCGTGGCCCTGGTGGTTTTTTTACTATCTCTGGTGGTTTAGATCCATCCCAAACAACCAACCAGCATAAACCCGCCTACATAAGCGCCGAAGGCCCCAGAATAAGTGGCACAAAAATCACGCCTGTGACATGGGGCGTTTCTATGGGTGGTTTTGAAGTGCCTATAGTGGGAGACATCAGCCAATATTATCCAGATTTAATGCGTGGTGTTTTTGCTGGGCTCTACATGATTCTTGGCGATGAAGAAGAAAGAATAGCGTTTGGCCAGCTTAAAGAAATAAATGGTAAAAACGGCAAATGGTCTTTTGTTTTTCAAGATTTGTTATCAAGCTTGCAAGGTACAGCAAGCGGCTCTTGTAATAGTGATGGATTCGATCCAACAGGTGGAGGCAATGCTGTTAAATATGGGCAGTTTTTTAGAACCATTGGCATGGAGGCCACCGCTTCAGCTTATACGCTTGGCGGCAATACAATAACCATTAACAAATGCCAGTTTTTCAAAAAGCAATATGCTGAAAATGGTTTATGTAAAATTGAAATGAAAGATGCTGGCGGCGCTTCGCTTGGTACGGCCCATTTTGAATGGTCGGCTATTTCTGCCACTACTGGCTCTGGTGATCTGACTTTAACAGCTGCATCTAAAGGCGGCAGTGTAATTTATCCCGGTGACGCACCACTACAAAGCTTTCATAGTGGGACAGTAACCAGTCTGGCTTTTATACATGGCCACCCATGGGATTTATTAACCTACATGATTCTTTCCAGAGATAATAGTGGATCATTAAACACAAATCGCTTCCCACAGTCATGGGCATCGGAAGGCAATTTCCCTTATGATCTGGTAGACGTTAACGACATGAACATACACAGCGCATATTTTCACACGCCACCTGGTGGAACTGGCACAAACTATAAGTTTTCTATTCCATTGGAAAGCAGCTTATCGGCAGGTTTACGCGGCTATTCTGATTTGGTTAAATCACTTGGCATGTGGCCTGTTTGGCGTCAAGATTCTGTTAGCTGGCGTGGTTGCCAAGATATTTATAACGCTTCGATCCATTGCGTTACAATACCAGAAACGGACATTATAGAAATCACCCGCCACAGTTTATTTAGTGCCCAAAATCCTTTAATCTATGCTGGGGTTTTTATTCTTTACCCAATCGACAGCACAACAAACGGCAATAATGGAAGCATAAAAATAACTAACGACATGCCAAGCTTACCATTTGAAAGCGTTTATAATGCAGATGGCAGCCGTCTATATGACGTTACATTAAATGCTTCACAAATGGCGACCAATGACAGTAAAAGGCTTTTACCATGGGCCAGAAATGTTATTGAAACGATAGATTTAAGACTAACCCCCAAATATGCTAAACTCTGTGCTGGTGATTTGGTTGAAATCACAACCAGATTTTTGCAAAGCCCCATAAAGGGTGACGGTAATTTTGAACGTCAACGCGCTATGGTTACTTCTGTTTCTTGGCAAGTTTCACGCGGTTACTGTTCTATCCAATTGGCTTTATATCGTGACATTTTTACATATTATTGAAGGAGATAAAAAAAATGCAAGAGCTACCACAAATCCTTAAAGATGTTTTGGCCGCTGGCCATTTGATTTTTGACACTGGAGACTATGACATAAATTTAATTGGTGTCAGAAACCCAAACGGCCAGCCAGATAAATACGATGATATTTTATTTGTAGTCTATAAAAAAAATGGATTGTGGCAGGTTGAAAGCTTCCAGATCACAACAGATCCCGGCCTTTACTTTTTAAAAAACCCCATAAATGTTTTGGGAACTGCCATTTTATGCCCCGGCCAATATCGTAGCGTTTACCGCGTCGATTATCATCGTGGAAAGTATAAAGCTTTATGCCAGCGCCGCCCGGTTAAATGCTTTAGAGACAATAACAGAGACAAAATCATAGATATGGATGCTGGCTCTACATCCACTGGACTCTATGGTGTGAATTTACATCGATCACACGCAGATTATGAAGTTGACACGATAGGGCGCTATAGCGCCGGATGCCAAACGCTTAGAAGGGCAGAAGATTTAGACCGCGTTTTGCATTTAGTTGATATGCAATTTAAAACCCATCCAGATTGGGATAAGGCTGTAACCTATACGCTTTTAGCCCCAGAGAAAAAAGGCCCAGCTGCAAAAGGCAAAAAGAAAACACCAAAGAAATAGTTTTCCACAGGGTTTTCCACAGGGTTTTCCACAGGCTATTGAAAAGTCTATGGAAAACTTTTTTTTTGCATATCGCCTAAATAGATACTAAATAGTATTTAGGCAGACACAAAAGGATAACAGATGAAAACGATACTTTTAAGCGGCGGGATTGATAGCTACATTCTTTTAAAATCAATTAAAAACAAAAAGGGGCTTTTTGCTACTTTTATTAATTGGGGTCAACCTGCATTAGAGCAAGAAAGATTCTACACACAATTAATTTGTGATGTTGAAAAAATACAAATGCAAGAAATTAAAATTGACATTGATAACAGTGCAATGAAAATTGGCACAGGCAGACCAGGATCAAGATTTGTATCAGGTCGAAACAAATCATTTTTAACAGCTGCATCAAAGACGGCAAAAACACTTTATTTCGGAGCCATACGAAACGACCACAATGATTATCCAGATTGCAGACGTGAGTTTTTTGATCAAATGGAAATAGAATTAGGCGTTAAAATTTGCACGCCATTAATCAATAAAACCAAAAGTGAATTGATATCTGAAAACAAAAGCTTGCCCTTAAATATTACATGGTCATGTTATGAACCCGTTGGGCCTTTTGAATGTGGAAAATGCAATTCATGTCTTGAAAAATCAAAATCAATTGTTTTCGCGAATATCAAATGATTGCCTATTGTGCTGTTTGCACCAACAAAAGAAATTTAAAAGCTTTAAGCGGTTATCCATGGCGTTTTTTGCTTTCAACATCTACGCCATATTCGATTAATAAATATCGTGATTTTGGCCGCAAATATGCAATAGATAACGGCGCTTATTCTGATTTTGTCAACGGTCGACCTTTTCAGACAGAAAGATTCTTAAAGCTTTTGCGCACGTTTGGCCATAATGCTGAATTTATTGTGATACCTGATTCAGTCGGCAATAAAACCGAAACGCTAATTTTTGCCGAGCATTGGATAAGAAAATTAAATGGCAGACTTCTTTTGGTTTTACAGGATGACATGGAACCAAAAGATATAGAACCGTTTAAAAAATACATCTATGGTTTTTTTATGGGCGGTTCAACAGATTGGAAAATGGCAAACATTCCAATTTTTTCTAATTATGCTATTAAGAACGATCTATATTTCCATGTTGGCAGGGTTAATTCAATAAAGCGTTTAAAATACTGCATTGATCATAAAGTCAAAAGCATAGATGGATCTGGGCCTTCACGATTTTATAAAGTGGCGCGTGATATGACTGGTTTTTTAAAAGACCATAACAACCAATTAAAACTATTATGATTTATAAAATAGGCTCCTGTTTTTCTGGGATTGGTGGTTTTGAGCTTGGCCTCCAATGGGCTTTTGATAATGCTGGCATAGATCATAAGGTTAGCTGGCAGATCGAACAAAACCCATTTTGCCAAACGATCTTAAAGAAGCATTGGCCAGAATCGGTTTTATACAGCGATATCAGAGAAGTTAAAAACGTTGATTCAGTAGATATTTTAATAGGTGGTTTTCCTTGTCAAGATATTAGCGTGGCAGGTTTACAAAAAGGTGTTAAAAATGGTGAAAAGTCAAGTTTATGGTTTGAAATGCTCCGCATTATTGGCGACATTAGACCCAGAATCGTTGTCTTGGAAAATGTCCCAAATATCGTTAATGTGGGCGGCCCCACAGTTATTGGAAGCCTTACCAAAATCGGGTATTACTGCGAATGGTCGATTATATCGGCTGCACAATTCGGAGCGCCACACATTAGAAAGCGCTGGTTTTGCATTGCTACCAACCCCCAGAGCTTCAGCAATGACCGACGAATCAATAGAAGGCTTTTTAAAGAGGAAAGCAGCCGGAAAAGTCAGCACGCCCAAACTGGCCACAGCGTTAAGGATGTTGCCAACACCATCCGCAAACATGCACAAATACCGCCTAAAGGGAAACACCCAAGCCAGTCGCAATCTGGAAGCAATGGCCCGAACAGGCAAGTTATCCCAAACTGGCGAAACTGGCCGACTCAACCCGCATTTTGTGGAGGAGATGATGGGGTTCCCAATCGGGTGGCTAAGTTAAAAGCATTGGGTAACGCTATTGTCCCACAATGCGCCCAATTTGTTTTTGAACAAATAATAAAAAGCGGTATATTAGAATCACAGCAAACGACATAAGGAGAAAACATGACGCCCTTTATAGATATGGTAGTCAAAGACTTAAAAGCAATTAAAAGCGTTAAAAGCGTTAAATGGTCTGACAATGGAGAACCACATGGCCCCCATTTTGTGATTATAGATAAATATGATGGCATCTGGCGCATGGGTGAAAGATACCCTGGTGTTAAATGTCGAATCTATGACATTGTAACCAGCGTGAGAAACCCCCATAAAACAGAAGATAACCCAGCTTTAGCGTTAGCCCTAACCAGCTATTACCAAAAGAAGATAAGACCAATCTATCAAATAAATGGCAAATACAGCGAAGAAGGCACAGAAAAATATAAACGCGGTTTAATTAATAAAGCTCTGGCGTCTGTCCATTGGCAATACATCAAAAATGTAACGCCAGACCATGTTTTATTTAGCGCCGACATTAAGCCAGAAGATTTTAAAGCATTTTGCAAGCAGGTTACCCGATTATCAAAAGACGATCACTATTATTTAAATGGAAACAAATTTAAATATGATGCCGAAAAATGGATTGCCTACAGCAAAATAGTTAACTGGCATTTGTTAGATATTAAACATGATTTAGAAATGGGTTTATTTTTAAATCACCCTCAGCAGCTAATCAGAACATATTTAAAAGACCGTTATGATTTAGCGCCATGGTTAGCCATTGAGTTAAGTTATGCCCTTTCATTTTGTCCAGCGAACCTTTCGATTTTTCCTTTTATGCCTGATGTTATTACTGGTGACATTGTAGAAATAATTTATGGATTTTTTCAAAATGCAAAACAAAGAAAACAAAGAGCAAAAAATAAACCCTGTGGATATGGCCCCAGAGCAGGTAGCAATTGGACGGGTGACTAAAAAAGCTGGGCAATATTTAATAGCAGGGCCGCCAGTGGCCCAAGTTAGGCACAGCGTGGCCGTTAAAAATGGAAAGGCCAGAGCTTTTTATGGATCTGCAAAATATAAAAATGGAAAAAACACAGCAGTAAACACCATCAAATTGCAGCATTGGAGCGACAGCCGAAACCTTTTTATTCCAAAAGGTATAGGCGTTAGTTTAAAAATGCTTTATGTTTTCCCAAGGCCACAGCGTTTAAAAAAAGCCAAATCAGATCCAGGCTTTATCGCCCACACAGTTAAACCCGATCTGGATAATTTAGACAAACTCTATGTGGATGCCTTGGCCGAAGTGGTTTTAAATGATGACAATCAAGTTTTTGCCATTGAATCAAAAAAGGTTTTTTGCAGTTATGACCATTTAACTAAAACTGAAGGCTGGAATGGTATAAAGATCGAAGTTTACTGTATTGACAACGCAGAAAGCCAAAAGCTTTTTAACGATTATTTGCCATGGTGATTTATACGCTTGTCACCATATTTATCTAACCACTCTTTAGCGTCTATTCTGTCTTGTTCATGTTTACCGCTATGGGCTTGGCGGTATACATGGCCAATAGCGTCATTATAGGCCATTATCAGCCGATTAACGTCTATTGTTTTATCACCCATTTGATGGATTATCTAAAATGCTTTTAATTGGGTATTGATCCACAGTGTTTTTAATGTCTTCCACTGTGAAGTCTTTAACGCCCATTTGACCTGTTAAAATAGAAAGCTTCAAATTGGCATATTTGTTTAACCATGCTTTTGCGTCTTCTTTTTCATGGGGCTGGCGGCCATGTAAAGCCTGTTTAATCACGTGGCTTTCTGCTTCTGTGAAAGCACTAATTAATTGGTTTAAAAGGTTTAAAGCTTGTCTTATGTCTTGCATTACATACGCCTATCAAAAAATTCTATACAGCTGCGTTTTTCTTCTGCCGTTTCCTTTTTATCACATGCTTTAAGAATCACCAGTTTGTTTATGGTGTTGCTAATGCTTTCACATTCTGCGCCACTGGTTTTAGAGTCTATTCCCCTTGTGGTCATGCGGCAAAACAATTCGCGGCAAAGTGATTCCCCATTTTCTTTTATGTAGTCTTTTGAGCATGGTTCTTTAAGCAAATCTGGCTGAGTTAGATTTTTTTGTACTTGGATCTGTTCTTTTGCCACTTCTTCTTTAACGACAATGGGCTCTTTTTTGCCCATTAGCCACGCTGTAATTCCACTACCAGCCCCAGCAGAACCAGCACCAATAAGAATATAGATTAACCAATCCATTTTAAGGCGTAATCGCGCTGGCATTTTGGTTTAACAATCTGATTCTAAAAGCTTCTGTGGTATTTGTTGCCAATGCTGCAAAGGTTACCGATTGCTCAATAATACCTACTGTGCCTATATCGTCGCTGTAATCTGTTATAACAGCGTTTTGAAAACGGAATCCCATTGTGTCTGTGGTTCCACTTTTTGTAAAGACTACTTCTACTGGGCCTTCAGTCTTGTTTAACATAGCATTATAAAGGTTGTTATTTTCTGCCGTAAGAGAAATAGACATTTGGATATCTCTAAAATCTGTGACGTCAGGCTCAAGGGTGAGGAGACTCCCAAGGACCATTCGACGGCTTAATTTATTATCAATAGAAATAGACATAGAGCTAATGTGATAGCTGTTACCGTCAAAGGTTAATTGGCCACCTTGATAGTGATAAACCTGTTGGGCTGTGGCGTTGTAAGTTGGGGTTATTTTACTGCCCCGTGTTAAACCTGTTTTGCCAATCAATTCCATCGATATGGTGGCTTCTGAACCATTGGCCACATCAATTGTGGCGCTTGTAACTTTTAGGCCACTAAACTCTTCCATTCCGTTGGCATCACTACCACGTTGGAGCTTTAAACTGAAAGATGGCAAATCAGTGGTGTTTGTCTTGTATTCATGTACAAAATCCGATCCAGACGGTGTGGTAGATACATCACCCAAAGCAGCTTTTAAAAATAGGCCGCATGAATCCCAGTATAGTGGTGTAACCAAACTGCCCCCTGTGGATTCGCTAACATCAAAATAGGAACGGCGTACTGCGCCATCTGACACACTTAAATGACTTGCGCCATCTCTTTCTATTGTTCGCGCTAATGTTGTGGAAATAACGCGGTTTGCATTGGTGTTAAATGCTGGCGTTACTCCCCATGTTACTTCTGGCGCTGTAACGACAAATGTATTCCGACCAAATATGACAGCCATTTTTTATTCTCCTTTTACCTTACGGCAGGTAATTGATTTCTAATTGATACGATAGCGCGAAGGCTAAAAACTTGGTTTTCTGTTGTGGTTATGTCTACTATAGCGGCAAAATCTTGATCATCTGTGCCACCTTGCACAAATACGCCCACCCAGCCTGGTAAAAAACGTGTTTTATTTACGTCAATCATAGAAGCCTGGGCGGCTCCGCTACTGTTTTCGACACGCGGTAAACAATACTGGACACCTTCAAAAAATAAAAATTTATTGTAACTTGATATTCTTTTAGACATCAGCGCAGAATAAGAAAACCAAATATAAGACCCTTGGCTATCTGGCTTGGTAAATGCAGACGCGGCGGATTCACTGCCTTTTGTTGATCTGGTATCTGATGCCACCATATTTGTGGGTGTGCCTAAAAATATTTGGCCGCTGTATGGTGTGCCAGAAGGTGTAAATGTTGTGGCCGCATCTGGGGCGGCAGAATACCCCCAGTATATGTAAACCAAATGGACATTATCTAAATCTGTGGCCGCTACGTTTCTAACCCGTAAAGTTAAAGACTTATTTGCATAATTAAATGTGTCGCGCTTGTATTCTGCTAAGTTACCTTGGCAGTCAACCACATAAACATCATGGCCAGATGATTGGATCACAGACCAAAAAGCAGACCACTTATCTGGGATTACTATTGATAACTCATAATTACCCGCACCAGCAGCGCCAGAAGTAGCATTAACGCTAACAGGGTAACGATATCTGAAGTTTTCATTAAACCAAGACGCGCCAGACATTTTTTCAAGCTCCAGTAGAGGTAACGCATTTCACTGTTACATTAATATAACTGATGCCCATATTATCTAACCCATATTTAGCGCCGTCAATGGCTGTAAAACTGCATAAAACGTCATCCACTTCACCGGGCAAACCCAGCTGCCTATTTGTCGTTAATGCTTCGATCATATCAGAAGCCAAATTGGTGGCATTATCAAAACGCTCATCTAATGTAGAACCACCCACAAACGCATATATATTATACACACCGTTAAAAAAGTAGCGGTCCAAGGTTGGGCCATAATTGCTAATCGCCTGTTCGAACTGCACAGAGCTAAAGGGTTGATATGGGGGGTCTATGGTGCTGCCCCTTATAACTCTGCCCGTCATATCAAAACCAGAATA
>TARA_R100000734_G_scaffold2070_7_pt1 | contig 10465 bp, 11 predicted proteins | sample TARA_R100000734 | Tara Oceans TARA_R100000734 (sample SAMEA2623290) | marine metagenome | biome: marine biome (ENVO:00000447); feature: surface water layer (ENVO:00002042); material: "saline water (ENVO:00002010), including plankton (ENVO:xxxxxxxx)" | depth 5 m | reverse complement strand
TTCACAAAAAATCTGTAACAAGTGTAAATACTAATTCAGATTCTTTTAAAAGAAACTTAATGGACTTCGTAAACGATCCTACTTATAGTAATGAGAAGCATCAAATAAGACAATTTCATGTTACAGGAAAAGAATCTATAACAATGAATACAGGATATATAGATGAGAGTTTCAATGAAATAATGAAACAACTATTATTTAGTGAACAGGTATGGGTATATGATGGTTCTACTGTAAATCCTATAACTCTAAATACTAAAAGTTTACAATATAAAAAGTCAGTAAATGATAGATTAATAAATTACACAATTGACTTCGAATATGCTTTTAATAAAATAAATGATATTAGATAATGCAAAACATTCAATTATATATTGAAGGTAATAGGGTGGATATGTTTAAAGATGAGTCTGTTTCACTTACACAAACAATCCAAAATATAAAAGATATAGCTAAAGTATTTACAAACTTTACTAAAACATTTTCATTACCAGCTTCAAAAGACAATAACAAGATTTTTAAACATTATTATAATTATGATATTGTAAATGGTTTTGATGGTAGAATTAAGAAAAGTGCTACTATAGAACTCAATTATTTACCTTTTGAGGATGGGAAGATAAAACTTGAAGGTGTTGATCTAAAGAATAATAAACCTTATGCTTATAAAGTTACTTTTTTTGGTAATGCAGTAGAACTAAAAGACATATTTGGAGATGATACATTACAGGCATTAAATTGGTTAGATAATTTTAAAAAACCTTATAGTGCTGCAAGTGTATTAACAGGATTAACAACAGGATATGATATTGTAGTTGATTCAGTCACTTATAATAAAGCATTATTAGTTCCTTTAATATCACATACTAAAAGATTGTTTTATGATAGTACAGGTAATGAGGTTGCACTAAATGGTAATTTATATCCTCATTCTGGAACAGGTGGAATACATTTTCACGGTGTTTACTATGCTGATTTAAAATATGCTTTAAGAGTACATTTAATTATAAAAGCAATAGAGCAACAATATAGTGGTATTGAATTCACAACTGATTTCTTTAACACCTCTAATAGTGCTTATTATGGTTTGTATATGTGGCTACACAGAAAAAAAGGAGATGTTAATGATCCCAACCAAGTTTTAGAATATGAGCAATATGTGAATTTTGGATTAGATTCAACAATGACAAATGTGTTATCAGTTGAAGAAGAAATAACAGTATCAGGTTTAACAGGTGCAAATAAAATCACAAGTTCTTTAACTATACGACCAAACAGCTCAGAAACAAGCAGATATGAAGTGGAGGTTACGAGAGATGGTTCTACATTCGCAACAGGCAGTGCAGAAAATAGTGATTTACAGTTAGATATGGATTTACCTAATGGAACTTACAAAGTATTATTAAAAGTAACAGAGGAATTTACATTTGGAGAAACAGGAGTAGAAAACGCAGTTAGTTGGGATATGTCAGATCTGCAAGTTCCAGAATCACATACTTTTAATGTAACACAATTTACAGTAGCAGCAGTATTTGAATTTTTACCAAGTAAACAAATACCTACAATGAAAATAGTAGATTTTCTTACAGGGTTATTTAAGTTATTTAATCTTACGGCTTTTGTACAAGATGATGGAAAGATCAAAGTACAAACATTAGATACTTTTTATAGTGGTGGTAATAACTTTGATATTAGTGAATTTGTTGATGTTACATCAAGTAACGTAAACATTGCTTTACCATATAGAGAAATAGAATTTAAGTATAAAGGATTAGGGACTAAATTAGCATTACAACACGAACAATTAAGCAATGCAGGTTTAGGATGGGGAACATTAAAGTACAATGCTGATGCAGGAGAAAATTTAGATGGTGGTATATACACAGTTGAAGCTCCTTTTGAACATATGAAGTTTGAAAGGTTACACGATGGCAATACTACAACACAAAAAACAATACAGGTTGGTTGGAGTGTAGATGATAATGATGATCCTTATATTGGAGAACCATTATTGTTTTATCCTATACTACAAACTAATCAAGATCAAATTAGATTTTTAAATGATGAGGTTTCAAGTTTAAGTGATATTGATGATTACTATATTCCTTCTAATAGTTTAGCACTTGCATCAGGTACAAGTAAAATAAACATACATTACAATGCTGAACTAAACGAATATACTGGAGATGGTTTGTTTACAGATACATTATTTGATGATTATTATAAAACATATATAAGTGATGTGTTTAGTATAAAAAGAAGAATATCAAAATATAAAGCATTTATACCACTTAAAATTTTAAGAAACTATACTCTTGCCGACAGATTTATTATAAACAATAGAAAATATAAAATAAATAGCATTACAACTAACCTAAAAACAGGTGAAAGTAATGTAGAATTACTAAACGAAGTATGATACAAAACATTTTAGATTTATTAGCTATTACAGAAGCTAAAACCGAAAATATTAAAATAGCAAAAGGTAAATATAAACTACCTATGACGTTAAACGAGGCATATAATCAAATTAAAAAAGAAATAAAATGGCTGAAAAAGTAGTAATTGATATTGACGTAAAAAGTAAAGATGCCGAGAAGCAGGTTGATAATTTAAATAAGGAATTAAGTAATACTAACGAAAACTTAGATAATATTACTGATGCCGGTGATAAAATGACTGGAGGATTAATTTCAGGATTTAAAAGTGTTGTAAATGGTGTAAAAGGAGCAATTAAAAGTTTATTCACATTAAAAGGCGCATTATTAGCTACAGGTATTGGTGCTTTTGTTTTAGCTATAGGAGCAATACAAACAGCGTTAACTAATTCTGAAGCTGGTCAAAACAGATTTACTAAATGGTTAAATCAAACTAGTGTTATTATTGGAAACGTAACTGATATACTTGGTAATTTTGGTAATGCAATAATGTCATTTGTTACACTTAATTTTAATGAAGCTGCAGATTCTATAGCTAAAGTAACTGAAGGTATTAAAAACTTTGGAGAAGAGACTCGTAAAGAAATAGCTATAGCAGGAGAGTTGTCCGATATGAGAGCTAAAGCAGATAAAGCAGAGAGAGAATTACAGGTTGAAAGAGCAAAATCAGATAGAAGAAGAGCTGAGTTATTAGAACAATCTATAAATAAAGAAAAATTTACAGTACAAGAGAGAATTGGTTTTTTGCAGGAAGCTGCTAGAGTAGAGGAGGATATAACAAATAAAGAAATTGAAGCTGCAAAACTAAGGTTAGAAGCAAGAAAATTAGAGAATTCATTATCAGAATCAACTAAAGAAGATCTTGAAGATGAAGCGAGATTAGAAGCAGAATTGATACAGTTGGAAACTGCTAAGTTAACTAAACAAAAAGAAGTAACATCACAGATTATTGCATTTAAAGCTGAGGAGGCGGCTGCTAAAAAAGCGATAGATGATAAGTTAAAGGCTGATGAAGATGAAGCACAAAGAATTATAGATGATAAGAAAAAAGAGGATGATGATAAGAAAAAACAAGCAGAAATAGATCTTTTTAATTTGAAATTAAAAATTAGAGATGCCGAAGCTGTTACAGAGGATGAACGTAGAGCATTAGAAATACAAAAAACAATTGAACATTATGACCAATTAATAAGGTTAGCAAAAGAACAAGGTTTAGCAACAGAACAATTAGAAAAAGCTAAAAATAATGCTTTAGATAAGTATAATAAAGAAAATGCTAATAATGAGATAAAATGGTCAGAAATGACAAGTAAAGAAAAAGTAGATATAGCTAATTCTACTTTAGGAAATATGGCAACTATTTTAGGTGAAGAATCAGCAGCTGGAAAAGCAGCGGCTATAGGTCAAGCAACAATAAGTACTTTTCAATCAGCAACTGACTCATATAAATCTATGGCAGGTATACCTATAGTTGGTCCAGCATTAGGTGCAATTGCTGCTGCTGCGGCTATTAAAAGTGGTATGGCTCAGGTTAAAGCAATAACATCAACTAAGTTACCTACTTTAGCTGGTAAATCAGCACCATCAGTTGGGTCAAGTTCTCCTTCTACACCTACAATTTCTACACCTCCTCAATTTAACGTAGTCGGTTCTTCAGGAGCTGATCAATTAGCTGATGCAATCGCGGGTAATCAACAACAACCTGTAAAAGCATTTGTAGTAAGTAATGATGTGACAACAGCACAAGAGTTAGATAGAAATATTGTAGATGGTGCAACTATTGGATAATATAACAAAAAATAAATAAAATTATTATTAATATATGGACATTATAGAACTTTTTATAGACGAAAACGACGAGTTTTCTGGCATTCAAGCAATTTCAGTTGTTGAGAATCCAGCAATAGAAGAAGATTTTATTGCATTAAAAAATCAAGAATTAAAATTAGCCCAAGTAGATTCAGAAAAGAAAATACTTATGGGAGCAGCTTTAATTCCTAACAAACCTATTTATAGAAAAAATAACGATAAGGAATATTATATTTATTTTTCTAAAAAAACAGTAAAAAAAGCTAGTGAATTGTTTTTAATGAGAGGTAATCAAAATAAATCCACACTAGAACACAAGTTACCATTACAAGGTTTATCCGTGGTTGAATCTTGGATAGTAGAAGATGAGAAATTTGATAAAACAAAAAAGTATGATTTGAGTGCACCTATAGGAACTTGGATGGTATCTGTAAAAGTAAACAATGATGAGGTTTGGGATGATTTCGTTAAAACTGGTAAGGTAAAAGGATTTTCTATAGAGGGTTATTTTGCTGATAAATTAGAAAGACCAAATGAACCAATTAATGATTTTTCAGAAATAGAAGAAGAAGAAGCGAAAGAAATTTTATCACAGGTAAAAGGTATTATAAGCAAAGATAAAAGAACAAAGAGTGGTAAGAAAATGATAATGGAATCTTACTCTGATTATCCTACATCTGTAAAAAACAATGCTAAAAAAGGACTCGAATTAAATGAAAAGGTAAATAATAAATGTGCAACACAAGTTGGTAAGATTAGAGCAAAACAATTATCACAAGGTAAACCAATAAGCAAAGAAACTATAAAACGTATGTATTCTTATTTATCAAGAGCTGAGGAATATTTTGATCCTTCTAATAATGAGGCTTGCGGGACAATATCGTTTTATTTATGGGGAGGTTTAGCAGCTAAAAGATGGAGTGAATCTAAATTAAAAGAATTAGGATGAAAAAAAAATATGAGGACAATAGATATTATACTAGTCCTAAAACAAATAAACGTGGTTGTTTATGTAAAGACCAATTAACTTATTCAAGAAAATGTTGTGATGGTAGTTATCAAGCACAGGGTATAGGGAAAATATAACAAAACAATTTATAAATTATTATAATACTATGAAACCATTAGAAATGTTAAATCAAGTAAAAGAACTTCTAGGTGTTGAAAATGAATCTTCTGTTGAAGAAAAAATAGAATTAGCACAAATGAAGTTAGAAAATGGTACTGTTATAGAAGCAGAATCATTTGAAAAAGATCAACCTATTTTTATAGTTACCGAGGAAGATAAAGTTGCTTTACCCGTTGGTGATTATAAATTAGAGGATGGTAAAATTTTAGTTATAAAAGAAGAAGGTATTATTTCTGATATAATGGAAGAATCTGAAGAATCTGAAGAATCCGAAGAAATAGAATCATCTGAACAACTAGAAGAAGAAGAAGTTAAAGCTGAGTATGTTACAAGACAAGAATTGAAATCAGCTGTAGACGAAATAAAAGCAATGATTGAAGATATGAAAAAAGAAAAAGAAGAAATGTCTGAAGAAGTTGCTGAAGAAGTTGGTCTTGCTGTAACAGAAATGTTAAGTAAAAATAAACCTGTAGAATTAGAAGAAAGTGAAAAAGTATCACATAATCCTGAAGGTAAAGAAGAAAAGAAATTTAATTTGTATGCTAAAAAAAGACAACATACTGTTAAAGATCGCGTATTAAATAGAATATTAAACCTAAATTAAAATAAATAAAAATGGCTACTACTACATCAATTACGAGCACATACGCTGGAGAATTTGCCGGTAAGTATATTAGTGCTGCATTACTCTCAGGTTCTACTCTTGATGGAGGGAATATTGAGATAAAACCAAATGTTAAGTTTAAAGAGGTAATTAAAAAAGTTGCAACTGATTCTAATGTAATCAAAGATGCTTCTTGTGATTTTACTGATACTGCAACTGTAACATTAACAGAAAGAATATTACAACCTGAAGAGTTTCAAGTTAATTTAGAACTTTGTAAAAAAGATTTTAGATCAGATTGGGAAGCTATTCAAATGGGATATTCTGCATTTGATAATATGCCTCCTAAGTTTAGTGATTTCTTAATTAGCCACGTTGCTGGTTTAGTTGCTGAAAAAACAGAACAAAATATATGGGCTGGTGTTAATGGAAATGCAGGAGAATTTGATGGATTCACAGTTTTAATGGCTGCTGATGGAGATGTTAATGACGCTTCTAATGGATCAGAAACATCTTTTACATCTTCTAACATTAATAGTTTATTAGGAAATATAGTTGATTCTATTCCTAATGCTGTTTATGGTAAAGAAGATTTAGGGATTTACTTACCACCAGTTGCTTATCAAGCATATGTTAGACATTTAGGTGGTTATGCAGCTAACGGAGTTGGAGCTCAAGGATACGATAATAAAGGTTCACAATGGTATAATATGGGTAATGCTTTATCTTATGAAGGTATAAGAGTAATACTTGCTCCTGGAATGCCAAGTGATCACGCTGTTGCTGCCCAAAAATCTAATTTATTTTTTGGCACGGGTCTATTATCAGACCATAACGAAGTAAAGGTGCTAGATATGGCAGACCTTGACGGATCTCAAAATGTTAGAGTTATAATGAGATTTACAAGTGGAATTCAATATGGTATTGGTTCTGATTGTGTTTTATTAACTCTTGCATAATAAATAATTGTATAACAATAAAATAAGGTAGGTGGAAATTAATCTACCTACCTTTTTTTAATTAAAAATAAAACTTATGGCATGTACGTTAACTAAAGGTAGAATTGAACCATGTAAAGATGTAGTTGGTGGAATAAAAAATGTTTATTTTACTGATTTCGGTTCGTTCGGTACTGTTACACAGGATACGGATGATCAGATTACTGATATGACTGGAACATTTACTGCTTATAAATATGAATTAAAAGGAAATTCATCGTTTGAACAAACAGTGACAGCATCTAGAGAAAATGGTACAACTTTCTTTGAGCAAACACTAAACTTAACTTTACATAAATTATCTAAAGCTGATAATAAAGAAATTAAATTATTAGCTTACGGAAGACCTCACATCGCTGTTGAGGATTATAATGGTAATGTTTTTGTTATGGGATTAGAACATGGCGCTGAAGTTAGTGGTGGTACTATTGTAACTGGTGCTGGTATGGCGGATTTAAGTGGATATACTTTAAGCTTCACCGGGCAAGAGGTAAAACCTGCTAATTTTGTTGATTCACCAACATCTGCTGATCCATACGCTGGTATGGGAAGTGCTACTGTTACAGTAACAGCTGGTTCAGATTTCTAAAATACTTTTCTAGATATTATTTAAAAGAGGGGCAAAAGCCCCTTTTTTATTATAACAAATAGTTGTTTTTTTTATTGTATATATATGATAATACTACAAGAGACTAATGCTGCTCAGTTTATAAAATTTATACCACGTGATTATGTGACTACTACTACATATAATGTTAGTATAATTTCAGAGAGTGAAAATAAAAATGTTCATTCTCAAAATGTTTCTGGTGTATTTCAAAATGTAAAATATTATTATCAATTTGGTTCAAATTTTGATTTAAAAGAAAATAATTTTTATATATTAGAAATAACTGATAATAGTGGGAGTCTAATTTTTAAAGATAAGATATTCTGTACTAATCAACAGGTTTTAGATTATACTGTTAATAGTGGAGAATACACAACACATAGTAGTACTAACGAATTTATAATTATATAATGGACAATTTACATATATTAAATTTATCAAACTACAATAGACCAAAAATAATTGAAAATAAAAATAAAGATTGGATAAATTATGGTGATGACAATAATTATTATCAATATATTATAGATAGATATAATGGTAGCGCCACAAATAATGCTATTATAAATGGTGTTGTTAATATGGTTTACGGAAAAGGATTAGACGCTTCTGATTCAAATAAAAAACCAGATGAATATGCTCAAATGCGCTCTATATTTGCTAATAAAGATATTAGAAAAACTTGTCAAGATCTTAAGTTATTAGGTGAAGCAAGTATGCAAATAATTTATAAAAACGGGAAAGTTATAAAAGCAGAACATTTTCCAAGACAAACATTAAGAGCAGAAAAGTGCAACAAGAAGGGAGAAATTGAAGCTTATTATTATCATCATAACTGGAGTAAAATAAAGCCCTCAGAACAACCTGAAAGAATTCCTGCGTTTGGTTTTGGTAATAAAAAAACATCAGAAGTTATAATTATAAAAAGATATGTATCTGGCTATGATTATTATGCTCCTGTAGATTATCAAGGTGGGTTAGCGTATGCAGAGCTAGAAGAAGAAGTAGCTGATTATTTAATAAATGAAGTTCAATGTGGTTTTTCCGGAACTAAAGTAGTAAACTTTAATAACGGAGTTCCTGATAGAGAGAAACAATTACAAGTTAAATCTGATGTTTTAAACAAATTAACAGGAAGTCAAGGTGAAAAAGTAATTGTAGCTTTTAATAATAATGCAGAAAGTAAAACAACAATTGACGATATACCTTTAAATGATGCCCCAAATCATTACGAATATTTATCAAATGAATGTATAAAGAAATTAATTATAGCGCATAGAATTACTTCACCTTTATTATTAGGTATAAAAGATGGTAATAGTGGTTTAGGAAATAATGCTGACGAAATAAAAACCGCATCTCTATTATTTGATAATATAGTTATTAAAAACTACCAAGAATTATTAATAGACTCTTTTTATGAAATATTAGCTGTTAATGATATTTCTTTAAATTTATATTTTAAAACTTTACAACCTTTAGAGTTTACTGAAGTAGAAGAAATAGAAGATGAAGAAACTAAAGAGCAAGAAACAGGTATAAAAATGTCCTCAGACACTTCTAGTGAGCTTTCTGATGATGTCGCATTAGATATATTAGAAAACTTAAATGGTGAAGAAATAAATGATGAATGGGAATTGGTAGATGAAAGAGAATATTCTAATGAAAATAAAGATATTGAATCTTGGGCTAATCAATTAATAGAAGAAAAGAGAAGTTTTTTAAAAAAAATAGCAATGTCTATTCCTAATTTAAAAACTGGAAAAGGGGATTTTTCTGTATTAGATAAAAGTTTTTATAAAGTTAGATATAAATATGCTGAAAAATATTCTAGCGGAAACTCGAGAGAGTTTTGTAAAGCATTAATGCAAAGAAATATGGTGTATAGAATAGAGGATATTGATGCAGCCTCTAAAAGCGGAGTAAATAAATCTTTCGGACATAAAGGAAAACCATATGATCTTTTTAGATTTAAAGGAGGAGTAAATTGTGGACATTATTGGAGTGAGCAGTTATATAGATTGAAGAAAAAAACAAATGGTAAATACATAAAAAAATCAGATAAAATAAAGGACTTTGTTGAGGTTGAAAGCATTCCTAAAACATATGAGGCTAAACCAAGAGGATGGAAAGATTCCAAGAAACCACCAAAAGACATGGACAATGATGGTCATCATCCAAATTATAAAAAATAACTATGGCACAAGCATTATTTATAACTAGAAACGATTTAGTAAAGTATACAGCTGTTAATGGTAACGTTGACACAGATCGGTTTATACAATTTATTAAAATAGCACAAGATATACATATACAAAATTATTTAGGTTCTGATTTATTTAACAAAATAAGTGCTGATATAGTTGCAAGTACACTATCTGGTGATTATTTAACTTTAGTTAATGATTATATAAAACCTATGGTTATTCACTGGGCTATGGTCGAATATTTACCATTTGCAAGTTATAGTATTGCTAATAAAGGAGTTTTTAAACCATCTAGTGAAAATGCTAATACAGTTGATAAGAATGAAATTGATTTTTTAATAGAAAAATCTAGAAATTTAGCCCAGTATTATACGGATAGATTTATTAGTTATATGCAATTTAATGCTCCAAGTAAATTTAGTGAATATTATACAAATTCTAACGCAGATGTGTATCCAGACAAGGATGCTAGTTTTGAAGGATGGGTATTATAAAAAAATCTTATAAGCCTAAAATGGCAAATATAAAAAAATTATTAACTTATTTAAAAAGTAATAAAATTGGCTACATTAACAAGTACAAAGATAAAAGATACCTATGATGCTTTATTAAAAGCGATAGACAATGATGCAATAGGTGGAACTGCAAAACAGATAACAGATGGATTAGG
>TARA_R100000734_G_scaffold1907_1_pt1 | contig 10581 bp, 6 predicted proteins | sample TARA_R100000734 | Tara Oceans TARA_R100000734 (sample SAMEA2623290) | marine metagenome | biome: marine biome (ENVO:00000447); feature: surface water layer (ENVO:00002042); material: "saline water (ENVO:00002010), including plankton (ENVO:xxxxxxxx)" | depth 5 m | reverse complement strand
TTCACCTGTATGTTTACAAGCTAGTTCTGAATCTTTAAAGTATTTGTATTTCATTGGCTATCTAACTCCTGTAGTTTGTTCTGAATTAAATCTTTTAGTTTGCTCTGAATTAAATAAGTTATCAAATTCCTCTTTTGTAAAAATATCTTTTATAGGCATATTAACTTTTACATTAACAGGCTGATACTCTTTTTCTAATAGTTTTGCAGTTTCTTCATCCGGAAGTCTAAACGCTGCATAACGTTCAAGTAAGGGTCTTAGACTATTAAAATTACCATCTAGTATTGCAAAAGGTTTTGCAGCACCGAGAAAAGACCTATATTTTGTTCTATTAATAGGATTTAATAGTCCTTGTCCTTCTTGAGTATCACTTAAAATTCTAGTGTTCTTACTCATCATAGAATATGTATCTCCTCGCTTGAGTACTCTGTCTTTATTAAATCCACCAGCATATTCAAAATTAAAATCATATACATCATCAATACTTGCTGTAGAGTTCTCATATCCATCTTTTGTAAAACTATAAGATGCATTCCCAAAAACATTTGTAAAATCTTTTACCTTACCATCAGAAGGTTTTAGATTTTGGAATTCAATTCCCATTTTTGCTTGAAACTCTAAATCTTCAGGTTTAGCTTCTACTGGATTGTATCCACTTATAACAGGTTTAGTAAAAGTCCTACTTCCAAATTGTCTTATATATTGTGCTTTGCCTTGATCATCAAAAGTAACCTTTCCACTTTTAATATCATTTATCAAAGTCTTTTTAAAATGATTTTTAATATTTTGATATTCTTCTTCAGTAAAATCTTTTTCTGTTATAGGATTTTTATCTTGCTTTATAACTTTATCATAATATATTCGTGCCTCCGCAGGAAGTCTTTCTTTTATACTATCAACTAAGTTAGAAAAAATATTTCTACCACCAGTATTGAAACCTAATCTATCCATCTGATCTTGATAAGGTTCTCCTGTGTATGGATTAACTCTATCAGCAGGGTTGTCTTTAGTAAATGGTACTTCAGGACCTTCAGGGATCAAACCTCCTACAGAATATTCTCTTCTATATGACATTTCGTAAGTAGGAGAATATCTTCTTGACTGTGGTCTTTCTTTTATACCTAGTTTATATCCAATTTCTTTATCAATCTCTCGTGCTGAAGTTGTAATTGGATCATAAATGTTAGCACCAAAATATTTATTCATTAAAGGTTTAGTACCTATTAAAGGTGTTTTACGAGCTACTGTTTCTGTTAAACCATATCTACCTAAAAATAATCCTGTTAAATCACTTGCTAACGGACCACCTAAACCTGCTGCTGAAACGTATGGATTTTTTGTGTACTCAATCGAATCACCATATCTTAAACCGTATTCCATTGGACCCAACAAACCAACTCTTTGAAAAGCCTTAGTAACATCATTTTTGGAAAAACCTTCTTGTGCAATTCTATCTCTGTTTTCTTCGTTTGATCTCCAATAGTTTGTAGCCAATGCTAAACTTGTTGCAGACAAAGCAAATGCTCCTAACTTAGGTGCGTTTACTTTTGGATTAACAATAACAGAGTTAATATAATTTTTTAAAACTGTGTTACTAAACACTGTCGGATATCTTAAAAACTGTGTAAAGATATCTAGTTTTGGGTTAGTCATAAACGTAGGTATTCTTGCTCTATCTCTACCCACAGGCATGATTACTTCATTTACAAATCTACCAGCACCTTGTATAACTGACTTATAGAAATTATCATCATAAGCTATCTCACCTGTCAATACATTGTTCTCTCTTGCAGGACCAAATCCTCTTTTAGCACCATCATCAATCCAGCGAAGACCGTCTTTAATATCAATACCTAATCCAAATAATTCACTTTTAATTTTTTGTATGTTTCTAATTTCAGCTCTGCTTAAATCTTTTGTAGCAGTTTCAGTTATTACATCTACTCCCTCCTTTGAAAGCTTATTAAGAGTTTGCAAGTGTTCTTCAATTAAGTTTTTACCTATATTAAAAGATGCTAACTGAACTGATTTAGTCCAAGGTATCAACATATTAAATCTAAAAAATCCTCTACCAACTTTTTTCAAAAATTCATTTTGTAATCCTTCTCCGGATAGTCGATTAGTTGTTTCTGCAAAAGCTTCATCCATTGCTAAAAATACTTGATTCATTTCTTTTTGAATTTGTGAATCAGTCATTTTATATTTCTGTTTTAGCAATAGAGGAATGTCCTGAACAAATATTTTATGTCCTTCTTTTACACCCTTCAATGCATCTTTTACTGGAGCAGTTACAGAGCCACCTGTTTTTGTTAAAGGTATCATAGCCTCAGTTAAAGAGGATACTGTTGCTAGTGGTAAATATGCCATAGCATTTGCTAATTTTGTAGCATCATAAACTCCCTGCATTAAACCGCTATCAAAATAATTTACTTGTCCTGTAACAGACTTGTAAAGATTTACAATATCTCTTCGTTCTGCTCTATTTAGTCCTCTACCCCCTCTTGCTTTTCTTAACTCCCTGTCCATCGGAGTAATCCATCTTTCTATAAATTGATTTACATTAGACTTACGTGAAAACCCTTCAAGTAAAAAACTTTTCTTGTGCTGTATAGTATTAGCAGCATTCATGTAATAATTCATTAACGTATTTAAATCATTTGTTAAGAAATCTTCAAATACATTTTCATTTAAATCTTTAAAAGCTCTAGCTTGTGTTAATAATATAGAGTGTGATGAAAACAACTCATTATTTTTATTAAGCATTTCATCAGTAAGCTCTGCTGCTTTAGTTCTATCTTTGACAATTTTTTCACTTACCAATAACTCTTCAAATATATCTCTGTTTTCTTGAATAGCTCTCCTATTCCAACTTCTAGGAAAATAATCTTCTAACTTTCTATCAGGTTTTATAAGTCCAGCATCTATGGCATCATCAAAAACTCTATTAAGTAATACTCTTAAATCTAATGCAACCTGCTGAACATCATTACTATATTTTGCTGGATCATCGCCTCTCAAAAGCTTAATAACCTGTAACTCATTAGCTTCACTCATAACACCAGTTTTTCTTAATGGAGCAGTGGCTTCATCAAAAAGTGCATGATATTCTCCACGCAAATTATCTAATATTTCTCCATGACCTAAATCAACTTTTTCTCTAGTAATCGTTCCTAATCTTTTATCAAAGTCTTCTCTAAATAATTTACCTAGTGTTCTTGCGATAGGAGAAAATTTAGCCTTAGTATCTAATATAGATGTTGCTGCTCCAATTGTTTTGGATTTTATCTTATCACCAATTTCTAAAGTTTTATAAACTTTATCAGCAAAACTACCGGCTTCAGTTTTAAGGTAATCAGGATCAGAATATAACCTATTCATTTTACTGTAGAATAAGTTTGCTTTTTGTATACCGCCACCTATGAGTCCACCTGTTAAAGCTCCAAGAGCAATCGACCCTGCTAACTCAGGAGTAGAATACATTTTTCTAAGATTGGTATTTAATTCAGTAGATTGTCTGAAATGATTATCAAGACCTAACCAAGCACCTACTTCAGCACCTGCAACAGTAGCTGCTTTCTTAACAGATTTTTTTCCTTCAGTTTTAAGTGCTCCAGTTGCCAAACTTGGTGGCACTGGTGGACCTATAAAGTTTTTAGCAGTCTTTAATCCTGTTGCAGCTATACCAGTTCTAGTGGCTAAAGAAGTACCACCTGTGAAAGGTGCAGCAAGTGCAGCAACGATTACGGTAGGATCGGTAGCAATATCAATACCTGCATCACCTATTAAACCAGCAAATTGTTTTAAACTTCCTAGATCAGCATTATCAAATTCTTTACGTAAGTATGCGTAGTCTTTCTTTTGTTGTTCTGTAAAGTTGCCACTTTGCATGGCTCTTTTCATTCCTGAGTATAGATTAAAATCTGAATCTCTCAGATACTCAAAAATATCATCAGAATTTTCACCAACCGAAGCTAGAAATCTTTCAGAAGTTTCTAAAAACTTTTCATCTTTTTCTAAATCATCTAAAGTTTTTTTTCTTCCAAAAGAACGTGATCCTATTACAGACTCAGGTCTATCAAAAATATTATAAGACATTTATTACCCTTGTGGATTATATTTAGTTCCTCTTTCTAAAGCACCTCTAGGCTCTGATATCCCTATAGGGTTTTTAATCATATATTGATTCCACCATTCTTGAGGAATTGTTTCAAAATCTTCTGCTTTAGCCATCATAAGAGGTCCATCATATTTTCTTTGTTCAAGCTCATTCTTAATTTTGTTTCTAAAATCACTACGCAGTTTTAATGTTTTTAATTCATTTTCTGCTAATCTAATATCTTCGGGTAATCCTAACTTATCATGCAATCTAGTTTTACCTCCTGCTGATTTAGGTTGAGCATCAAAGTAAAGAGTTACTAATTGCTTATCTGTTAAACTTTCTAAATCCATAATATCTAACAATGTTCTAGAGTTTTTTAAGAAATATCCTCCTGTTAAAGGATTAGCATTAAAATCTACTTCATTTAATTTAGGATTATTTTCTACAATAGAATCACCAGTAAATGTTTGTCCACTAGAAGAGACAATTACTTTTTCTAAAGATACATTTTGATCTTCAAAGGAATCATTAATTTTTTTAATTAGCTCCTCTTTTTCATCAGCATCAAACTCTGAAAGTTTATTAACTTCTTGAATATAGCTATCTCTCAATATTATAAAATCATCAGTCCTTCCTTCATTTTTTAACTCTTTAATAAATTTAGGAAGACTATCTATTAAGGCTGGGCTAAATGGTTCTCCTCTAACCCCTTGTAAATCCATACTTGTCATTTTACTATTTAACAAGTTTTCTCCACTATCTATTTTTCTAAAAACAAAATCAATAGCACCGTTAAGAAGTTGAGTCTCATCATAACCTTCTTTTTGCCACTCACGATTTACTCTAGTTGTGTAATGATTAATAGCAATCGCAACGTCACTAGCAATGTCTCCTAACATTTCCGGTTTATTTAATAGAAGTTTATCTTTTTTAGGATCAAGTCTTGATTTTATTTTTTCAACTATGTTTTGTTTTTCAGCAGCACTAGGAATATATAGTTTACTTCCTGCATAAATATATTTATATTCATCACTGATAAGTCCAGCCATTGCTGACTGTCCTTGTTTGCTGTAAGCATCAACTACTTTAGCTAAGAGTGTAGGATCATTTTCAAATGCTTCTTTTCTTTGACTATCTGATTGCTCTTCATATTCTTCTATCAATAATTTACCATTAGCTTCTCTCAGTCCTTCAGCATTTAAATATTTATCAATATCTATCTTATCTTTTATAATTAAATTTAGTGCCTCACCTTGTATATTTTTAGAAGGTATTCCGGGATTTTCAGCTATCACTGTATCTACTATTGTAGTATATAAGTCTATTGTTGTATTTTTATACTTATCATCTAACGTAGTTAAATAAGTTTTTAATGGTCCAATTGTTTCACCATATATCTGACCCATATTTTTTTCTTTATCTTTAAACACCAGTGGCTTATAAAAACTATTAATTTTTATCTCTTTATCAAGTGAATCTCTAAATGTTGATCTATCTTCTTTTGCTTTAATCATAGCATTTTGTAACTCAATTAGTTCTGAGTTAGTAGAAACCATATTACCTGTAACATCCAAACCAGCTTCTCTTAATTCTTCTGCTCTTACAGGGTCTTTTTCACTTTTAAAAATTCTATTCCAAGCACTTCTTATTAATCCTTGTTTAGTTGGATCATCTTCAACAAGTCTTAATGCTGCTCTATATTCATCAGCAGCTTTCTTATTAAATTGTTCAAAAGTTTTTATGCTTACTTTTGGATTAAGAACCAATGCTTCCATCCTGTCTTGTAAATCTTTATATTCTTTGTTATATGCAGCATACATTTTATCACGAAGTTCTTTTGGCTGATCATCAACCTCATCCCATGTTACCCTAGCTGCACTTACTTCATCAGTATTATCTATAATTCTTTTGACATTTTCGTTTAAGTAAACTTCTTTATTTTCTAAATATTTTTTAACTTCGTCTCTTTCACTAGCGTATGAATCATATTCTGCTTTGTTCATGTTAAAAATATCACTGTATTTCTCTTTAACATCTTCTGCATTATCAATGATAGTTTGCTTTTGTTGCTTTTGTAAAGCTCCAAAACTTTCAAAAATAGCACTAGCTAGTAAAGCTTTTTGAAAATCTTTTCTATCTCTTTTACGCTTTTGACCTAATAATGAACCAGCAACTTGTCCAAATGATGAACCTGATAAATAATCTTCTTGTGCCATTACTACTCTCCTTTACCTAATAAACTTCTAATTTCATCACCTTCTTCTTTTACTCTATCAAGAATACCTTGAGGAACTACACCGCTTGTAATTTTAGAAGGTTCAATTTTTTTATTAACTGCACCATTTTTAATATCTTCAAATACAGTTCTGAATTCATTTACTTTTTCTTCAAATGCTTCGTTTCTATCGTCTTCATCTAATTCATCTAAATCATTACTATCTGCTATATTATATTTAATATTAGCTTCTTCACCAATAGCCATGATTACATACATGAGAGGTTCTGTTAATAGTAATAATACATCAGGATTAAATTTACCTTCAATAAATTTAGCATATAACATTACCAATGCAACATCCGCTACAGCAGCTCCTCGTGATAAAGCTGTAACAATTTCTTTCATTGCATCCGGTTGGAATATTAAACCAACCATATAGTCTAAAGCATCTCTAGGATTAGAAAATTCAGGGGGTTGTTCCCAAGGATAAGGTTGATCAGGATCATTGACTAAACTTTGACCCGGAATAGGACCGCCTTGTCCTGATAAATTTACAATCTCATCTAAAGCTGCTTGATCAAATTTTGCTTCACCTCTAATTTTTGGTCCTTGATCAGGAGCAATCTCATCAATTGTATATCCTGAATCTAAACCATCTAAGACTGCTTGAGCAGCTACATCAGTAATATTATCCGAAACAATAGGTCTTGCTCTTCTTTTTGGTTGTGGCATTATGCTATCTCCAATGTTTCTTGTCTATATAGTGGCATGTTACCACCTTCAGGTGCATTTGAAAAAGTAAAGTATTTAGAAATGTCTGTATCTGCGATACCTCTTTCAGCAGCATAAACCCTTAAAGGATCAAAATCAGTTGCTCCCTCAGTTCTTAGTCCAGCCATTGATCCTGTTTCTTCAGGGTCTCCAGCTAATTGTTGCATTGCGTAACCTGTTGCTACTGATGTTGCTACATTAGTTCCAACAGTACTTAAAAATGCTGAAGTTTTTGGATACTTAGATGCAAAACTTTGTGCTGCTTGAGCAGTTGATGCAGTACTTGGTACTCCTAAACCTTGAGGAACTGTTTGAGCTAACTGCTGACTTACCGTTCCTGTTGCACCAGCACCGCTTGGTAAACTTGCTGGAAGATTTATACCTCCGGCAGTTGTTTGTGCAGTTGGTAAAGTTGACGGAAGATTTATACCTCCAGCAGTTGTTTGTTGAGCAAGTTTTGCTGGGTTTGTATTAAGTATTTGTTGCTGACTTAAACCCGAGGTAGCACTTGGCACTGCTGTAGATTGACCTGCTATTGCTGCTTGTTGAGAAGCAGTCTGTCCTAAATTAACTCCTAACTTAGAACCTACAGTTCCTATTCCAGTTCCTAAAGCTTTGAAAGGAGCCATAACAGTTCCTAATACAGGTACAGAAGAAATAGCTGAACTAGCACCTACCATCCAACCAGTGAATCCTCCACTAGCTGCTGTGGCACCCATTGCCCCTAAAGCTGCACCTCCCGTCACTACGACAGCAGCAGCAATTGCTAAAGCTTTAAGTATTTTACTACTTCCAATCTTTTTGACAACCTTTTTAACTCCTTTAACAACTTTCTTAATGCCTTTCTTGACACCCTTGACAATCTTTTTAAATCCTCTTTTTATTTTTTTAAACAATCCCATAATCTTATCCTGTTCCTGTTATATCTCCAGCAATCAAACCTATCAAACTTTGTAAATTTCCTAAACTTGAATTATACTTAGAAGGGTCTGAAGCCAATGCAGTATTTACAAGTTGTGAAATTCTGTTACGTTCATTCTCACCTTCTCTAAAATCAAAGTCTGCTTGATCTCTTAACTCTTGCCATAAAAATGATTGAGCTGTTTGTGATAATGCAAAAGCATTCTGAGCATTCTGTGCATTGACTGCATTTTGTGCAGCAGTATTTGCTATATTTGTTTGTCTTCTCCACTGTACGTTAGAAGCTTCAACAGCAGCTCGGTTTTGAGCATTCCATTGATTTCTTGCAAAGTCTTGGTTAGCATTAAACTCATCAACTTGTGTTTGTAACTGAGCATTAAACTTATTTAAGTCAGCTTGTCTTTGTGCAGCCCTAGCCTCCGCAGCATTTGCCTGTGTAGCATTAAATTGATTAACTGCATTTATTTGTTGAGCATTAAACTGTTGTGTTTGAGCCTCTAAACCAGCCATAAACTGATTAGTTTGATTCTCACTTGCAGCATTAAATTGTCTTGCAGCATTTTCAGAAGCTTGATTACTTAACAATCTTTGTTGAGTTTGTTGAGCTTTTAATACGTTAGCTTGTTGCTGATTATTAAGATTTTGCATATCCATTTGTAAAAAAGCTTGAGCATTACGTATTTGTGCTTGTTGATTAAAATTAGCCTCTGCAAGATTTGCTTGTGACATTAGTACAGCATCTTGAATAATACCTTGTTGATCCATATTAGCTTCAGCTAGACTAACAGTTTGTAAAAACTTACTATTAGATAATGCTATTTGTTGGTCAGAGCTAAACTGAGCCATATTTAACCTAAAAACATTATCAGCATTTTTCAAAGCTGTTTGTTGTAAACGTTGTGCGTTTGCTTCAGATTCTTGAGCTTCAATAGTTTTTTGCTGTGAAACACTTGCTTGTATTGCTTGAGCATTACTTTGAGCTATTGGCATTGCAGCTTGTATAATAGTATTGAGCAAGGCATCCCTACCTACTGTTGAAGCAGACATTCCTCTTTGAGCTAGAATTCTTTCTACTGTAGCTACAGCAGGTCTAGCCCATAGAGGTATCTCACCTTCTTCAATACCATTTAGTAAACTATCAATTTGATTTGATACCAAAGCTTCTCTTGGTAAGCCTTCAATAATTCCTCTTTGTTCTTCACTAAAATCAGCGAGTCTAGCTTCTAAAGCTTCCGGATCGTTACCAAGTTCTGCAATATCTGCCTCACTTAATCCAGCTTTTTCAAGTTGTTTTTTAGCTCTTGTAATACGTGTTAAAGAACTACCTGCATTAATAGCAGCAGTAGCCTTTGCTTCCTCACTTAAAGTTCCAACAACTCTATCTGTTAATGCTCCTTCAGGTATGCTAACATCAGCAGCTTCTATTGTGGCTACTCGTTGAACACCAGCAGCTTCAGCTAAAGATTCATCAGATATAACACCTCTAGCAGCCTCTACTTCTGCATCAGGTGCTACAGTTGCTGCTGCCATTTGTGCAGCTTCAATTTCTTTCGGAGTTTCTACTTTAGCAACTTCTTCAACTTGTGTAACTTTTTCAGGTGCAACCGGTGCAGCCTGTGTAGCTGTAACCTGTGTAGGTGCATCCATAGTTGTTACTTGTTGAGGTATATCCTCTTTAACTTTAATAGCTTCAGGAATAACAGCAGCTTGAGGAACTTCTCCTCTTGCAGCAGCTTCAGCACTTTCTCTAGCTACTTGTTGCTGTCTTTGCTTTTCAACCTCTTGAGGACTTGGTGTAGGAGCTGGTGTCGGAGCTGGAGTAGGTGCAGGTGTTGGTGTAGTTGTAAAACCGGGTTCTCCAAATCCTCTTCCTCCACTACCACCGGGTCCTTCCATCATAGGTATATTTCTTGAAATATTTCTTTCATCAACTATGTTTTGATCTCTGACAAATTTTTCTATTCCCTCTCTGCTAGGTGCAGAAGGTAATCCACCTACTTGTTTAGAAACACGACCACCTTTGCTCATGTCTACACGACCAGCAGTAGTATATTTATCTCTCTTTTTATTTTTCTTTTTTGCCATTATTTTTCCTACGTAGTAACGTCTTCAAAACCTTTGAAGGTACAGTAGTGATGGAGATAACTAAAGTCGAAGCAGGAAGCTTCTTAGTTTTTTTACTTTTTTTATTCTTCACTTATATTTTACTGTCTTTCAAAGAGTTTGTCAAGCTTTTCGTCAATTAATTTTATTCGGTCTATGATGTTACTCATATCATCTTTTAGCTCAGATTTAGTAACATATTCCTTTGCAATCTCTTCACGAGTCTTATTTATCAGTATGTCTTGTCGTTTTATCTCTGTAGCGTTCTGCCGAATACTAAAAAGTATTGGAGCAAGAACAAGCGTTACAAAGATGTTCCAAACAATATATGGTGATATTTCCACTAATCTAACTCCGGAAACTCACCAAGAGGTCTTGTAAATACAGGTTCCTCTTCAGTGCCGGTGTTAGTATATTCATACAATGCTGCTAGAGCATCAACGTCTGCTGCACCATCAATCTGTGCACA
>TARA_R100000734_G_scaffold5677_3_pt1 | contig 10631 bp, 17 predicted proteins | sample TARA_R100000734 | Tara Oceans TARA_R100000734 (sample SAMEA2623290) | marine metagenome | biome: marine biome (ENVO:00000447); feature: surface water layer (ENVO:00002042); material: "saline water (ENVO:00002010), including plankton (ENVO:xxxxxxxx)" | depth 5 m | reverse complement strand
AGCGAAGCTATAGAAGAAATGAAAAAGGATGAATGGTCTGGTGAAGGCTAATGAAAAAAAGCTTTTACTTTGGTGGTTTATTATGATGGTTATGATAATAGCGATAGTCACATCAATCACAGGTTGTGATGGGGGTTGGTCCGTAGCGGGTTACGATTTATGAGTAATGAGAAAGATTACGTTCCACAGACGGCACGAAGTTACAAGGCAGGATTGGTGGATGATAATCTTTCTTTTCATATCAATATCAAGTGGCTTATACAACTTTGTGTGGCCGTTTCTGCAATTATTTATGGATACATGGAGATTACGAACCGCATTGCAGATCTTGAGCGTAGAATGGAACTCGCAGATCAGAACATTGGAGATCTTGTTGAAAAGCATATAAAACAAGAAGAAGTAAAGATAGCACAAATGCAAGAGCAGCTTGAGTGGTATCAACAGGAATTAAATTTAAATCCACTTAGTTGGGGTAAGAAAAGAAAAAAGAAATAATGGCTCGTAAAAGAAGAAAATCAACAGTTAATAAAGCAGGTAACTATACAAAACCTGCATTAAGAAAAAGATTATTTTACAGAATTAAAGCAGGTAGCAAGGGGGGTCCGAGGGGAAAATGGTCTGGAAGAAAGGCCCAGATGCTTGCTAGAGCTTATAAAAAAGCAGGTGGGGGTTATCGTAAATAATGGCATTACGAAAGTCACAGAAAAGTTTAAAGAAGTGGACAAAGCAAAAGTGGGGATATCTAAACCCTAAAGATGCAAAAAAGCCACGAAGAAAAAGAGGAAGGTATCTTCCTGCAAGTGTGAGAAGGTCAATGACTGCATCACAGAAGGCATACGAAAATAGAAAGAAAAGATCTGCAAATAGAAAAGGTAAGAAAAGTGCAAGATATTCAAAAAGAACAAGAAGAAGAGTCAGGAGAGCCTAGTGGATTTCATGGCAATTTATTCGGAGGCTGGCATGATAGGCATCGTAGGTGCTTTGCTAGTGTATATGGTATTCTCTATGAACAAAAGAGGGTCGGAGCAGGCAGAAGCTTTGCAAGATCTAAAAACAGAAAACAGAGGTCAGTCTGAAACCTTAGAGAACATGGAAGGCATGATTATAAAATTAATTGCAAGATGGAATTCCTCAGATGACAAATTAGACCGAAAATTTGATTCATTAACAAAAGAAATAAATGATCTAGACAATCAAGTATCCGAAATAAAAGGTTCTTTATCTAGAGTAAATGGGAAGCATTAAATGGATTCAGTAAAGACAGTTGGAGTCAACTTTTTTAGTTTAGGTGTATGGTGGATAGACATTATTCCATTTGCCTTACAAACAATAATAGGGTGTTTAACAATCTATTATTTAGTATTAAAAATAAAACACATTAAGAAAGGTTAACTATGTTTGCAAAAATGATGGCAGAATGGCTATTAGATGATGAAGTAAAGGGCGATTTAATTAGTCAGCTAAATAAGGAAATTGATATTCCTTTTATCAATGAAAAAACAGAAGAAAAACTTTTAAACGCACTTTGGAAAATTATCTGTGCAGTTATTGGTAAAAAGCTAGGAGCGTAATGCCGAGAAAACGTGACCCAAGATTAAAAAGATTTGGACTTAAGGGGTATAATAAACCTAAAAGAACTCCTGGGCATAAGTCAAAATCTCACGTTGTATTAGCTAAGTCAGGTAGTAGGGTCAAGCTAATAAGATTTGGGCAGCAGGGAGCTCGCACGGCAGGCAAACCTAAACGAGGAGAGTCTGCTAGAATGAGGGCAAAAAGAAAATCTTTCAAAGCTAGGCATCGTAAAAACATTGCCAGAGGAAAGATGTCTGCTGCATATTGGGCAAACAAAGTAAAATGGTAAGGAGTTAAAAATGCCAAGAGGTAAAGGTACATATGGGTCTAAAAGAGGTAGGCCACCTAAGAAGAAAAAGAAAATGAATAAGTTCTTTAAGAAAAAGAAAAAGTAATGCCAAGATTCGGTAGAAGATCAAAGAGCAGATTAAAGGGTGTTAACCCTAAGCTTGTTAATGTTTTAAATGAAGCAATCAAGATATACGACTTTACAATCATAGAAGGGCTCAGGACGAAAAGAAGGCAGAAAGAGCTTTATGATCAGGGCAAAACAAAGGTAATGCACTCAAGACATATGGATGGGCTTGCCGTTGATATAGCTCCATATCCTGTGAATTTTGAAGACATTAAAAGATTCTTTTATCTAGCAGGCATTATTAAAGTAGTTGGTATGAGACTAGGAGCGGATATTCGTTGGGGTGGAGATTGGAACAAGGACCAAGTGTTCACTAGTAGAGGACTCGCAAATAAAACAGGCACAGATAGTTCTCAAAATTTTAATGATTACGTTCACTTTGAGATTAAACCATGACAGAAGCAGAGAAGATTGAAAACGTAATAAGTGCTTTAGAGAAGCTTAAAAAACTAGAGCCTGAAATAAAGTCTAACATATTTAGTGAAATTACCCCATACGACTGTGTTTTAATCTCAACAATACTTGAAATAATACATAAGACTGAGATACCTAACGTTACAATTATTACAGGTACTCAGTTAAATGATACAGATACTATAGGATTAGCATAATGGCAACCAGATTTGAAGCATTTTGCAATATAACAACAGACCTGCAAGCAATTCTTGCTGACGTAGATAATTATGATCGTAAAAGATTGCTAAGGCCGAATTGGCAGACAACAGGAACTACAAACTTATATAAGCTAAATGATAGCGGATATATCAGTCAATTATACATAAACTCAGCAGAAGCAACTGCTGTTGTAGATACACCAAATGCAGATAATGAATATAAGTATGATTCTGCATCTGACTCTGTTGAGTTCTTTTTAGCAAGCTCTTCAACCTCTGCTTTAAATGGCACATCGTTTGAAGCATCTGAGGATTGGGCTACCTTAAAGCAAAAGGTAGTAAATGAGCAGGCAGATAGAATCAGGTCCTATATCAACAGGCCTATATATAAAAGAAAGAAAGACACTAGTCAAGGAGCATCAGAAAGACAATACGACTTTGTATTAATACGAAGCAATGCTGCCTTAGCCGTTGCTGACCTTATACGATCAGTAGACCCTGAAAAAGCAATGGAGATAGAGTCAATGATCTTTGACCTTGAAGCAGGTCAGGGATTAATGGATAAACTTAAAAGAGGAGAATACACCCTTTGGAACGAAGCCTCATCTAGGAGTCTAAGTGGTATTATTACTGAGGTTAACGTAAATGCAAATACTACAGGTGTTATTGAGGATGTAAGAGAGTATGCACCACCTAGAATAGAGTGGGACGATATTAGAGTCGTAATTACTCAGGGTGGTACATTTAGTGCCAAGACAGAAAACAATACAATTAAATACAAAGTTTTATCAATGGGTGTAAAAGGTATTGCTACAGAGGAATCTAATCCTGAGCTTATTGATGGTAACTATCAGGGACTCGCTTATGGATTATCAATACGTTTCTCTGAAGGAGTTTACACAACAGGGGACGAATGGTCAGTTATTGTACAAGGCGGTAACGAAGATTTTGGGACCATTAAGTCAGGCCAAGTCTATAGATGATAACTTATGTAAATACCTTCAAAGTAAACATTCTTGACCCACTCGAAAGTTTACTTGCAAATGAGTTTGGCGGAGCTATTCATTACGATGAAGAGTTTAAGATCAGAGGCTCACAATGGTTTAATCTTAGCCCTATAGCAGATTCATTAGTAGAAGAGCGAGTAGATAGTCAGCTAAGAGATTATAACGTACAGATAAGATATTATAGACATTCTTCAGGACAAAAGGCAAAAAACACTCATGTATCGCCTTCAATGGAGATTGGAGAAAGGCTTAAAAGATTAATTAAGAATAATAGTCACTACACTAGTGGGGCTACTTATTTCTGGCATGATGGCCGTGTAGACTCTATTAACTACAACTTAGTAGAAGATGATGTGTCGCCTGATTATGTAATAGTAGAAGCTAACTTTATTGCAACAGTAGAAGAGGTTATGTCTTGAAAATAAAAGCAATTAAAAATATACCAATATTTAACTCGTACATGGGGTTTAATCCTGAAGTACAAAGAGAGCTTAATGCAGGAAAGTCAGTTAGTGTTAAAAGCATTCCTGAGCAAGCAAAAGATTATGTTAAAGAAGTAAAATCAAAAGGGGATAAATAGTCATGGCAATTGACTCAGCAGCATATAGTCCAAAAGAGTTTAGACTCGCATTTAAATCAGAATCAACAGTAGGAACAAAAGTTGTGTCCTCTATGCAGGAAATCAACGTAGACTCCGTTGAGCTACCTTCACTTAATCCTACACAAGTATTTGACATGAGAGCAAGAGCAGGTAGAACTGCAAAGCTTTCAGATGTATTTACTGATGGAAGCTTAGTTGATAAAGAGATATCTTTTTCAGGTACGGCAGACGATACTGTTTTACCCCTGCTATTAAAAAACATTACTAATTCAGCGATAAGAGCTGCAAGTTCTAATAATTACCCTGCTGCTTACGTTATTCCTGATAGTTTTACACCTACTGAATTAAAAATAGAACAAGGCAGTTTAACTGCTGATGCAGATTTATTTACTGTAGCGGTTCTATCTCCTGAAGCTGCAATGGACATTGTTTTTCCAAGTTGTAGATTAACTTCTCTTACAATCTCAGGAGATATGGGAACTGAGAATGGCCGTATTAAGATCTCAGGTAGCTTTAAGACGAAATTCAATGCGTTTCTAAACCAGAACGTAACAGGATCAACTTCTTATGGCTCAACATTTTATTCTATGCAGACATTTGGAGCATCAAAGATAATTGGTGGTGCATCAGACTGCATACTACAAAGCTTTTCTTTAAACATTGAAAACCCTGCCGAGTATATCGGAAACGTAAGCGTAAGTGCTGACCTTGGAAGTGGTGGTGCTACAGACAATCAAGAGCCACAGGTAATTGCAATCGGAATACCTGAAGTCTCAGCTAATTTAGAGGCAACAATAAAGTATGATAGCAATACTACAGGATTAGATAATAGCTATAGAAGCGGAAGTGGTGTGACAATTCACTTATCTAATAATGCAAATTGGCACGCTGCCACTACATTTGGTATATACGCTAAGAAATCGATTATAACATCGTTATCACATAACGAAGGAGCAGCAATGATGCTTGACATTAGCTCTAAATTAGTAGCTGATGCAAGTCTAAGTGCTCCAGACGATTCTCTATTTGAAATCATAGCATGACAATAAAAACAGATCATGGCACATTTGAGTGTCGTGAACTAACTTTTAAGGATAGGCGAGAGCTTCATCAGTTAGAGGTTGACTGCGTTATTGACGAGAAAGTTAATATGCAACAATTTCTAAAGGTCTTAGATTGGGTAATGGAATTTGCCTTTGATAATCCAGAGCAAACTCTAGGTCATTTAGACGACAACTCTATTGATGAAGTATTAATGGCTATCTACAATAGTTATAAAGAACCATCTAAAAAAAAGTAATTAGGGCTAGAGTAGCCACTTGGTATGCCTATTTTGGCATATCTGACAATGGGTTTCCTGTTGATAGTCCTTATACTGCTCTTAGCCCTACGTTAAGAAAAGAGATCACTTATACTGAGGACGAGATATGGTCAGAAATAGGTCGTATCTTAGATGAGGATAAGGATAGAAAGTTTACTCCTGGACAACAGATTTATCACAATGCTCATTATTGTATCTCGCCCTATTTCTTTATTAACAACGAATCTAGCTTTTTTATTGAAGAGCTAAATGTATCTCAGCGATTAAATATCCCTATTACATCTTCGGTAGAAGATTCCGAATATCATCATTTGGTCATCTTATCTGCTATAAGTGAAGAGATAAATGCCTGTAATGAACTAAAGAAAAAGAAAGACAATGGCTAAAAATAGATTTGATATATTTATAAAAATGGGTGGAGCTACCCAAATCCTTCGAGATTTAAACTTGACGGAAAAGGGTATGAACAGGCTTCGTGGTGCTACTGCGAATCTTAGAAGAAGCGTAGGTGCGTTAAGAAACAATATGCTTCTTTTTAGCTTTACTGTCGGCTCAGTATTAGCGGGTACTAGGGCACTTATTGAGCAGTATAGAAAACAATTAGAAGCTCAACAATTATTAACTCAGGGATTGAGTAACATATCAGGTGTAGCAGATGGTGCATCTGAAAGACTTCAAGCCTTAGCAAGTTCTTTGCAAAAAGTAACAACATTTGGAGATGAGTCAATTATCATGGCTCAGGCTCAGTTAGCAACCTTTCAGTTAAGTGAAGAAACAATCGCAGCATTATCTGAAAGAATGCTTGACTTAGCAGTAGGTTCACAAACAGATCTTATATCTTCAGCAAAGATGTTAGGTAAGGCATTTACAGGACAAGCTACTGCACTATCAAGAGCAGGTGTACTTATTGACAGAGTAGGTTTAGCTCAGGCAAGAGCAAATGGTCCTGTATCAGAGGCTAATTTTCTTATTTCAGAGTTAGATAAGAATTATGCAGGATTAGCAAGATCATTAGCAGAAACTGAATTAGGGCAGTTTGATCAATTAGAAAATGAGATTGGCGATTTAAACGAAGAAATTGGCAGACTAATGATACCATTAAATAAATTTACCACAGGTCTTCAAAAAGACATGGTGTTTGGTTTTAATGTGATGCTTAAAACATTTCAAGGTTTGCCTGAGAAATCACTACGAGATGCTTTTGGAAGTGCTCTTCAGCAAACAAATGCAATGTTAAATGGAGTAAAAGCAAACTTGGACGATCTTGAAAAGAAAGCACAAACTGTGTTTACATTAGAACAACAGATAAAAGATTTAAAAACTATGCTTCCACTATACAAGCTTATTGGTGTTGAGCAAGCAAATAATTTATCTGTAGGTGCTATGTTAAGTGAGGAACAAATAGAATCTATTGCAAAGCTTGATCCTATGCTTAGAAAACAGATGGCTCTTGATGCAGAAATAAGTACTCAAAAGAAAATAAACGCATTAGAGCAAAAAAGCCTAGGTGAAGTATCTCAAGCATCTTTGGTAAAATTAAGTGAATTAGAAGTAAAAAGATTAGAGACTAACATTGCATTAAATGAAGCTACTACAAATAGTTTTGCAAATATGTTAAATGCATTTGCAGAATTAGCAGGAGTAAATAAAAGAAATGCAATTTTGGCTGCTAAATTATCAAAAGCAAGTGCTATAATTAATACATTTCAAGGAGCTACCAAAGCTCTTGGAGATGGTGGTGTAAAGGGAATATTTCAAGCAGCAGCAGTTATAGCAACAGGGATGGCTAATGTTGTGAAAATTGATGCTCAATTGCAAGCAATGAAAAGTGCTGCAACAGGTGCAAACTTTGTTACTACAGGTCCACAATTAATGTTAGTGGGAGATAACCCAGGAGGTCAGGAAAGAGTTCAAGTAACACCACTTTCTAGCCCATCAGGTCCTAATTCTCCTGATGGAAGTGGTATAACGATTAATGTTTCTGCACCATTAGTTGATGAGACAGTAATTGATGCTATAATCCCTGCAATTGAAAAAGCACAGAAGATGAACCTTGCATGAGTTTAAGTTTACCTAATAGTTACAAAAGAAGTAATATAGCAGAGAATTGGGTATTTCAATTATTTAATGAAAATGCTTTTTTAACATTTGATGGGTCTGACGATTTTATTAATTATGGTACTACTGACTCTACAATATCAGCATTAACATCTAACATCACAATATCTACTTGGGTCAAATTCCCAACTGCATCAATGGGTAGCTCTACATACATTTTTTTAAGTAATACCAAAGATGACCATTGGACAGGGTTTAATGTATACAAAGATCAAAATGATCAAATATCCTTACTTGTGAGTGATGGAGCTGAAAATACTAATTTTGTAAGAATTAGAGCAGGGTCTATTGAGGCAAATAGATGGTATCATATAATGATTACTTCTAACCTAAGTGCCTCTCCAACAACTGCAAATACAAAAATATACATTAATAATGTAGTGCCAACTCAAAGTAAAAATAATAGTGGTAGTATATCAGGAGTAGGATATCATGCTAGTGGAAAAACTAAATTTGCAAAACTTTTAAAACCAGACCCTGATGCATATTATGGATTTAGTATAAAAAATTTTGCAATATTTAATACACAACTAGATTCAAATAATAGAACTGCAATATATAATAGCGGTAATTATAGATCTCTATTACATAATTTTGGAAACTATAATCAGTCTTCATCATTGCAAGCAAATTGGGAGTTTAATAGTGGCGAAAATGCTTCTATAGATTTAATAGGCAATATACCTATAGCAAATATATCAGGAGCTAAATACGATGGATTTCTACCTGTATCTTATTCCGATACAATGATTGATAATATATTCTACTCAGGTTCTGTTGTTTCACGGAATTCCACAATACGAGATACAATCGACTTAGAGAAATCATTAGCTAAGTCATCTAATCTGTCTTTTGATATAGCTGATTTTCAATATGAAGATAAAAAGATTTCAGAAGATATATTATTTGGTACTAACTATTACATTAATAAAACAGTAAAAGTTTTTTCTCAGCCAGATAATACATCTTCATTAAGCAATTGTGTGCAGATATATAACGGCAGGCTAACCAATATTGACATAGATCAGTCAAAGGTAATTAAAATTAATGTAACTGCTAAAAGACCTTGGGACTATATAACAATACCACAGGACAAAACTCCTGTGTCTAATATATATGTTCCTGTGGTTTATGGAGATTATGACCCAAATGTGAGCTCATCTAATACTCCAACATTATGTGATGTAGAACTTTATCCTGTTCCTGTGATTACTACGAATGATGATGAAGTTATGACACTAATGCCTAGAACCTATAGCTCAGGAAGTAATAGTCATATTAATATGCATCAAGGTGGAGATGGGTTCTTACCTTTTGCATCTTCGGGTGGTAATGTAACTGATGAAACAACGACAATAGAAGACAATGCAGTTTTAAGAACTTCATTAAGTAGGCTTCAGTCAGGATTTTTACGAGCAAAAGAATCTACAGATCAAGGTGGTACAGGAACTGAGTTCTCTAATATGCATAAAGCTTTTGATGGTAAGTCAAACACGTTTTCAACTGCGGTAATTAACGATACTAATAATTATCTTTTTGGATTTACAACAGGTGTTAAGAATATGTTTTTCTCGCATCAAATTCTGTCTGTTAAAATAACTCATAAGTTTTCTGGCAATGCGACATTTCAAGTATCAATAAATCCATCTGATTATACAGGTGTTGCTTCATCTCAAACTATAGCTTTTTCAGCAAATGTAGCACAAACTACCACATTTAACATACTTGGTGCTTTTGGGTCAACTTCTGTTAGTGTTCCATTTAAGTTTTTATACATTAGAGTTTCAGGCTCAAATGGTACAATGTCTATAAGTGATGTACAATGTAAAATATTTACTCAAGTTTTTGCATCTAGTGATGATACAGATGATGAAAGTGATAGAAGAGAACTAGGGCGAATCGAACACTACTATAGTGGTGGAGATGGACTAACTGCATTTAATGGATGGAAAACTGCTGATTCAGGATTAATAAAGTACGGACACGAAGCACATCGTGATCTATTAGAGCGATTTACAAACTTTAATTATGTTGAGAGTGATATATACAATTGGTCAAGTAACCTAAATATAAACTCATTGCGAAATAATTGGACGATTAGATGGTGGGCACTTGAACCTGAAGAATTACAAAAGGCTTTAGAGGACATACAAAAGGAATTTGCTTTTGTCTTTAAATGGCGACCTGATGGTACACCTAGCTATTGGGCGATAAAAAATAGTTATTCTAGTGGGGACGAAGTATCAACATTGACTATAGACGATATATCAAATATCAGGATTAGCCATACTGATTTTTCAAGCTTAATAACAAAGATGGAAATCAGGTACAAAATGAATCCCGCTAATAAAAACTTAATATTGTCTCAAACATCAGAAGATACAACTACATCACCAAGACCAAGACAAAAATGGAATATTAAAGACAAAGAAAATATTCAGGAAGTAAAACTAAAATATAATTATGAAAGAATTGGCAATACTGATGTTGGTTCTGGTAATGCAAATGACGGATATGCTGATTACTATATGAACATATTTGGAGATATAAAGAAAGTTGTGTCATGCGTAATAGTAAATGCATCAAAGGGATATGCACTTGAAACAGGGGATATAATAAAGTTTGACATTGACGATATAAAGCCATTTGGTGGAGATTGGAATGGTTTTTATATGATTACAGACCTTCAAAGAAGTGTTGGAAAAATAAATATTAAATGTAGAGAGGTAGGCTAATGGCAAATTTAGATGTAAGGACACCTAGATTTTATGTCGATTATATTAATTATTTAATGAGTAGGGGAGTTTCCTCTAGCAATTTTGGTATAAGTACAGGTGATGCTAGTAATATAGATGTTGCTACCAATGGCGGTAGTGCACAAGAATTATTTGATATGAGGCCATTAAATCAAGTTGAATTTAACACAACCTCTGATACAGATGGTCATGTTAGTGTTGTGCTTGATTTAAACACGTCTTCATTA
>TARA_R100000734_G_C3319202_1_pt1 | contig 10670 bp, 6 predicted proteins | sample TARA_R100000734 | Tara Oceans TARA_R100000734 (sample SAMEA2623290) | marine metagenome | biome: marine biome (ENVO:00000447); feature: surface water layer (ENVO:00002042); material: "saline water (ENVO:00002010), including plankton (ENVO:xxxxxxxx)" | depth 5 m | reverse complement strand
GCCTTTCTTTACTTTGCCTGTTACAGCTGTTTTTAGTTTAGAACCAGGATTTAATCTTCTATATGCTTTGACTCCAGCTTTTGTCATACCAGCACCAGACTTCGTAGAACGAAAGTTCTTCTTGTTCCTTGCGGGCATTTTTGATCTTCTTCTTTTAGTAGCCATTAGTCAAAATCATCTCTCACTTTGAACTTTATAAAATCTTGTACAGTTTGAATGTTTCCATCTGATTTAGTAAATTCTATTTCACCTTCAAATGTACCAGCAGCTGTCCAAGTTCCAGAAGGAAATATAAGACTGCATTCACCAGTACTAGGCCCTGAAATGGTAGCTGTTATAGTTGAAAGAACAGTAGTTTTACCTACTTCTCTAATACGTAGTTTTACAGAACCACCTGACAAATTAACAGGGGCCCAAGTAGTGTTATCTTCCTCGTCTAAAGTTTTACCTGTAGCAGCTGTATTGCTATCTTTCAGAGTAAAGTTTAGTTCTGGTAGTGTATCTCCTACTACTAATTTGACTGTACTTGAATATGCCATTTTAAAATTATACCTTAAATTTGATTATAGATAGGAGTGATATCTTTAAAATCTAAATCTCCTGTTAATAAATCATATCCTTTCTCTACAGATGGGCCTAAAGGGCCAACCCAAAAAGGATCACCAAACCTTTTACTCTCCATAAACAAAGGCATTGCAAGGGCAAAAGGACCAAAAACTCCAGATCTATCTAGTATTTCAAAACTATATTTATCCCACTCCATATCTTGAGACTTTCTATAGTTCTTATCATCTGGGCTTACTCCTGGTAAAACCCACGCTAGTCCAACTTTAAACCTTTCTCTTAAATCTAATCCTAACATACTTAAAGGTAATAACGTACTTGCAGCTAAAAGTAGAGGTAATGCAGCTGAATTTAAACCTGCACCTTCTTTTACTCTGCTAGATGATTCTCTTAAGAAACCACCTACAATGTTTTTACCATATGCGTAGAAGAATGATTTAAGTTGCCAAACTAAAGCTAACCTAGGATCAGAAGCCCATACAGGTCTTTCCGCAGCATTTGGTCTTACAATAGATTCGTCTACAAACCTAGCTAACGCCAACTTAACTTCAGGATGTGCTTCAACATTTTGTGAATCATTCCAAGCTTTTATCTGTTCAGGTGTTACATTAAGTTCTTTTAAATACCTTTGCGACCTTACATCTCCTTCATCTGCACGTTTTTGATGTTCTAATAAGAACCTACGTCCCATACCTGCAGCAAAAATTCTTGTAAACCTTGTATACCACTCTAACCCAGTATATCTAAAGAAGCCTTCTGCTACTTGTTTAGGAGTTACTTCTTTACCACCAGGCAACTTAATACTACCAGACATAAAATCTAACTCACCCGCGTTAATGTACATAGTGTTTATAGCATCTGTAGACACTACACCTATATCTTTTGCGAACCTTGCAGCTTCTTCTCTATCACTAAAATAATTAGCTAACTCTTTACCAAAGTTACTAAACCCATTAAATTCTTTAGATCTAAGGACTGGGCCTGCAAAGTCAGGTAAAGACGCAAACACAGCAAATGCCAAGAGAGTTGTAATGTTTGCAACTAACCCCCAACTATTTATAAACCTAAAGGTACCACCCATATTAGGGTTAACTCTACCCATTATTGCATCTATGGCATCGGTAGCGTGTCCTTGTTCATTTTCAGGGAGTTGACTTATTAAATCTGCAACAGCTTTAGCACCACCACGTTTATTAAATTCAGAACGTTTGATACTGTTTGCTAAATACTTACGAACTGCTATTGCAGGTGCTTCTAACAGTCCTGCATCTCTCATCTCTTTTGTAGGTATATTTTTAAATAACTCAGCTCTTGCCTTTGCTAAACCTAAATTAAATCTACCCTCACCATCAGTTTCATTACCTTCTAATAATGCAGTTTCAGGATCAGCTATTAAAGCTTCAACAACTTCTCTAGCACTTTTCTCAGTTAATCCTTCATTGTTCTTAAGTAGTAAATCAGATAATTTATCTTGTAGCTCTGCCTTTTCAGAAATTTCATACAAAGCTACTAACCTTGGAAAGTAGTTAGGTATTTTTTTGTTATTAAAAATTTTACCTAAATCTTGTCTGTCATAAAAATCAGAGAGCCACTCTCTTACTTGTCTTGCTTTGTCACTAAGTTCTTCATTAGATTTTGTATTATCTTCTACCTCTAATAAGATAGCTTCAGCCTCTGGGGTGATTTGTGCAACATCATCTAGCTCTAAGATAGCACTAAGTTTATTTACTTCTGCATTTGCTAATACAATATTAGCCGTTAGTAAACCAGTAGCACCTTTACTTTGACTAGGTGTATAAAATATATCTGCAAGTTTCTTTCCAATGCCTTTATCTTTTCCAAGACTTCTTAAAAAGTTATCTGCAGGATAAAAAATCTTTTTTAATACTCTAGGAGCAGAAGTAGGATCATTTAATAACTCAGTAGCAGTTCTTTTTAATGACTGTAAAAGACTTCTATTTGCTGCCGACTTCAAAGTATTGGGCACAGCTTCCTCAATCATAGCCCTAGCATATCGTTTTTGTTCATAACTAGCTGGACTACGTACAGGGTCTTTAACCCCATCTTTATAAGATTTAACAACATTTTGTATATAGTCATTAAAATCGGCATTTTGTTGGAACCTACCAAATACTTCTTGTTTAACAACTGCAAACGCCTCTCTAATTCTAGCTGCAATTCTTTTAAAGTAAGACTCTACCCCGTTTTTAGCTTTTGTTTTTTGTTTTCGTAGTTCCCCAAATAAGTAAGCTGCTACTTTATCGGAATACCATTCTTCAAAAGCATGTTCATTTCCCTCTTGATATAATTCTGGAGCTCCTTCTTTCTTTCTGTCAATTGTAAAAGCTTGATAAAGCCTATTACCCATAGGAGTACCTAATGAATTATCTAACTCTTGTTGAAATACAGCGTGTCCAAACTCATGAGCAATACCAATCATTGCTAATCCCTGTTCAGCTGTACCAGGATTTTTACTAATTTTAACTAAAATAATGTTTTCATTACCAAACGAAATGAATCTAGCTCTATCAGAAGAATTATTAAGTATATTCTGTTGTGCTTTTATAAAATTTAAATTTGGAATAGTGCTTTTTGTAAGTGGCAGAACCTCGTCAAAATTTACATCAGATGGGAACATACGTATTCTTTTTTGTAGCTTAAAGTTCTTTTTAGCAAGATTAGTAATTCGACCAATAAATTGATTGTCACCTATCCTCCGTGCTAAAGATGGGAATACTTCAACAGATTTTGGAGATTCTGTTTTACGTTCTGGGCTACCTAACTCATAAAAAGTAGCTGCTTTATATTCAGCAGTTCTTTCTTGCTCAGGTGTAGCTTCTGCAAAATCACCTTCTTCTTGTTCAAAAAATTCCCCTGCTTCTCTTCTAGTGGGAGTCAATAGTTTTTGATTAGCAGGTAAGTTTGGATTAACCTCTTCTTCTACGACTCTCTCTAGTCCTTCTATAGAATTTATGTTTTCAACATAGCTTTCTTCGATAAGGCCAGTGCTAATAATTTGCTCTTTTAAATTCCTAATATCACTTTCTTCATTCCCTCTAAATGGTGTTACACCAGCTCTTCCTTGTTGCAATTGTCTGTAAGAAAAATCTCTAGCTCCTGACCTAAAGACTATTGCATTAGATGTATCAAGACCTTGTGTTGTAGATGTTACCTGTGGGTCATTCTCAAACTGGGAAGCTGTAGTAACATTCCTACCTACTTCTTCTTGCCCAGTAAACTCAAGTTCATAACCTTGTTCTAGTAACTCTGCATACATAGTATTAAAACCTTCTTGAGCGGATTGTAAATTGGTAGCCCCTTGTGTACCTTCACCTAGTCTATTATTAATCCTTCTACCCAAAACCGTTAAAGTAGGCATATAAACTGGTACCATTTTGTAGGGCTTTTTACTTTGTGGGTTTACCCCAGGTGGTTTTATTTTCCAACCAGTAGGCCTAGAGCCATTGAAAATTCTATCTTTTTCCGTTTTTATTGCTTCACTAACGGCGGTAGGTATACCTATGCCAATATCAACTTGACCATCGGTTGTGTTTAACCTTTTAATTTCATACCTTTCGATCTCAGCGTCCGGATCAATAGCTTGAATAATATAAATATTATTAGGATTATTTTCTGAAAACTTAACATAAGCTCTTAACAACGCATCAGAATATAAACCACGGTCTAACTCACTATTCATTCTGTCTGCATACTGAGGAAATGCAGGGAATAAAGCCTTAGCATCTGTCTGTAGCTGTACATCTCTAGAAGCACCTCTTGACCAACCTTCTCCTTTCTGAATTCCTTGCGCAGTTAATCTAGCATTTTGATTAGCAGATCTAATACCTCTTTCTTCTGAAACTCCAGGAGTCTCAAATTGAAAAGCCGCCAAAGCTTCTTGTTCAGATTCAACCGTATCTTCTTGCTCAACCAGTTCCCCATCATCATCAAATTGTTCAAACTCTCCAGACCCTCTAGCTTTAAAGTCTTGATTCCTTCTAGCTAAATGGTCATCTAAATCAACAGTTATGGGTTCAGTACCAGGAAAAAGAGTTCTAGCTTTATTCTTTACTAAATTTTCTTGTTGTTCATTAGTAGATTGATACCAAACAACATTACCATTTGCATCCTTAACCTCTACGACTCTATCAGCGTCTGGCAGCCTACCATGCTCATATCCTAAAATATCAACTAACACATTATCTAAAGCATCAGTATCATATAAATTATCATCGGTAACTTGTTTAAAATTATCTACTTTGTTCTGATTTAAACTAAATAATACTCCCGCAGAACCTGGCCCAGATTCAGCTGCAGAATGTTGTGGTATTTGCTGTAATTGTTGCCTTAATCGAGGATTAGCATTTACTACACGCCCTAACGCTTCTAAGCTATCAGGAGAAACAAAAACAGAATCTTTATTATTAGTAGGATCTAACATAGACTCAAGTTGCCCTTTAAGCCAAGCTTCTGGTTCTGCTGCTCGCCCATACCTTTCTTTTAAAAGATCATTATATTGCTCTGATTCATATCCTTGTTTTACGGCTTGTCTTGCATTATTTACAATATTATTACCAGTCACAGCACTAAGGCCACCAGCTATAGTTCCACCAGCAGCACCAATACCAACACCACCAAAAAAACCTGAAAATAAAGCTTGGGCTCTATCTAAATTAGCTTGAGCCTGTTGATACTGTTCATCAATACCAAATCTTTGTTGGATATTTAATTCTTCTTGTAGCCCTTCAGTAACACCTTCAACAACACCAGTCCTACCAGCACCTTGTCCTATTGCTCCTAAAATACGTTTATGTACAGGACCTTTAGCTTTATCTTTTAAAATGCCAGTTAATCCTTTAAATACTAATGCTTCTGCCCCAACACCAATAGCTGCAAAAGGTACACCAATCGCACTAGCTCTAAATGCAGACACTGGATCAATCATGTCTTGATCTGCATAAGTACCAAAAGATATACCAGCACCCTGTGGATATTCTTGAGCAACTGCTCCTGTCACTGCCCCAATCTTTGCAGCACTACCAAGTCTCATTTGTTTGTGTGCTGCGTAAGCACCATTTAATAAATCTTCTTCTTCTGGCCTAAGAGCATGCCCTTTCATTTTCTTTGCATAAACTCTTCTAACTTCTTTCTTAGCTACATTACTAACTAGGCCTCTTGTAACTCCAGTAAGTCCTGCAACTGCAACACCAGCTCCTGCACCAGATATGGCAGCTCCAATGCTCGCAATAGCGGAAGGCGCAAATTGACCAGTAGCACTAGCTACTTGTCCAATAAAACCACCAAATGTAGGATTTTCTAAGAACTCATCAAACTGCTCGATGCCTTGCATTTCAATAGCACCTTGAGTTTCTAAATATTCTGCTTCTGCAATATTTTCAGCTAATGCTTTTTGATCCCCTAGCATAGAGTTACCTATGCCTTTGAAGTATTCGAGGTTTGCTGCTAAGTTATAAGCGCCAGAAGTAACGCCTTTTGAAAAAATCTCTACAGGGTCTGTGATTTCAGAGCCGAGGTTTTCTAAATTTTCTTTATATGCAGGATCAACGTTAGCTTCTTCGCCTAACAGTTGTTTAAAATAAGGATCAACTTTCGCCACACGAACTAGCCCCCCGTCCTTGTAATAATGTAGTTAGCTTCTGCTTCACCACCAGCAAGCCTTACAAGCTCTTGATAGGTCATACTTTCTTGAGCTTCAGATCTTGATCCAGAAGCATTTAGATTTGTAAACACAATTCTATCAACAGTGTTATCGGGTCTTCTTATTACTCTAAGGCTTTCAAAACCTGTGCTTAAACTACCATTAACATCTGCACTAGTTCTAAACCAATCTAAGAACCAATCCTTCCAATCTTCGCTACTTTTTTGAGCACGATCAAATATTTTTTCTGCAATTTGTGCATCTAAAAGTGTCAGTTCTTTAGGTAAAACATCACCTTGTCTAATTTTATCTTGTACTAAAGCAACATTAGCCTTAAGCATTTTATTGTATTTGCCATCAAATATTCTGTTTCCATCATCATCAATAGTAGATGCGTCTGTAAAACTGTCTACCAATTGCTTGCTAATGTCCGCATCATTTATAATATCTTGAGCTAATCTTTGTCTACCTAATGCTAAGTTACCCGCAGAAATATTAGTCTTACGAACATCATCACCAGTAACGTTTGGATTACCTGTCTCTGCTTCATTTATAAATTGACCATATATTGCTTGAGAAAGTTTTGCGTCTTTCTGTCCTTGCTCATTAACAATAGACCAAGCAATTATAGTAGCCGCAGATCTATAGTTAGCTTCAGAAATAACGCCATCTTGTTTCAATTTAACTAAATCTGCTTTCTTCTTAACATTATATTGATCTAATAATTTTTTAACTTCCTCTACTTTTTCAGATGGTAAATTATTTAAAAAGGATTGGTTATTTGGATTTGCAAACCATTTAGTAGCACCTTCTGGATCAGTTGGTATTTGCATAACTTTAGCAACTGAATCTTGGTCAAATACTGCTGTTTGTTCTTTCTGTTCCCCGCCAGTGCCCCTAATAGCATTGACACTTGCCATTGCAACACCCGTCGCAGTAGAAGTAATACCTGCTCTTTTAGGATCTAAAACTCTACCTGTTACATTTACTGCTTGTGTCGCATCATCAGTTAGCCCCATAGATTTAGCGGCATCCCCAAGAGGTTGATTTCTATTTTGTCGGGTTGCTGTTTTTACAACAGGCCCAGGTTTAGTAACAGACTTAACAGCAAGATTCTTAACAGCTGTAAATAGTTTAGGAGCAAACTTAATTGTAGCTAACCCTCCTTTTACAACCCCACCTGCAGCCCATCCAACTCCGGGTATAAGAAGTAATCCATTTGAAGCTAGTAAAGCTTTATCAGTTGTACTTAACCCTGACCACCATTCTCCCCAAGACTCTTGATCTTCTTCAGAAAGATCTCCAACAGATTGCATCTCAGAGTCAGGAACAGCGGCTCCTGTTTGTTGCACTAAATTCTTAGTATCAACTGATGCTCCTTGTCCTAATTCATTTAACCTAGCATTTATTTCTGCAGCTCTAGCATCATCTGTGTATTTTTTTCCAGTACGAGCTTGTGCCCTAACTGGCCTTTCTATACGTTTAAGCTCATTCTTTAGAGAAATTATCTCTTCTTGTACAGCAGAATCTACTTCTGGAGCTGCTTGGTCTTGAGTTTCAGGCTGTTGGGTTGTAGTAATACTTGAGTCTTGTAACCCAGTAGGTTGAGAGCCACGACTTGGGTCAATTTGTTTTAATTGTTCATTTAGCTCGCTTAACCCAGATATTAAACTATCTGGAGCAACTTGATCATCTGTAATCATTTGCGCAGCAATCTGTTTTATTTGATTACCCGCGTTTGATTGAATTAAATCAGATCTCCACTGTCCAACCGCTCTACCAGAAATACCATTTCTAGCGACACTCGCATCAAATAAAGATTCAGCTAATAATTCATAAGCAGATTGGTCTAAAATTGCAGGAACATCATTACCGTCTGTAGATCTATTTAAAGTAACAGGTTTTATCTCCCCATCTTTAGTTTCAATTTCTAGTATAAAACCTTTAGACCCATCTGTGTTTGTTACTTGTCTTGGCTTGCTTACAAACCTACCAGTAACTTCATTACCATCGGCATCATAGTAAGCTCTACCTCTGTTGTTTCTATTCATTAAATCTAAATAAGATTGAGTAGAAACTTGATTATGAAGCTTTTCTAAGTTTACTTTAGTTTCGCCTGCTTCCCCTTGGGTAAAAACTCCATTAGTTATGAACTGGTTGTTTATATTTTCTCCAACCTGTTGACTAGCCTGTCGAGAAAGAGCTAATCGCTGTTCTTTTCTTCCAGCAGCCTCAGCAGCGGAACCTAAACCGCCTAAAAATATATCTCCTAAATTACTTATTGCCATGTTTTTCTCTTATATTGCAAACGCTAAAATAGCGGCTGCTCCTAAAGAACCAGCTAGCCCCATCATTTGAGACCTATGTGCTGCTTTAGCATTTCTGTATGCTGATTCTTTTCTAGCTGCCATAGCCGATGCATCTCCTAATCCTTGTAAAGCATTCCTATTAACACCTTGCCCAATATTTATTAAATCAGCAAGTGTTGCTTGATTTACTTCTCTTTGAGCTATTCTAGCATTATTTAACATGCCAGCTTGATTAGTAGCGCCACCTAAAGACAACGCTTTTGCTTGTTCCTGTCTTTGAACAGCTGTTAAACCAGCACCACCATATCTTTCTATATTTCTTTGTTGTATTTCTCTAGCTATTCTATTTTGTTCAGCCGCATCTGTTTCTGCTCTGTCTACCAAACTAGTATCATCTCTCGAATCTATTAGTCTTTCTTCAAAATCTCTGTAATCTCTTACATAGTTTTCATAATCACTACGCGTAATGTCTGCATAAACTTGTTCAGGATCTTCGACATTAGGTAGTTGTGCTGTACTAAAATTGGCATTTCCACCATAACCATATGGAGAGTTATACCCTCGCATTAATCCATTCATGATTGCGCCTTCACTAACCACCTCTGTATTCTCCTGAAACTGGATCATAACTTCCATACGAACCTACTCTTAGTCTACCCATTAGCCCGCCTACGCCACCATCGGCCGCCATAGCAGTATCTAATCCTGCAGGCTTAAAGAAACTACCTCCATCTCCACCTTGCATATTCTGCATACCTTGACCAACAGCAGTTCCTGCTAATTTTAAACCAGCAGCGAATCTTGCATCACGTTCTTGTTGTTTAGCTTTTGCAAATTCTAAATCTTTAGTAGATTGAATCTGTGCAGCTCTAGATAAACCAGTTGTAGCATCTGCAGCTTGACCTCTGGCCGTACCTAATACACCAACTTGACGTTGTCTTTTTGCTTGTAATGCTTGAAAGTCAGCTTGTGCTTGTTGTGAACCTGCAGCTGAAGCTAAATTAGCTGCTGTGTCAACAGATCTAGCGGCTTGTATACTAGGTCTAGAAGTTAAGGCCTGCATTGTATCTGCTTGAGCTCTACCTTTTGCAGTAGCAGAAAAATCTTCTTTGTCTGCAAGATCGCGCATTTCACGCAGCAACGGACCATATTTTTGATCAAAGTAATCCTTCTCAGCTTTTGAAACAGCTGCTTGAGTTTTTTCTGCCTCGCTAGGTTTGTAATCTTGTTGTTTTGGTTTATTACTCATCTATCTTCTTTGTATATACTCTAGTATTTAAATTAAATCCTTGCATAACTGCATACTCTTCCATTTCTGGAACAGAGGACCTAGCCTCAATAAATTTACAACCTGCATTACGCGCAAGCTCTTCAAACCATTGTACATGTTTAATCCAATTATGTTTACCAGTTTCGTGTACATAAGCTATCCAAATTAATAGTGTTTTATCACTAGTAAAAGGGTCTACCTCTGTGGTTAAAACCAAAAAACCTATCGGGGATGTAAATAGTTGAGCTCTACCATTGACGCATTCACTATATACATCTTCTGGTATAAAAGTTAGATTTGGATCGGCATCTATAATTGATTCGATCCCTTTTCTTATCTCTCCCCAACACTGTCGGACATCTGCAATTTGAGGTTCAATAAACCCATCCTGGTTAATAGTCAATCTCCTTACCGTATCTTCTATACCTTTTTCTTGGATTTAATCCAACTCCTTTATATTTAACTAACCTTCTTACTCCAAGATCACCGCCTCTTCCTCTTGCTTCTGCTTCTTTGACTTGTTCATCAAAAAGATTCCTATAGTCAGCAGCTGCACTAGGGTTGCTCCATTCTCTAGCTGGTATTCTTAAGAGTCTCCATAAGGCTCCAAATATAATTCCATCTCTATAATCTGTTGAAAAATCTGTATCTATATTATTAGAAGATCTTGTAGGCTTTAACGCTACACTAACTCTGAACCCATTTGTTTTTGTAACATTGGGTACGGGTGCAACATAAAAAAGATCTGGGTTCTGTTGTAAGTAAACTTCAGGTACTCCAGTTCTATCTCTCCAATCTGGATAATTTAATTCTAAACTACGTGGACTAATGGGATCCATGTCTTCACCATCATAGGTCATCCAAAGTA
>TARA_R100000734_G_scaffold6948_1_pt1 | contig 10731 bp, 14 predicted proteins | sample TARA_R100000734 | Tara Oceans TARA_R100000734 (sample SAMEA2623290) | marine metagenome | biome: marine biome (ENVO:00000447); feature: surface water layer (ENVO:00002042); material: "saline water (ENVO:00002010), including plankton (ENVO:xxxxxxxx)" | depth 5 m | reverse complement strand
GAGAAGCCAGTAGCATTAATGGAGTGGATATTAAAATATTATAGTAAAGAAGGTGATGTTGTTTTAGATCCAACGATGGGTAGTGGATCAACCGGTGTCGCTTGTAAAAATATGAATCGTAATTTTATTGGTATGGAAATGAATGATGAAATATATGAAGTCGCGTGTAATAGAATCTATGATTAAGTTTTCCATTAAATAAAAAAATATGTTTAAATATATAATGGATAAATCTGCTCCACAAATATTAAAAGTAAAAGATGTAATAGAAACTGAGAAGTTTGATGGTATCCATGAAAACCTTCCCCAAATGCCGAGTCTTTGTTTAATTATAGGGAGTGTTAGATCGGGGAAAAGTAATCTTTTAGTAAATTTTTTTTGTAATCCACAATTTTATAAAGATAGATTTGATATAGTAAAAATAGTCTCTACAACTCTTGGTTCTGATACAAAAGGAAAAATATTATCTAAACATTTTGATTGTAGTGATCATTATGAAGATGGGATTATAGAAGAAATAAAACAATCACAAAGTCAATATGAAGAAAAAAAAGATAGACCTACATTTGCGTTAGTATTAGATGATGTCTTAACAAAAGATTTTAGTAAGACTAATGCGGTTAGTTTTTTCTCAACTCGGTTTCGCCACTACATAGACTTCTATGTTATAGCTACCCAAACGTTCCGTGCTGTGAGTGGTATGATCAGAAATAATGCAACCGATGTGATTATCGCTCGTCAGCAAAATAGTAAGGAACTAGAAAAGATAGCTGAGGAGTATGGTGATCTTGTAGGTGGGATTGATAATTTCATGGATTTATATAATAAAGTTCATAATGAAAAATATCAAATGATGTATATGAAATTATCTGAAAATCCAGTCCAAGTGTATCGTAATTTTAGTGAGAGAATATATTAATAATTTTACAATTGTAATATTATATTATTCATATTATAAAAATGGATATGTTTATTAATGATAGTAACGATATAGCGGCGGGAAATATGAGAAGTCGTGCTGGTGAACAAATGAGTGCAGCGGCATCACAACACAACCAACTAGTTGCGAATAATATCACACAGATTCATAAAGACTTACAAAATCGTGAAAGTCAGTTATCAGAAGTAGAAGCCTTAAAAGGCGTACAGACTGGGGTAGAAGGATTACTTGGTGCGAATAAATTGAGGGAAGGTTTAACAAGTTATAGGGAATGGTCGCAAAAAGGAGCAACAAAACAAAGTAGACTTGCTCAATTAAAGGCACAAGCCCCCGATGGTGCTGATGGTGATTTACGTGTAGCACAAGGTGATAATGGAGAAGTAACTGTTGATAGAAATCCCGCAAATACAACACAAGCACCACCGGAAACAGCAACTCCCGAAGGAACACCGGCTACTGGAACTAGTGATACAGCACCCACAGTAGAAGCACATGAATCTGTTACAGTAGGAGAAGATGGCGCGGGTAAGAGTGGTTCTATGATTCACGATGGTATTAAACAAATGACTGGATTAAGTGATGAAGCAGTAGAAAAAGTAGGAAAAGGCGCGGGAGCATTAGGTAGTGGAATAGCGGCGGGAATGAATATTTATCAAGATATTAAAGCGGGTGGTATAGCTGGTGATAATGGTTGGGAAAAAGCGGGAAATGTTACACAGATAGGTGGAGCTATTGCGGATACTGTTGGGGTGTTTTTCCCTCCCGCTGAGTTAGTAGGTGGTGTTCTTGATTTAATTGGTGGTGGACTAGATGCGATAGGTGAAATCTTTGATCATGATGATAAGAAAAAAGAAGCACAAGCAGAAGCACAAAAACAAGAACAAGAACAGCAAGAAGCGGAGAAAAAAGTTGCGGTCGGTGGTGGTCCTTCCGCCCCCCAAGTAGCCCAAGCAAGAGTTCAGTAAACCGAAGGTATGCTTTGCTAAATACAAATATTCATTTATTATTTTGGTTAAATATAACTAATTGGTTAAATATAACTAATTAAAAAAGTATTTTATAAATATAATATCCATAAATTATATATCATGGACGAGAATATTAAATTAAAAAATGGTGAATTGTTAAATCTTATTTTAGATGATTTAAAAAGTCTGAAAACCGATGTTAGTAATATTAAACGTGATATATCAACTATGAAAGGTGATTTATTTTTAGTAAAAACAATACAAGAAGTAAAAAGTGAAACTATAAAAGAAACTCCTAAAACATCAAGTGGTTGGTTTTACTAAACGATCATATTTATATGGTTTTAATATCATTCTTTTTAATTCTATGACTTCTTTCCAATCATCAGAAGCCCATTTTTCTTTTTTTGATTCTTTAAGTAATCTACCCGAATATATCCCAAGTGCTGTATGTATATGTTCTAATTGATCATAAGTTAAATAAATACCTATTTTATCACTCATCTCTATACTATATGTAAAGAATAAACTTTTAAATCATTTTTTAAAGAATTTTTCATTATACATTTTAATTAATTTCTTTTTATTTGTTGTTGGTTTCCCTTCTTGTGGAAACCCACTCCATGTGATGTAGTAAGCTAGATAACCCGGTCTTAATGGATCATTAGTTTTTAGATCTCGTGCGTGTCTTTTAAGATATCTTTCTCTACGTTCTACATCTTTATGAGATAAATAATCTTCTCTTGTTGGATCACCAAATGATACAGTTTTAAACTTATTTTTAGGCATACGAAACACAGCATTCCATTTCTTTTTAGGATTCTTAGATGGTTCTAATTTAATTAATACGGGCATTTATGTATATATAGATAAATTAAAATATATCATAAATTATATATGGATTTACAAAATATAGTTGATAATTATCATAAAGCATTTCCTAAATTTCCTAAAACATTATTTTTAAGTGATAATTGTATAATTGGTTTATGGGTTATGGGAAATAATTATACAACAAAAACAGATTTATATGGAGCATATCCCTACGGATATTTAAAAAGAATATATTCCATGTTTCCATTAGTAAAAGGTAAATCACTTCATTTATTTAGTGGTTCATTACCCGATAGTGATGAATATGATAAAGTTGATTATAATGTAGGGATTACAGCCGAAGAAATGAGTGATATATTACCTAATAATTTTTATGAAAGAATTTATGCTGACCCCCCTTATTCAGTAGAAGATTGTGAAAGATATGGGTGTTGTATGATAAAAAGAAATGTTGTTTTTAAAGAATGTTGTAAAGTAATGAAACAAGGTGGATATTTAATATGGTTAGATCAAGTATTACCAAATTACAAAAAAATAGAATGGGATATAGTAGCTAGAATAGGTATGGTTAAATCTACAAATCATAGATTTAGGGTCATCACGATATTTAGAAAGAAATAAAATATATCATAAATTATATGGAAGAAATAACAATATGTATTCCCGTATACAAACGTCATGAATTTTTAGGATTAACAGCCCATAATATTAAATCACAAACATATCCACATGATAAATTAACTGTTTTAATTGATGAATGTAGAAGTAATGAACCTTTTATAAGGGATATCTCACAACTGAGACAATTTTTGCATCCCATAAAAGTGATTCATAATGTATATAATAAACGAGCAACTATAGGTGAAAAGCGTAATCGTCTAGTAAAGACTTGTAAAACAAAATATATCCAATTCATGGATACCGATGATCTATATCGTAAAGATTGTATTTTATATAATTATCAACTACTTAAAGAAAATAGATGTAAATGCGTAGGTTCTGATAAAATGATTTTTTGTTACATGAATGATAGTTTTAAATTAACCGCAATAGATTGTGGGGATAAAATACATATGATACATGAAGCTACATTACTCTTTGAGAAGAAATGGTTTAACTCCACAAATAAGTTTATAAAAAATTCACAAGGGGAAGGTAGAAATCTATTTTATGGAATCAATAAAAAAGATGTCTTTATAAGTGATGTTAATAAGATTATGATATGTCTTGTACATAATTCTAATACAATCAATAAAGATAGATTTAAACAAAAAGATATGCCTTCACTAGAAGATAGTGTGATTAATATTTTAAAAGCACTTATTGATATCCCGTTTCACAATAATGATGAAAAAGAATTTTTAGATGGAATTACTGATACACAACCCTTAAAAGACTAATATAAATATAAATATAAAATACAGCTAACGAAACTAATAAACATTCTATATGATCCATACATTAGCCTTTAAAAGATTTTAGTAATTGATTTAATTGTTTATCTTGTAAAAGTTCATTTTTAAAATTTATCATAAGTTTACTATCAACACCGGGATTATCTTTAATAAATTGATCTATGCTTACCATATATTCTTCATAAGATTGAGGTGAATAAATAATTTTATTTCTTTTAATATTAGTTCCCCAATAAGTCCAATCATCAACAGCAACCCCAATTTTATTAATAATTTTATCTTGTGTATCCTCTAGTAAACAACTAACATCTTCATGTAAAGCAAAATCATCATCGTGATAATTTGTTTCTCCATTTATATAAGCATCATGGTCATAATGTATGTGTTCAGTCATATAAGTCAATTCACTATTTAATTTATCAACTACATCATGAAACTCTTGCATATGAGTTGGTTTCGTATATTTAGTAGGCATTTCCTCTATTTGTTTCTGATAATCAAGTAAGATATCTTTTTGAGATTTAGTTTTTACTTCCTCAATAACTTCCATAGGTCTATTTTCTAATTGTTTTGTTAATTTTTCTATTTCTTTTTGTTGGATCATAGCAAACTGAAATAAGCTATATGTTATATTATAATTATTTTCTTTTTTAGCATAACCTTTTATTTTTTTATTAAAATTGTATTGTTGCTCTTTATCTTTAAAAAGAGACATATTATTCATATTATTGCTAATTAAGTGTAAATAGTGGTTGAGTTCTCCTTGCTTGTAAATATCCATACTTATATTATAGCATAGATTTTATTTTTTAAGTAGTTTTGGTTAAATATGACCAATTGGTTAAATATAACCAAAAAAAATAGATCAACAATTTAGAAAAGGCTTCTATAAAAATAATTATTTATCCATCAACACTTTTTACAAAACTTGATATATTGGATTGGTTAAATATAATCAATTGGTTAAATATAACCAATAATTTATAATTCGGTTAATACTTAAATATTATCTATGTTATATATATAAATATGGATTTAACTGATGAATATATCCAATCTCTTGTTGATAATCATAAAAAGAAATTACAATATTATAGTGATAGATATCACAACATTAAAAAGCATGATCCGGAATATATGAAATCTAATCGTGAAAGAGCAAGATTACATTATGAAAAAAATAAAGAGAAAAAAAAAGAAAACTATGAAAAAAATAAACCATTAATGAGAGCTAAAAACTCTTATTATTATTATAAAAAAATAAATAAACTAGATGATTTTAAAACCAAACATACAGAAAAATATGACTTATTAGTAAAAGCTGGATCTATTGCTTCTTATGAGTAGCATAATACTTTTCTTTACTTACTTTACGTTGTTCTTCTTGTTCTATCTTTCTTGCCTTACGCCACTCTTTACGATATTCTTTATCATCTCTTAATTTGTTCATGTGTTCTACTACAAGACGACTTCTCTTTTTTTCATCTCTCCACCCATCATCAAGTGCATCACGTTCCTCCTTACTCATGTCCCATATTGGTTTCTCTGTTTTTACACCGTTAACTGTGAGTTCCCACATAGGTTTTACTTTAACAACCTTCTTACTCATTTTATATAAGTATATACATTTTAATCTATAATTAAATTTTTGCTTTATTTTTTGATAAGATTTCTTCTACAACATTAAAAGATGTCTTTATTTGGCGTTGGATCTTAAAAATAATACTACTACTATTATTTACATTTGCGTAAGAACCATCTGGATCATGAATAGATACTGTAACACTAGATAATTTAGTCGGTTTCCCTATTGTAAACTCAAGACTTTCTCCACCAAAGAAATAATCAGCTTGTGGGTTTTCTTTATTGACTATCCCGACTATCGGCATATTTGTGATATTACTACTACCTCCTACAAAAATACTTTCTGGAATAATATCACTTCTGATAGTATAATATCCTTTAATCATACTTGTTGGAAATCTTTGAGCCACTAGTGAGATACTTTGTGTTTTCACATTAATAGGGGGTAAGACTAATTTATCAGCAAACGTAGTATTACCATACAAAGCAGTCACACCTTGATATTGATAATTCCATAAATGAAATGGTTGTGGAACTTGTTGTGAAAATAAAGGAATACCTACATCATTTGTTTTCCATAATTTTGTATCACCAATAATAACTTCTGCGTTGGTTGTTGGATATTTAAGATTAGTTATATTTGTATCATTTATTGTAACTCCTCTATTATTACTTGTGCTATTAAACTGCTCATAAGTAAAACCCATAATACCCCATAAACCACTATCCCATGTGTCTTCATCAAATCCCATATCCTCAAAGAATACACCGGATTTAGCATCATAGACTGTATAGGGTTCATAACATTTATTAAAATCACTATATTGAGTTGATGATTCTCCATCAGCCGTAGCACCATTTCTCGTCCAAACTATTTGTTGTGATTGATAAGGCATTATTGCGGGGCAAAACTCATTTATATCTTGTAAAGGATTAATTTTATATACGACTGATGATGCATCTGTTGGAACATCTTCTTTCAGATAAGCAAAATCAACAGAATTCCCTTGTACGGGTTCTCCTTGATTATTTATTAAAAAACGTAAATATGTTCCACCATCAGCACCACGACTTCCTAAATTAAGTGGTGTATGTAATTGACTTATTGAGAAGTTTTCACCATCCCAATTAATTGTTGGATTATCCGCACCAACATATCTTCTACAAAATGCTCCATGAACTCCATCTTCCGGTTGTCCTCCATCATACGAAACGTTAGCTCCATCTTCTATATTTGTTAAAGAACCAAAATATTTTTTACTCGCACTTACATTACTAGTTTGACCTCCGGTATATCCGTAATCAGCTCCTCCACCACCAAAATCATTTAAGAGTAAACCACGAGAACCGGCTGTTCTTCCATAATAATTAGCACTAGTAGTGTCCGCAGTAAAAAGAGCTATTGCGGGATTACCCACAGCAGTAAAGTGAAGATCATAACCAATTTTGGTGTATTGGTCTATTCTTTTGGGTTCTCCACTCAACGGATTTGATTGATAACTACCCGGACAATCTAAAAAGGGATCAGTACTATCTCCAATATTATTAGTCATATCTGTGGTTACTTCACAATGAATATTAATATAACCGGTTGGTGATCCATCTACGGGAGTAAATGATTCTTTGGAAAAACAACCATAAGTAAGTCTATTTGCGAAAAAGTCTGGATCATCATAATATACATCTCTATCTTTTCCATTATAATACATAAGTAATAATCCACTCATACGTCTATTAGCGGCTATCGTATTTCCCGCGTTTGCTGGTCTATAACAAGATGATCCTAAACTGCAGATATCAACTAATTCCGCCTCTGTTTTACCAGTTGTATCTATTTCACAAACAAATAGATTTTTACCACGATTAATATGTAAAAAACGAGTATTATTAATTGTATGGCGATTATAGTAATTGATACCACTAGCATAACTGATACTTGGATCAGCTGGGGGGGTTAAGTCGCTATCATACTTGCGACCATTCCAACTATCCCATATTTCCGGATACAGTTCTTGAGCATTAATAAATTCTTTTAGTTTTAATAAGTTTTCCCGTGTATAAGGGATATTAGTTCTTATAGGTTCTTGATCTTCTGTTGCCGCATAATTAAATTGTTGTCTTAAAAATGATCCTTTAATTCCATCATTATTAGTGGTTGGTTCTTTATCGTAAAATTTTACTGTTATATCACTATCATCAGCAATGGTTCCGGCGAAACTTGTAGTTCCATCTATACCAAATTGGATAATTGGTTCTTCCTCAAAGACACCCGTATTAAAAAGAAGAACTGATGTGATCTGAACTGGTAAAGGAGTTGTAGCGGGTGTAACACCAATAACCTCTACTCTGGAGAAATCATCAAGATCAAACAACGGAAAATCAACGGGATCATATCTTACTGATATTATTGTAGCCCCAGTTCCACCATTATCAAAGGCTTTATAAACTTTTTCTGAATTTTGTATAACACCATTTAAATTGATTTCATAACCTTTAATATATAACTCTGGACGTTTCCAAGCAACAGTCTGGAAGTTATTATACCAAGTATTTTTCTTTGTTATATCAATTGGAGACTCCTCTTGGATAGAAGCATTTCCTTGTCCGGGTTGTGTATCGTCCCATGTTTGAGCGATAATAGGATCAAAACAATTAAATGTTTTATATGTCGTTGCTTCTATACTTGTTGTAATTTTCATAGGAGCGGCTTCTCCCGAAACTCTGGGACCGGCTGTATTAGGGTGTAACGTAAGGAACTCTTGACTATCTATTTTTCGTAATTGTCTAGATAATTCATCACTTATAAATTGAGCGGAGTTAAAACCTTTAGGAACTGTAAGTGTTACTTTTTCACGATAAGGATAATATCTTTTAAATTCCGGAGCAACTGTAAAACCATCATTTGGTTCTGCAAAACTACTATTATCATAAATCGTCGCATAGGCTTGTTCTTGTTTACCTAAATTAGAGTAATCAGTAGAAAAGAGAGTATATTTACTACAATCATTTCTCACATAGATCAACTTATTATAAGGATTAAGATAATGATCTGCTTTAATAAAATTTTCATATCCAACACAAGGTTTTAAATAACCCGTTTCTGATGGACCATCACGAAGATTATTTCTTAAATTTCCATCAAACATAGCATTACCCAAATCTTCATAACTATACGGAATATTATCCGGATTACCATTAAAACCAGCATCAGCACTACTATCTTTCCATGAAGGCAAATTAGAACCACCTAGTTTAGTTCGTGGAAGAGTTAAATAGCCCGTTCCATCAGTAGTCTTGTAATATCCAATAATTAAATTAACTTCATTATCTTTTAATTCTATAGATTCATTTTGTTGAGTTGTTGTGATATTTAATTTTAAATTAGTCAATTCATCTTTATTAATTTCTTGTGTAACATAAGTAAAATCTCTTGTTTTACCAAGACTTTCACCTTTAATTTCTATTGTTTTTACTGCTGATGCTCCTTTTTCACTAATAAATCCACTGTACATAGAAACTTTATCTCCCGCTTCTAGACTATAAGTATTAGATAAAACATTCGTCCACTGAGCGGGATTAGAATTATTACCTCCAAGAGCTTCTTGTGATCTTAAACGGTTACACTCAAATAACTCGCTTTGTATGTAGCCTTCTTCCGCCATTTATAATAGTTAAGTATATTTTTTTTATTGTTTTTTAAATGTATGTATAAATTAAATGCCGTATAAAACTGGGAAAATGAAAGGATTGCTTACATTAGCAGAATTAAAAAAATTAGTTGTGAATCATAATAAATTATCCAAAATATCTATGCCGAAAGGTGTGAAGCGTGATGAATTAATCAAGTTAATTAACAAAAATGGATATAGAGTAGATCATACAAATAATAAATTAGTGAAGGGTGGTGGTGTCTTAAAGAAACCATTACAACCAGCAAAAAAGAAAGTTGGATTTGGTGAAGGCAAAACAAAAGAAATAAAAGAAACAAAGAAAGAATTAAAATCAAGAGCCAAGAATGTAGAAACAATAGACGCAAATAAAAAGAAAAATAAACAAATCAGAGATTTAGTATCGCAAACAAGACAATCGTGGGAAGATGATGATTTAGATTATGTAAAAGATTACAATAAATTAAAAAATAAGAAACCACTAACATCTGCCGATAAAAATAAATTAAAAGCCTTATTTGTAGATATCAAAGAAGACTATGTAGATATAGAAGACGGAATTATTAAAGATGAAATGATGGACTATTCGCCTTTAAAAAAAGTATTAGATGGAATTAAAAAATTATTAAAAAAATAATAAAATAAAAATATTTATTTATTATTATAAAATGCCTAAACACTATGGAGATGATGAACCCAAAGATAAACCTATGACTGCCCCTAAATCTACTTCTCGTGGTGGAAAGTTGACTGATAAGCAAAAGGCTGAACTTAAAAAGCATATGGAAAAGATGCATAAAGGTGGAATGAGTGCCTCTGAAATGAAGAGCCATCGCATGAAACTCATGGTTAGAATGCGTAAGGGAATGAGCGTGAATAAAGCCCACAAGGAAATTTCCAAGTAAATATTTATTGTAGTCATATATAACCAATTGGTTAAATATAACCAATTTATATATTTAAAGATATACTCCGTTATAAATATAGAATAATATGCCTTCCATTAAAAAAACAAGAGAAATGTTTTATAGTATTATTTGTGATTTAACAAACATGGTGGAATCACTAAAAGATGAAAATAAAAAATTAAAAGAAAAAATTAAAGTATTAGAATCATCAAGTAGTGATGATATAATTATTTCTTAACTAGATGAACTTTATCTATTTTATAAGCTTTTGATTTTGGATTGATCGCCGCATACACGCGAGCCATCGCCCATTGCTCTTTACTTTTAACTTGTGGTCTTACAGATTGTGGATTGGTTTTATAAGCACCGATGCCTTTATCATAAATAGTCTGTAAGCCTTTTAATTTATAACCA
>TARA_R100000734_G_scaffold18557_2_pt1 | contig 10907 bp, 5 predicted proteins | sample TARA_R100000734 | Tara Oceans TARA_R100000734 (sample SAMEA2623290) | marine metagenome | biome: marine biome (ENVO:00000447); feature: surface water layer (ENVO:00002042); material: "saline water (ENVO:00002010), including plankton (ENVO:xxxxxxxx)" | depth 5 m | reverse complement strand
TTTTCATTTAATCTTCTATCAACAGACTCTCTTATTAAAGATTCATTTTCAGTTTCTAACTGCTCTAACTTTTCTATTGTTATTTCTTTAACACTTTGAGGCTTTGTTCTAGATAATGATTTTTGTAGTTTTTGTATTTCGTCTTTGTTTTCAGCATACTTTTTAAGTTCATCAGGCTGCATCATATTTAACTCTTCACTAACTTTTATTCTAGTATTAGTTATTATATCTTCTCTTGCAGCTATCTCTGACTCTAGTATATCTATATCTTCTTGATCTTGAGTTTCTTTAATTTGTTTTGTTAAAGCATCTATTTCATTAGCAGCTTTTATAATAGTTTGTTTATCTGATTCTGGTGTTAAAGTGTATTCTGCAGCGTTTTTAACTGATTGCTTGCTATTTTTAAGTGCTCCAGTAGCAACAACACCACCACCAGTTGCTGTACCTATTAAACCTTCTTCTGTTGCTTCTTTAAATACTTGGTTCCAGTCTACTTCTTTTTCTAAAGTTAAATCATCTATTATACCAGTTGTTATCCTAGTACTTGCTTCACTAACACCTTCTCCAAATGGTCTAAGTATAAACTTATTTGTAAAACTATTTGCAAAACCATCTATTAATTCTTTAGCAGCATCTGTGTTTCCACTTGATTTTAATAGCTTTACTTTTTTAAGTAAACCTCTTGTGGCTAATTCAAAGGCGGCTTCTGCAGTACCACTAAGTACAGAGTTTAACATTATTGTTTCTAATCCTTCTTCTGGACTTTCTTTTATTAGTTCGTCAAACTTCATACCACTACTGCTACTGCCTAAAGCTATTAAACCGCCAGGTCCAGCAGCAGCCATAAGTAATGATGGTAAAGATTCAACTACACCACCTACAAGTCTTTCGCTAAATTGGCCTAAGTTACCTTGCTCAAGATCATCCAGCATGCTTTCAGTCTCATATTCTATTTGAGCATCTTGCATTTTATTTATAAATAATTCTGCACCTACATTTTCAACTTGACCAGCAGCTAACGTAGCACCCATTAATGCTTTTTTCTCTTCTTCACTAGCTCCAAAAATATCAGCACCATATTTAATTAATAGCGTTTTAAAACCAGTTTCAAAATCATTTTGACCTTTAGATAAACCAGCTATAGTTTTTAAAAATCTAGCACCGTAATCTTGTATTAAACTGACTTCTGGATTTAAACTTTCTTCAGGCAATAATTCTATATCTATTTCTCCAGTTTCTTTGTATTTATCATAAGCTTCTCTTTCAGCCATTTTAAATATACCTTTATCAAAATCTGAAGCTTTAGATTTTAATAAATCGTCTTTATCTTTATTAGGTTGATCTAACTTTAACTCATCAAGATCTTCAGCCTGTTGTTCAACCAACTCAAATCCTTCTGGTAAATCTACTTCTTGTTGTGAAATATTTTCGTTTACAGTTGGCTCTTCAACTAGTTCAAAGCCTTCTGGTATTCCGTCTATATTCATACTATGTTTTTCTTATTTTCCTACCATCAGATAATATTATCTCATCTCCTGGATTAGCATTTTTCATTTTTTCTATATCTTCTTCAGTAAGGTTATTTACATTTTTAGATATAGATTGTCCTATTCTAAATTGTACATAAGGATCTCTACTGGCAACTTCATCTTTGCCTAGAATATCTACATCTAATATAGTATATCTATTTAAGTCATCTAATAAACCTATATAATCATCTACTCCTTTTACATCTTTACCTTCTGAATCTACAACTATAAAATTACCATTTACTTCTTCTATTTCAAAAGCTTCTTTTTTGCTACCTCTAGCTTCATTTAATACATCAACTATTTTTTGAGCTCTTTGCTTACTGCCTCTAGGTAAGGCCATAGCTTCTTTAGTATGTACTATGTTTCTATCTAATTTAGTATCTACAGCATCTTTTATTCTATTTTGCTCTTGTTGACTTTTAGCTTCAAATAATCTTCTTTTCTCTGCTATTTTAGCTCTATTTAATTTTAAAGACTCTCTTTGATACTCAGTCATGGGTTTTTCAACTTTTTCAGTATATTTAAGTTGAATTTCATCATCTTGAGGAAATTGTCTATCTATCATGTATTCAATTAAAGCTTCTTTTGTAGCAGCTTTTTGCATGTCATCGCCTGTCCATGCGTCCATGTTATCTGAATCTTCACCTAAGCCATAACCAGTAAATAATTGATATGTTGACTCATTAACTAAAGCACCTAAGTTAGGGCTTTTTCTTAATCTCTCTTCAAATACTTGTTTTGCTCTACTATAATCTTTTAACTCAGATTCAGTTACTGTACCATTGTTTATTTTTTCTATTATTTTTGAAGAAACTAAACTTTGCAAACCAACAGTATTTTGTTTTATTGTTTCATCTATTTCTTTACTATAATCACCTGCATAGTTAACTAAATCAAGACCATCTTTTTTAGCTTTAATAAATGCATTACCATTAAATACATCTTTACCATTTAATTGTGCTATAATATTTCCGTTTTGTACTCTAAATGAAATATTTTTACCACCAGAACTAGCATCTTGTACAAAGTTATAATAATCTTCATTATTACTTCTTAGTAATTGTTTAGTAAAATTACCAGTATTTTGGGCTTCTTTTAGTTTTTCTCCTTCATCATCTATTATAGACATTAAACCAGGAATAACACCTATTATTTTTTCTATTTCACTTTTCTTTTTATTATAAGCAGATCTATCACCTTCAAATGTTTGTATATCTAATCTATATAGCTCATCTAATTCTTTACTTATTTGATCTTGTAATAAATTTAAAGCGTCTGTATCTTCCATAGTCTCTGTTTCATTTAGACTATCTTGGAGTTCTTGATATCTTATACTTGCTGCATTTTCAAAGTCTTCTACAGTTTTAAATCTATCAGCAATACCTTTTCTAGCTTCACTAATACCTGCAATTATTTCTCCTGTTGGGTTAAAAAACGCTACTCTTTTATCTGGTTGTCTATAACTCATTTTACTTTATTTAAAATTAATTACCACCTAAATTAACAGCAGTCATACCACCTGTTATATCAGCTCCACTAGTTATAGAACCTGTGTTTCCAGATATATTGACTGTAAAAGCGTCTGGATTAACAGTTCCATAATCAGGAGAAGAATTACCTAAAAAAGACGTATCTATAGATTGCATTGTATTTACATTACCACTGCCAAATGGATCACCTGGTTTTATAAGACCTGATATACCAGACGTCAAGCTTTCAGTTAAGCCACTTACGCCTGAACTAAACGCTCCTGCTCGTCTAAGTGCTTCAATATCAGCTAAACCTTGTAATCTGTCTAACTTAGCTTCTTCTCTTCTTTCTTGCATACTTATTACACTTGCTTGACCTTGAGCTTTTGCTAAATCAACTCGTAATTGACCTTGAGCGGCTAATTTAGCATTGTTAACTTCTTGTTGTTCTATAGTAGAAGCTATACCTTGTTTAGATTTTAAAGCAGCTTGAGCTAAAGCTGTAGCACCACCAGCTCCTGTTTGTCTCAACGCGTCTAAAGTATTAGCTAACGCTAAGTCAGTTTGTTCAGCTTTCATCTCTGCTGCTTTAGTAGCAACTTGAAGATCTCTATATGGATTTTCAATACTAGCATATGGATTAACTAAGCGTTGCCTACCTTTTTCTAAGTCTCTTATATCTTTTAAATAGTCTTCTTGTCTTTTTTTAGCTTTATTAGCTTCGTTTAAACCTATAAGAGAAGCGCCAGCTTGCAAACCTGCTCCTATTAAATTAGCTTTATCTTTGTCGCTCATTCCGCTAGTTAAGTTGCTTAAAAATTCTCCCATAATATTTTATCTTGATGATACTACAAATTCTGTTGATACAGCAAATAACTCTTTAATGCCACCTGTATTAGTAGTTGCATCTGTAGAAACTTTTACTGTAGTAAAAAATCCTTTTATACCTGTTGTTTCATTACCAAATAAAACTTCACCAGGTCTTGCTGAACTATCGTTTACTAAGTTAGCAAAATATTTATTTTCTTTTCTATTAAAACCTACCCTATACTCAACACCGCTTTCTATGTAAATTCCTTCACTATAGCTTTTTATCGGTTTAGATTTATCATTATATTGACTATAACTAGCGTTTTGTAAGTCAAAACCTTCTGCATCTGAAATAAATGAATCAACTTCCCAGCCATTTGTTCCTTCGTAGTTTATTGTTTTAAATACTTTCTGTATAGATGGATTAGAATTAAATATAAACGTTATGTTTGATTCAGATCTAACACCATAAAATTCATTTCTATTTTGATTAGAATAATGTTCGTAAACCTCAGAAGAAGTCATAGTATAATACTTGTTTTTTAAACTAGCTAAAAAATTAGGTTTATAAGTAAAGAAACTAACCCAACCATTTATATCTTCTTCAAAAGTAACTGTATAATAAGATGAATCTTCATTGTTAAAGTTTTCATCTTTTTGAAGTGATACAGTGTAATTAGAATTATAATTATCCCAACCACCAATTACTTTATCTTTTGTATATTTTGTAAATATAATCGCGTCAGACGTGGCAACTGGCGAACCAGGATTACTATTTAAATATATAGTATTTGTATCGTACAACCCAACAACGCTAGTTGTTATAGTAGGAGCACCACCTGTTTGTGGTATTTGAACAACCATACCTTTTTCTATAGAAGACGTGTTTGAGCCTGATACAACTATTTTAAATGGATTTATACCTACACTAACAAATGTAGCTGTTACATTAGTAGGTACAAATATATCGTTTATTTCTTGTAATTTATCTCTAAAAAAGTCGGACATACCATAACCAGATATTTCTGTAAGACCATCATTAGATAATCTCATTACTTTACCTCTATACTTGTCTACAAAATATCTTCTAGTACCAAAATTAGCAAAACTTTCTGGATTTTTGCTTATACCGTATTCACCTACGTAAGGAGTTACTTGTCCTAGCACTAAGTTAGTCGATGTAACACTACCGCCTCCTTCAGCAGAATATATTGCATCTTTATCTATTAAACCTCTACTTACTTTGTTTTCTTGAAATATAGCTAAATTACTATCTAAAGCATGTAGCTTTTGTATAGATCCATAGTTAGGATCAACTGCTTTAGTAATTTCTTCACCAACTGAAAAAACATTTGTTTCATTTAAATCAGTTCTAGAATTAAAAACACCTGAATATATTAAAGCATTAGATCTTCTCTCTTGCGTGCTAGAATCTTCTCTTAAATAAGCCCTAACACCATATCCAGTTTCAGCTTCGTTAAAACCACCTCTAAATCTAGACTCTTCAACTATCCAGTTTCTAAAAAGCTGTCTGCTTCCAATATTAGTGCTTCTACCTGGTGGAGTATTAGTAGACGTTGGAAACAAGGGATAGTCATAAGAAGTTCCTTGTGGATTCCAAGGTAAACCAGGAAAAGTAGATAAATAAGCATCAGTACCAGAAGTAGAGTTATTTATATTCTTCTTTAATACAAAAGAGTTAAAATACTTTATATTAATAGCCATATTATATAATCACTTATTTATATTTTTTGTTACTTAAGTTACATTACACCAACTACAAAGGTGTTTGAAAACGTTGATAAACCGTAACCACCTGCATCTATTGCTTTTATTTTTATAGTATAAGAGCCTGAACTAATTGTATTTTTTCCATTTACATTAAAAAAAGATCCATCTTGAACAACTTCAAAATTATTATTAATAGTTCCATCTGAATTGTGAACAGTATAAAACAAATCTTCTCTATTTCTATTTATATCTGCAGATCCATTTAAAACATCACCTTCCTCTATTGTAGCTGCTAATAAATAAGGAGGAGAAGCTCCAGGAGCTATAAAAGAATTACCAATTTGATGTCTCCAAGATGGAGCAGTATTTTGTAATCTACAGTTTGTTATTTGTACAGGTACATTTAAGTAGTCAGGTGTTTGACCTATGAAAAATATATCACTAGCTAATAAATTAAAAGTATAAGTTTCTTCAACATTAGCGTTAGATCCAAACATAAACGTAGAATTAGTCTCTATTCTGTGTGTTCCACCACTAGAAGGTACAAGGTTAAATTCACTAGTTCTATCATTACCATTGCCATCTACTACAGTGTTTAGCGTTAGTGTATAAGGATTTGTTATATCATTTCCAGTAGAATCAACTAAAGAAAGATTATTAGTAACTAAAGTACCAGACACATCACTTTCGTTGTGAAAGTACTCTATATCATCACCTTCTGCGGTATTATTACCGGCAGTATCTTTTACACCAGCTGGTAGTCCAGCCGCTGGAACTTCGTTATTATAATCTGATATTAAACCTGAAGTAGAACTTTCCCAATATATATCTATTACAGATTTAGTTGGAGATGTCTCAAAAACACCTAAATCTTGCCAAGCTCTTTCTATTTTTAATTTAGCATCAGCTTTTAATACATCAGTATTTTGTGGTGTATTTCTATACTCAGGTGTAGCGCCAATTTTAAAATCAGTTTCTATAGTAGCTATAAATGGATTTGATTGTGAATTAAAAAATATGTCATGAAAATGTAACTTAATAACGCTACCACCTTCTTGACTGGCAAAATAAGGATAATAAGGCTGAGGTGGTATACTTGTATTTGGAGATTTAAAAGGAAATCCATTTCCTTTAGTAGTTGTCCAAGCGCCTAAATCTTTAAAAGGTTCTATTGATATTACTTTTTCTCCACTAGCACTTACTGTTGACTGCGTATTGTAAGAATCTGTACCGTCATATATAGGGTTAACTCTATTGAATAATTTAGTTTCACTACCAAAAGTAGTATCATTCGCGTTAGATGAAGTTTTAAGTTCTCTTGGTACTTTATTTATATTATCACCAAATATATTTATCATAGATATTCTATTTTCTTGAATAAAATATGGTAAATAATCATTAATATTAAGAAGTACATCGGCTGTAAAATCTACAGTTCCACTACTTTTCCAATCAGGTTTTGTATCCCATAAAAGTCTACCAGCTAAAGCACCAGGTACGTAAACGTTGTAATAATCTTGCTCTTGTTGTTTTACTACTATTCTATACGTATAGTAACCTAAAGGATTTGTTTCAGAATATAAACCTGGATAACCTGGTTTAGAAAGTGAGCTAGGTATTTTACTTCTAACGTTAAGCTCTAATTGGTTGCCAAAGAAACTATTCCAAGCACTACCAAAATTATTATAACCAGCGTATATAGTTGAATTTTTATTTTGCGTTAAGCCAGATGTAAGATCGTTCAATATAACATTAGAAGCTCTACCATACCTATCTACTAATACTATTCCTACTTGATAACTTCTATTTTGCTTTACTGTATGTGTAGGAAACTCTATAGTAAAGTTATCATTTTGTGGTTTTTGTATATAATCTAAGTCGTAATCTAAATTATCAGGTGAACTATGTTTGTCTAAAAAGTTACCATAAATAACTCTATTACCTACAACTTCTTGTGTTAATGCCCTAACTGGAACTTTGTCATGAACTCTTATTAATTCAGCCTCTGGTAATGCTTTTATAGGTTTTGTAGATAAATAGTTATATTCATATTTAGTTGTTGGACCTAAAGAAGTTATTTTAGATATATCTATATCTTCAATAACCCTAACCGCTTGCTCATCAGAGTTTTTAACAAGTATTTGTATTTCTTTAACTTTAAGTTTATCTTGAAGCTGACTGGCATTACACGGTAATGTTAAATTTAATTTAACTTGATCAACTCTATTTTCCATAAACTTAACATCTGTAGCTTCAGATGCTACTTCTTCATCATCGTTTATAAAATAACCAAATTGTTTTGGCACAAAAGCTGATTGAGTGAATGGAGACATTAAAGAATATTCGTTGTCGTCATATTTAAACCTATAACTAAACTTAGCAAACTTATCTCTTAATATATTAGTATCACCTTTATACGATGTATTGTAATCTGGATTTGTTCTTGATATTGTAACTATATCACCGACATTTATTATTACACCGAATTGACTTTCTTGTATAGTTATTTCAGTTTGATTTGTACTACTATTGTAACTAGCAGCATTAACAGTGTAATAATAATCAGTATCATCAACAATTATTCTAATACGATCATTTTGTATTAAATCTCTATTACTACCAGACGTAGTATATTCTCCTGCTATTATTACTGTATTTCCAGTTACCCCTTGTTGTGCTTTTATTTTAGTAACTATATGCGCAGGTAAAAACTGTTCGTGATTAGATATTAATGTACTATTATTGGAGCTATCTATAAAACTAAAAGTTTCATATGGAGCAAATTTAGCTACAGATATATGGTCTTCATTATAATAATAAGGATTAGATCCTGCAGAATCTTCGTAACTATTGTTAAATGCAAAATCAACATTTATTTTTCTAGGTTGATTTCTGTCATCGGTCCAAAATAATAAATTTTCTAATATATTAACACTTATAATTGGATGTGTTTTAGAAAAGTTTAAAAAGTTACCTGCTACTAAAACTTTACTACTGCTATTTGTAACATTATATCTTACTATATAACACGCGGCTCCTTTATATCTCCAAATATTAGGTAATATAGTTGTGTCAACTGAATCTGATGGTGCAAAATTACTTAATTGATCATTAGAAGAGTCTGTATAATCAGTTAAAAATAGATATATAGAATCTCTTGATATATCCATAAAATAACCTATTATTTCTAATCCTGATAAAAGTAATTCATTAGGTCTTACATTAGCGCCATATAAATCAAGAGCTTTTTGTATTTCTAAAGATTCTATTTTAGATTTTAAACTAGTAATTTTAGTATTACCAAGTATGTTTTCTAACGCACCAACGTCAGCGCCTTCAGATCTACTAACACTTATATTTTGTGCGTCTCTATACTCGCCGTTAGGTATAAGTCTGGCATCCAAGTCTTTGTTCATCTTGGATCTTAAGAAATTATTTTTAATTTCTGGCATAATTAATGTTTAATCCATTTAGCTTTATTCCTAAGCACTTGAGCTATTTCCTCTGTCTTAATATTACTTAATCTTATTTTAGCATTTCTAAGTGCTGAAAACCTTTCTCTTTTAAATCTATTTACAATATATTCTGGTACGTTAGCTCTTCCAGACAATATACCATGAGCTATATGCATATAAATAGCTTGCTCTGCCATTTTAGGAATTTTCATATCATCTTCATAAGCTAAACCATCAGATACATACTCTAATATTATTAATTTACCTACTAACTCATTTGAAAAAGAAAACTTACCTAGTCTTTTATTTATTGTAAATGTACCGTTTACTTGTGCTTCTTCTGGTTGTAATCCGTATCTTTGTCCTAATAAAAACTCTTTTCTAGGTAATCTATAATCATCAGGTTGATTATCAGTAGTTGAAGACATAGACGCCCATCTATCTTCAGTTATAGAATTATTAGACTCTATATTACTTCCATTATCATCTTGAGTAGGTATACCTGTATCATCTTGTATTGGTAATTCTCTTGGATTACTAGTAACTCTAGTTGGGTATATAATATGCTTAGCACCAACATCGTCTATCCAAGAGCATCTAACATAGTTAACATAATCTTGTGGTATTGCTACAGACAAGCTAGGTGGTATTGTAAGCTCTTGTGATTTAATACATTTCAACGTATCATATGAAAATTCTTGCAAACCTCTTTTAGCATGAAACATTACATCAGTTCTTTTACACCCAGCTATAAGTTTACCAGCGCCTACGTAACCTACTATAAAGTTATTTATAACATCGCTTAGTTTAATATATTCATAACTACCATAGTTATTGTTTATAGCTGGCTGCATAAGATTTACTACAACATTATCGTTAATTGTTAGTGAACTAGATACAGTTATTATATTGTTTGAAACAATATAGTTTGATGCAGCTAAAACGCTACCGTTTACTTCTATTGTAAAGTTAGGTATTGGAGACTTAACTAAATTAGTATTAAAAGTACAAGTAAAAGTTTGGCCAGTACCAGTGCTGGCTGCTACAAAAGCTTGTTGTCCAGAGTAATATTGAGCGTTTGTTTCGTTTAGTAATGCCATTTATTATGATTTTTCGTTTACTTCTTCTTGTTGTACTTTTTGTGCAGCAACTTGTATTATTTGTGGATCTCTTATTACTATACCTTGATATAATAATATTCTTAGTATAACTTCAGTTCTTTCAGAATTATGTAATCCAAAATCTATATGACCAAACGTGCTGTTAGCATTAAAATCTATATCACGTAAATTTATAACTAAAGTTTGACTACCACCTATAACTGAATTATCTACTCTTATTTCATCACCCACTAAATAACCTGCTCCTTGTTGATTTATTATCACAGAAGAAGCTACACCAGTAGAATCTATTGTAACAGTTATTTCACATTTAATACCAGACACAGAGTTTGAAGTAAATCCAGTTGTGATATCAATTTCACCAGTATATGTGCCTGGTGTAGCGCCTGAAGCTTGCGTTGTTATTGAGCCAAATAAACTACCTCCGTTATTTAATAAATCAGCTCCAAATACAGCGGTATCAAATATTAATTGGCCTAAGTTGCCAGTTGAATGACCCCATCTTATATCTTCTGGTTTTTTTACATATTGAGCTTCAATATTTGAATTTATATTTGTAGGGCTTATTAATACTTTATTATCTTCATATAGATAAATTGGTTGATCAAGACTTGGTCTAGTGAGAGGAGATTTATTTATATTATAAAACTCTGCTCTACCTACTCTTTGTACTTCTACAGGAAGCTTATTGAAGTCTTGAAAAGTTAAAGAACCTAACCTATATAAATTAGATGGTAGTGTAAATATACTGTTTGTAGTGTAGGTAGCATTACTTGTAGTTTTAAACTC
>TARA_R100000734_G_scaffold2671_1_pt1 | contig 11139 bp, 11 predicted proteins | sample TARA_R100000734 | Tara Oceans TARA_R100000734 (sample SAMEA2623290) | marine metagenome | biome: marine biome (ENVO:00000447); feature: surface water layer (ENVO:00002042); material: "saline water (ENVO:00002010), including plankton (ENVO:xxxxxxxx)" | depth 5 m | reverse complement strand
TGATGCTGACGAACAAATACCTCCATCCCTTATACATATATTAAGACAAGTAGCCTCTCAAAAGAAGGTTGATTTACTTTGGGTTCCTAGAATAAATATTGTTCAAGGCGCAACAGAAGAAGATATAAAAAATTTTAATTGGAGTATAAATGAACTTGGCTGGGAAGGTTTTCCAGATTTTCAATCTCGTTTTGTCTCAACAAAAGGAGATATAAGGTGGAAAAATAAAGTTCATGAAATTTTAACAGGTGCGAATAATCAAGCAAGAATAGAAGAAAAACCAATAGAACTTTACTCTATACTTCACGTAAAACACATAGATAAACAAAGACAACAAAATTGTTTGTATGATAGCATATGAAAATAGTATTTTTTACAGAGACTGAGGAAGCTGGATATGTTGATAGAGATTGTTTAAATGCTCGAACAGATGTTTCGTGGATGATAGCTTTAAAAGCTTATAACTTTCCATTAAATTTTTTTATTAAAGAAGAAAAATTTGACCTAGGTATTGTTATAACTCCTAAAAATAATCCTTCTCGCGTAAATGTTTCTAAATACAAAAAAGGATGCAAAAAAGTTGCGGTAATGCAAGAAGGTCCAAACTGGTATTATCAAGATTACCCCTTAAGTGATCAAATGGTATATTTAGAAAATTTAAATCAAGCTGATTTTATTTTTGCTCACAATGAAGAAGACATTAAATATTATAAAGGTTTATTTCCTAGTAAAGAAGTATATAAGTTGCCTTCTTTAATGATTGAAGACCAAATAAAACAAGACCAAATATGTTCAATTGACGAAAGGTCTGGGGTTATGATTGGTGGTAATTGCTCTAGTTGGTATGGAGGAATAGATTCTTACTTTTTAGCTTTCAACTATAGTGATGAAATATATGCTCCTATAATGGGAGAAAAGACTAGATTTAAAAAAGAGGAGTTGGGATTGAGAATAAATCACTTGCCTTATACTCTTTGGAGTGATTGGATTCATCAGTTGTCTAAAAGAAAATTAGGAATACACATGATGAGGACTTTTGCTGCTGGCACATTTTCTTTAAATTGCTCATATCTAGGAATACCTTGTGTTGGCTATTCATATTTAGATACGCAAAGGATTTTACATCCAGAGCTTTCTGTCGATTACGGAGACTTGGAAAAAGCATCTAAAATTGTAAAATTACTAAAAGATGATGAAGATTTTTATATAAGTTGTAGTAAAAAAACAAAAGATCTGTATAATAAGCATTATCACGAAGAAGTTTTTTTGAATAAATTTCATAAATTGTATTGTGAAAAAATTAAAAGATAGCAAAAAAAAATTAAATGTAGTTATAGCTATTGATGATCTTCATCCAGAAAAAGGATGGGGGGTGGAGGGAGATGAATCTGTAAATAAATTAATATCATTGAACGAAGAGTTTGGATGTAAGTTTGTTTTGTTTATACCGTCTAATTATCATAGAAATTTTCCAATATCAGAGCATAAAGATTGGATTGATTTTTGGAGCAGAAAAGAATGGATTGAATTAGCTGCACATGGTCATTTTCATGACAGACCATTCTACTTTAGACACTCATCAGAATGTGAATTTTACGATCTAGATTATAAAGAGGCTCAACACAGAATTGATTTGTGCTTAAACGAGTGGGATAAAGTGGGTTTAAGACCAAAAGGTTGGAGAATGTGCGGGTGGGATGCAACACAGGGTTCTTTCGATGTGGTTCAAGAAAATTTTGAATATATAGCTGGTCATGAAAAATCTAATTCTAACATATTTTTTAGAAATCATAAAATTTTCGGCCATAATACTGATATTCAAAGTGAAAATTTAAAGTTATTTAACGATTTTGAGGATTTTGTATATTTTCAATCTCATATAAATGGAAAATCAAATAAAAATACATGGAGTGACGAAAACTATTTAAAATTCAAAAAAACATTAAAATCTATTTTAAATCAAAGAAAGGTAAATTTTGTAACTTACAACGAAATAATTTCACGAAAGTTGTTATATAGTCGAGAACTTTGCGAAACAGATCTCACTTGGGTAAATGATAGCACTCAAGATCAAGATGATATTAATTCTTGGCTAGAAAGCAGAGTAAAAAATTCAACAAAAGTTTTGCATATAGGCACTGGCAACTCATCTGTTGCAACTATGTTTTCAAAAAAAATAAAACTTATTGATAGCGTTACAGTGGTAAAACCAGAGAAAAGAAATGCAGATGATTTAAAATTACAAAATTATCAAATATTTATTTTGGATAAATATAGTGACTCTTTAGGTAATTTACCTAATCGTTATAATTATATATTAGATAATAATATAACAAGTTATGCTGAATCCTTAGAGGATGTTGTTAAAGTTTTTGAAAACTATTTTTATTTGTTAGAGAAAGATGGTAGCATCATATCTCATATAAAAGGTTTGAGTTATCAATATTCAGGTAGTAATTCTAGGGTCAATTGCTTAAAGTCTTTAAAAAAACTAATCAAAAACTTAGGTGCGCAATTAACCCTAGAAGGGGATATTATAAAAATTAAAAAAACATTTGAATGAAATCTATTACATTTGTAATTCCAGCAAGAAATAATTTAGAATTTTTAAAATTATCTTATGATTCTTTAAAAAAATTAAAAGGAAATCATCATATTTTAATTTTGGATGATGCTTCTTCTGACGGAACTTCAGAATGGATTGAATCTTTAGATGATAAATTTTTATCAACTTACAAAAATGAAGGACCAGAAAGAATAGGAATAGTTGGAATGTTCGATAAAGGCATCGAGATGGCTCCAACAGATATAATAATGGCTTTTCATGCAGATATGGTGGCAGCACCAGATCTAGATGATCAAGTTTTAAAACACTTAAAGAAAGGTAGAGTTGTTAGTGCTACTAGGGCCGAGCCTCCCATACATCCAGATGGCTCAGAAAAAGTTTTAGTGGATTTAGGTACAGAAGTTGAAGATTTCAGCTATGAAAGATTTTTAAATTGGTTAAAAAATGATTACAAACCAAAACATAAAAAATTAACAACCCTAGGAATATTTGCTCCTTGGTGTATGTATAAATCAGACTTTCTTGCTGTTGGCGGTCATGATGAATTGTTTGCTCCACAAAGCAGAGAAGATACTGATTTATTTTACAGATTTGAATTAAATGGTTACAAGTTGATTCAAACTTGGGAAGGGTTAGTTTATCACTTTACTTCTAGAGGTAGTAGATTTAACAAACACTCAGGAGGCGACACGGGAGTTGATTCTCCAGAATGGAAAGAAACAAACTCAAAAAACGAAAGAAATTTTATTAGAAAATGGGGTACAAATGTACTTCTTTCAGAATTTTTACATCCTACAATTAAACCAAAATACGATATAGGTATAGTATGTAAATATTGCCCTCCTTCATTATTATTTGATTTAGAGCCTTGGTGCAGCACTATTTATACTGACTGTTCGAAAAAACAAGTTGAACAATATATAGAGGAACAACAGCCTAGAACTTTATTCAATCTAAAAGATAGAATAAAAAATATAACAGATTTTAAATATCATGAAACTTCTATATTGATCGATTCAAGACTATTTAATCAAGAGGATTATGAAATAATTCAATCGATGTTCGACTATATACCAACTTGTGAAAATCCCATAACTATTAGAAAGTCAATGGTTATATTTATAAATGATAAGAAAAACTTCCAAGGACAAAACAAATGAAATTATTAGTTACAGGAGGAGCAGGATTTGTCGGTTACAACTTGTGTAAAAAACTTATAGAAGACGGCCACGAAGTTATAAGTATAGATAATTACTCTACAGGTAAAGAAGTAAACGAAGTAGACGGGGTAACTTATTATCATTCTGATATAGCTTACGGCATAAATAAAACTATAGTAGAAGGGGTAGAAGCTGTAGTGCATTTAGCTGCATCCGCAAGAATACAGCCGTCTTTTTCTGACCCTATTTTATATGCTAGAAACAATGTTATTGGTACTTTTTATGTTTGTGAGTTATGCAGAGAATTGGAAATACCTTTAGTTTTTGCAGGTAGTTCCTCTCATCATTCAGGAAAATACAAAAATCCTTATACTTTTACAAAAGACCTATCAGAAGAAACAGTTAAACTGTATCAAAATATTTTTGATCTAAAAGGATCTATAGCTAGATTTTACAATGTTTACGGGCCTCATCAATTAGAAGAGGGAAATGCCACACTAATTGGTATATGGGATAAAGCTCACCGAGAAGGCAGTCCTTTTTATATTTTTGGAGATGGATCTAAGCGTAGAGACTTTACTCATGTGGAAGATATTGTAGATGGATTAATTTTAATTATTAAAAAACAAGCTTGGGGAGAAGTTTTTGAACTTGGAAGGGGAGATAATTTTTCTGTAAAAGAAATTGCACAAATGTACGGGTGCAGTAATATTATATACAAAGAAGATAAAGAGGGAGAAGCGCAAGACACATTGTGTGATCTTTCTTTGGCAAAAAATATTTTAGGCTGGGAACCTACTAAAAATATAGAAGATTGGATAAAATGAAAAAAGTAATAGTTACAGGCGTTACAGGGCAGGATGGTAGTAATATGGTTGATTATTTATTAACAGAAACCGACCATACTATAATTGGTGGAGCTAGAAGGCTTAGTGTTAAAAATCATAAAAATATAAAACATCTTGAAGATGAAGATAGATTTTTTCTTATAGACTTGGATGTAACAGATGCTCAAAATACGGATGCTGTAATTGCAGAGCATAATCCAGATTACTTTATTAATTTTGCGGCAAATTCTTTTGTTGGAACTAGTTGGAAAATGCCAACTCAACATATGGAGACCAATGCCTTGGCTGTCTTACATCAGTTGGAAGCAATCAAACGACACTCACCTGATTGTAGGTATTACAATGCGGGATCTTCTGAAGAGTTTGGAGATGTACTTTGTACACCTCAAAGTGAAATCCACCCGCTAAGACCAAGAAGTCCATACGGAGCTTCAAAATGTTCTGCGAGGCATTTAGTAAAAGTTTACAGAGATTCTTATAATCTTTATGCAATACAAGGGTGGTTATTTAATCATGAAGGAACCAGAAGAGGAGAAGAGTTTGTTACAAGAAAGATAACAAAAAATGTCGCTAGGATTTCTTATAATTATGCTCATGATAAAAAATTTAAACCCTTGACTCTTGGCAATGTAGACTCTAAAAGAGATTGGAGTGATTCTGAGGATTTCATGGATGGCATCTGGAGGATGCTAAATCAAGATCAATTCGATGTTTATATAGAAAATAACAATATACCAAAAGAATATGTGCTTTCTTCCGATGAAACTCATACTATTAGAGAATTTGTTGAAGAGGCTTTTCATATAGCAGGATTTCATCGGTCCATATGTAGATGGGAAGGAAAAGGAGTTCATGAAAAATATTATCATGGAGATGACTTGCTTGTAGAAATTAGTGATAAATTTTATAGACCAGCCGAAGTTGATTTGTTGTATGGTGATTCCTCTAGAGCGCGAAGAGATCTAGAATGGAAACCAAAAACAAACTTTACAGGCTTGGTCACAAAAATGGTTAAAAACGATTTAAATATTGCAAATAAATCTAACTAGGTTATACTTTTAGTATGCCTAGAGGTTACAAAACCTGTCCGAAATGTGGGGACGATAAGGTTCCATCTTTCTTGAAAAAATGTAAATGCGGTGAGGTCTTTTTGAAAAAAAAGAAGACAAAAACATTTAATGAGGGTCATGAAAGATTAAAAAATTTTATTTCTAGAAGTCTATCTAAAAAACTATCTGGGAAAGAAATGGCAAGAGAAATACATGTAGCAAAAATTATGCTAGGTATTTGTTATGATGACTACGATTTTTTGTCAAAGTTTACAGTACCGAGTTGGATAAAAGACTCATTGCTTTGGTTTAAAACTAAAGACGGCAAAAGGTTTTTAGAGAGAAAATACCATGAATATTTATTTAAACCTGAAGTAAAAGAAGATATTTATGTTGACGAGGGTTCGAAAAAGGGTGAAGATGTTATTGTAAGTAAACCAAGATCCATAAGACAATTTTTAGATGAGTAAGAAAAAAGATAAAGGTAAAAGTTCTAGTGATTTTTCTAGTGAGTATTTTAAATCAAACAAAGATGATCATTATAATTTTGCAAAAGCCGCAGAGGAATATTTAGTATCAAGTGGCTCTATGTATATGGACCATGTTCTGGGTGGTGGTTTTGGAGCAGGGTTACATAGATTTATAGGAGCAAATGAAGGCGGTAAAACAAATGCAGCTTTGCACGTTATGTTCAATATGTTGAAAAGTGTAAATAAAGCTAAGGGTTTATTTATAAAAGCAGAAGGTAGATTAAGTAATGAAATAAAAGAAAGATCTGGTTTAAAATTTGTATATGATCCAGCAGAATGGGTTAGCGGAACATGTTTGGTTTTTGAGTGTAATGTCTTTGATACTGTAATAGATTATTTGAGAGGGTTGCTTCAGAACAATAGCGAGGACGAAAGATTTTGCATTATTATTGATAGCATGGATGGGATGATAGCTAAAGATGACTTAGAAAAAAGCACTCACGAAGCTAGAAAAGTCGCCGCAGGAGCATTAATAACTTCAGATTTTTTAAAGAGAGTTAGTCTTGGGATGTCAAAGTTTGGACACATGTGCATCATGATTTCTCAAGTCAGGTCTGCTATAAAAGCCAGTCAGTATACAAAAAGCGACCCTAACAATCAAACTAATAGTAGTGGAGGAAATGCAATTCTACATTATCCAGACTGGATTCTAGAGTTTAAAAAAAGAAAACAAGCCGATCTCTTCTTGCAAGACTCTAATGCTATTTTAAGCCTTACAAATAAACCTATAGGTCACATAGCTACAGTTCAAATTTTAAAATCTACAAATGAAACTACAGGCCAGACAGTTCAGTATCCAATAAAGTATGGAAGAAAAAATGGAAGATCAATATGGGTTGAAAAAGAAGTAATAGACATGCTTCTTATGTGGTCTTATTTGCAAAAGAGAAGTTCTTGGATTACAGTTGATTCCGCTTTACTTCAACATTGTAAAACTAATAAATTGGATATGCCAGAAAAATTTCAAGGTACAAACAAAATTTTAGAAAACCTTGAGGAAAATCCTAAGATTAAAGATATATTAAAAGAGTTTGTAGAAAAAGAGATAATGGAGCAATGATTTTTCTTTGTACAAACGGTAGAAAAAAAAAGATAGCAAACTCAGCAAAATATTTAATTGATTGGGATGCTAATTGTAAGAGCGGGATTCAAAAAACAGTAAAAAATTTTTTGCATGATAATTGGTTTGCAGATGTTGTCTTTGAAGAGTTTCCAGTTGCAGGAACAAGATTAACTTTTGATTTTTTTAATGCCACTAGAAATATAGCAGTTGAAGTTGATGGCAATCAACATTATAAGTATAACAAGTTTTTTCACTCAAACTCAAGACAAAACTTTCTTTCTCAGCTAAAGCGAGACGAGAAGAAAGAATACTTTTGTGAAATAAATAATATATCCTTGCTAAGAGTTTTAGAATCTGAAATAGTAGAGGGTCAATTTCCTAACGAAAATTTTTTAAAGAATATATAAAATGTCTCTTGTAGAAGAAGAAAGCGCACTACCACAATCATTATTACAAAAACTTTATGACTCAACAGGGTCATCTACAGGTGGAAATAGAGGATTCATACTTGTATACGTTAACTCAGAAGGAGAACCTGTAATAAGCGGTAAAACAGAAAATTCTTGTGTAGAGATGGCTTTGACTAAATTACTAGAGTTAAGTTTAAAAAGTGACGAAAATCTTACTAGATGATAAATTCTCAAAGCATAGAAAAAAACGTTTTAAGCTGCATCCTACAACATCAGCATAAGTGGGAGGAGGTTGCTAGTTTCTTAAATGATGAAGATTTTTATAGTGAAGATTCAAAAGTAAATGTTTCTATTTTTAAAATTGTAAAGCGTTCTCTTGATAATGCTGAAAAAATAGATGAACACATACTTATTGAAAGATTAAATGCTTTAGGGGTTTCTTTTCCAGATAGCATTGATGTAGGTGAGTATATAAGATCTATGGCATTCATGCCTGTTTCTGAAGACTTGCTACTTCCAAATGTAAAAGAATTAAAAAAATACACGGCAAGAAGGCATATATATGAAGCTTGTGTTAAAGTTAGCAAATATGTTAAAAATATAGACCCTAATATTCCTTACTCAGAGATAATAGATGAGTGTGATAAAATCTATAATAATGAGCTTCAAAGTTTTGAAGTAGGAAAGGAAGATTCTCAAAATCTATTTGAGATGATGAGTCCAATAATTGAGGAAAGAGGTAATAACCCTAAAAAAGAATTTGGGATGATGGGGCCGCACAAAAGGGTTAATGATATGTACGGCTCTTTGCTTCTCGCTGGAAATATATCTGTTATAGTCGCTAGATCTGGGGTTGGTAAAACAAATTTTTGCATGGACTTCACAACAAAAGTTTCTAAGCAATATAACGTGCCTGTAGTGCATTTTGATAATGGAGAAATGAGCGAAGAAGAGCTTATTTTTAGGCAAGCTTCAGCTTTAACAGGATTACCTATATGGCTCTTTCAGACAGGAGAGTGGAGAACTCATACATATAATGGAGTTTCCTCAGAGGATATGATAAAGAAAATTAGGCGCACTCTTGATGAAGTGAAAGGTATGAAGTTTTATTATGAGAATGTGGCTGGTATGACTCCTGACGAGATGTGTTCACTTCTTAAAAGGTTGTATTACACAAAAGTGGGAAGAGGCAATCCGATGATTTTTAGTTTTGATTATATTAAAAGTGATTTTTCTAAAATGGGAGATAGCCCATGGCAACAAGTTTCCTACATGGTTCATAGATTCAAACAAGCAATACATAGAGAACTCTGCTTTGAAGGTAATCCTTGTGTTTCTATGATAACTTCTGTACAAGCGAATAGGTATGGAATAACAACTAACAGAGGTGCTGATTCTATAGTTGATGATGAAAGTGTCGTTTCACTGTCTGACGGCATCACGCAATTTTGTTCTCACTTATTTTTATTGAGAAAGAAAACTGTAGAAGAAATGGGTAGAGATGGTGCGGAGAGAGGGACACACAAATTTATAAATCTAAAATCTAGACATTTAGGAAAAAATCCTCTTCGCGCCATAAATGACGTTGAAATGGATGATGGATCTAAACAAAAAAATTATATTAATTTAGACTTTAAAAACTTCTCCGTGACAGAAAAAGGAGATCTTCAAGATATAGTCGATGCTCAAAGAGGTGTGAACGTGAACATTCAAGCCAATGAAAGCGAAAATGTTCCAATGATCTTGAGGCCATGACAAATTATAAAGAAGTTTTAGAAAATTTAGGTTATAAACTTTCAGATCATGGTCCTTACTGGAGGACTAATGCTTTATATAGGGCTGGTGATAATACTACAGCTCTTCAAATTTACAAAGATTCAGGCGTTTGGAAAGATTACGTGGAAGATACAATGTATTTACCATTTGAGGTTCTTGTTCAAAAAACAACTAAAAAATCTAATGTTAAGTCTATACTAAAGAACTTAAAAACATCAAATTTAAGTGTAAGAACTGAGAAAAAGTTATTGAAAGAGGAAAAAACATACGATCAATCTTGTCTTAAAAGATTATTGCCTCATTATGATTTTTATTTAAATAAAAATATATCAAAGCTTACTCTTTTAGATTTCAAATGTGGACTAGCTCATTCTGGACCTATGTATCAAAGAATGGTTTTCCCAGTCCTTAGAGATGATAAAAGAATTCATGGGTTTTCTGGTAGAAAAATAACTAATGATGATAGACCAAAATGGTTTCACAAAGGTAAAACAGCAAATTGGTTTTATCCTTACTTTACTATAGATGAAGTTCAACAACAAATAACATCAAAAAGACAAGTTCATATAGTAGAGTCTATAGGGGATTGTATGGCTCTTTACGAATGTGGAATAAAAAATGTTTTAGTTTCTTTTGGTTTAAACATGTCTCCTAAGTTTATTTCAAGATTATCAGCTTTAAATTTACAAAATATTTATATTTCTTATAATAATGATAGCGAATCAGAAAGAAACAGAGGTTTTGAAGGTGCAGTTAAATCTATTTTTAAACTTTCAGATGCTGTCGATTTTGATAGAATTTATTTTTGTCCTCCTGATGGGAATGATTTTGGCGATATGACAAAAGAGCAAATATACTTTTATGAAGATCAGTGTTTTTCTGCTGATCATCAAATTTCTATGCATAAAGTTATATCTATAGCAGAGGAGATGGATAAAAAAGGAGTTAATAAATCTTTTTCTCAATCTTTGAAAAAGCTAAAGAAGAAATATAAATTTTATTATGGACGGCTATGAAAACAAACCTTTATCAGCGTCTCGAATAAAAACGTTACAAACTTGTTCTTGGCAATACTGGTGCAAATATCATCTAAAACTTCCTGATAGATCAAACGAAGGAAGTCTTCGTGGTACTATATGTCATGCTATATTTGAAAACCTTGGTAATCCGAAGCATAAAAAACATTACACACGTATAATAAAAACTCAGAATACTTACGCTTCTCCGCCTGTAAAAAGAATGGTTGAGGCTTATGCTAAAAAACATGGTATAGATGATTTTGAGAATATGGACCTTATCAACCGAATGACTGTAGAAGGTTTAAACTGTGATTTTTTTGGCACAAAAGACGGAAAGCCTACAGAATCTATAAGCGAAAAAGATTTCGATATTTCTATAACAGAGGATGGTAAAAATTACAGGATTTTAGGGTTTATAGATAAGTTATTTCTTTTTAAACGTAAAAGTTTGGCAATAATCAGAGACTTTAAGACATCCAAACAAATGTTTTCTGGTAAAGACTATACAGACAACATACAAAATTTAATGTATTGTTTAGCGGTCAAGCATCTTTATCCAGACTTTCTTAAAAGACAAATGGAGTTTTTGTTTTTAAAGTTTGATTGCAACAATGAGGGTATGATGCGTATGGAAGGTTTAAACGAAGAAGAAATAGAAGGTTTTGAATATTTTCTTACAGGCGTTCAAGAAATTATTAATAATTTTAATTCAAATTCA
>TARA_R100000734_G_scaffold19140_1_pt1 | contig 11194 bp, 14 predicted proteins | sample TARA_R100000734 | Tara Oceans TARA_R100000734 (sample SAMEA2623290) | marine metagenome | biome: marine biome (ENVO:00000447); feature: surface water layer (ENVO:00002042); material: "saline water (ENVO:00002010), including plankton (ENVO:xxxxxxxx)" | depth 5 m | reverse complement strand
TAAATTGCCCACTGCCGTCTTCATTTGCTAAACGTAAATTGTTTGCTCTTATATAAAATTCGCCTGTTCCTGCCTCAACGTCAATGAAACTAGCAGAACCATCGTGGTAAATTTGGAGATCATCAGCATTACCAAAAGTTGCTTTTACATTATCACCAAACAAAGCGTCACCTGTCATCGTCCCACCTGCCAAGGGTAAAAATGGAGCCGCTAAGGTGTCAGATGAGTAAGTCAAGCCACCTGACAAGCTAATTGCGGTCCCTTTGTTTACGTCATTACCTGCAATGGTAAACAAAGCACCAAGTGAATCGTTGTTAAGCATGGCACTTGAGCCAATCACCTCAGCAAATGGCTCAGCAAGGTCAACGTTTTCACTTAAAAGCACCTCGTTGCCTTTTTTAAGAGTAAACCCTACGGATAAATCAGAGCCGTCAGAATTGGCAGCATAAGCCAAGGCTGTTGTGTTAAGGCTTAAGGTTGCATTAACTGACGGGCGTTTGACTAGGTTGTGAGTGCCTGCGCTTAGTGCGGTTTTATCTCCGTTAGTTTTGTAAGTAATCTGCCAAATGCGTTCACCTGTTTTTTTAACGCTTCCAATGTCGTTAGATAAAGCAGAGTTTAAAATTGTTTTGACCTGTGCGGCTGTTGCCTCGGTTGAAATTGGTTCAGAGTTTGAAACTACAAAAAAGCTGCCGGGCGCAGGGTCACCAGTTACTGATAATTGAACAACCTCTCTCGTGTTGGCAGTGCCCTCCACCAAGGTCGTGATTGTTAAGGCAGGGTTTGAGTTGGCAGACCATCCAACTGTTGATACCTCGGCAAGACTTGCCTCCTCAAGTGTTAAAAGTTGGACCTCACGAGTTGATCCTGTTCCTGCTGTCACCTCTGAGATTAAAACAGAGGCGGGTTGCATAGAATCGTTAACGCCTGCGGTTATAGCTGCCCTTGATCCAACTAATCTGAATGTAATTTGGAAAGCTCTGCCGTTGTTTAGTTCAACGACGTCAACGCCACCCGCTGCATCAACCTCACTGACGGCATTTAGTGCCGCCTCGATACGTGTCGCAAGCTTTGGCTTTGATAGGTCAATCTCCTCGGTGGTCCCTGTAAATGTCAGGGTAAGCTTGCCAGTCGTGACCGCTTGAGCTTGTCGACCAATTAGGACCTCATAGTCTGATGACCCTGGGGTTGCATAGCCTTCATCATTGTCGACTAAAAACAATTCAATAGGGACGCTCGCAGTGCGTTCACTCCTAAAAAGCTCAGACACCGTGACGGGTGTCTTATCATCAAAATTTTTCTGAAGCCTTTGAGCGTCTGAATTATAAATTAATCTCATGTTATCCTTGTGAAATTATGGCTATGTTGGCAACCGTTCCGCTTGTGGCTGCGTTGCTTGTAATGTTGAGACGGGCATACTCAGCAAAAAGATCATCCCCGACTAATTGCTGATCTTGATCACTGGCAAGGTTGGTGATGGTTGTCGTTGGTACGTTGCGAAAATTGACGTTGTCATTGCTGACTTGAATCGCTGCATTGACTGCCCCGTTTGGTGTTCCTGTTCTAATATCAACGGCAAACTTTCCACGGGTCGCAACGCTTAAGCTTGCGCCTGTGAATCCGCCCGGCAAAGTGTTTGATGTTTGTGCCTCACTTTGCAAGGTAATCCCCTCGGTTGCTGATGTTGATGCGCTTTTAAGTCCTGCGCTTATTGATCCAATCAAAGTGCCATCAATGCCACCCCTTATGTTACAAATGGCAAACTTGTTGGCGTCGTAAGGTATTAAAACCCAAGCCAATTGCCTTGCTGTTTTAATTTTATCAGTGAGCGTGATTGTTGTACCTGACACTGTAGCGGTCAGATATGGGTTTGCTCCATCCGAGTTCATCCATGCGCCTCCAGAGCTCTCTCCACCTGTTGAATGTGTCCCTGTTGCTGCGTCATTGATTGCACTGGCAAGGTTTGCAGCAACCTCAGACAACGTTGAAACTGTTTTGACATTGCCATTGGCACTTACTGTATTTCTAAAAGTAAATTGCTTAACAAATCCTGTGAGACCAACATCAAAAGTTTCTCCATCCATTGGCTGACTTAAAATTTTTATTGATCCTGTGGCTGCGGTTCCGTTGTTTAGCCTGACTTGAACGGTGCCACCTAGTGCGGTCTCAGTGCCTGAGCTTCTATTTGAAAAGTAATGAAATTCTTTAAGGGCGTCAGTGCTCAGCCTTTCAATTTTGCCGCCATTTGTGGCACTTGTCAGCGTTTCAGATACAGCGGTCGAATCACTATTTTTTAAACCTGCAATAACAAAATCCTCATCATCAGCCGCAGCCGATGACCTTAAATAAATTTTATTATTTGCAACAAAAGCAGCCCCATCAAAAGAGCTCTCTCCAACAAAATTGACGTAATTGACAGGCATTAAAACATTTTACAATGTTTTAAGAAAATCCGATAGGGGAGCGTCCCAGTGGCACATTCTTAAAATGCAGGGCACCCGATTATCAAGTTGCCCATCGGCAGCAAGCAAAGCAAGACGATGGTGTCCGTGAATGTGAGGCACTGAATTAGTGCTGACCAACATCGTGGCGGGGTGTTTTTGTAGCCAACCGTCAAGCCTCAATGATTTAGTTGTTTCAGCGTCAGGCAAAACCCTTGGGCGATCTGCTAACCTCCAAAGTATTTCAGCTTTGACCCAAATTAATGAATCCACATGATTAACCAGTCTCGACATATCCGGGGATATCGTGGATGTTTTCCAAGGTTAAATCTGCGGGATCTATTGGTGCAGGCGGTTCAGTCCTGTCGTCTGCATCTGTTGTTGAGTCCACAACTCTAGGATGCTTATGGGTCCAGACTGGTCCTTCAACAAACCACCTTTGACCTGTAACAGCCCCAAAATTATCAAGAGTAAAATGACCCATTAGGATAAAAGTGGAACCGTTTTCTTGTGGCATATTTTCCTCAATTTGTGAAATTATTGAAACATTAGTCACGTAATAATTTGTTTCAGAAATTTCAACGACAACCCCATTATGCGTTGATGGATCAGACGAGTTTATTGTTACAGGTTGATTTTGTCCATCAATCGTAACAAATGATTCTAAAAGTAAACTAGGGGCAATAATAAACGAGCCGCCTGAAGCACTTTTACCAATGACGTCAACCCTTTGCGACCAATCAATTTTTAACAATATAAAATTTGTGTATCCCGGTTCAAGGGTCAAGCTTGGCGGATCGTCAGCACTTAACAGGGTGGTCCCGATCTTAGGCTCAAATGGAAATTGATTGATTGCATTTAAGCGATCAGAGTCAGAGCCATCATAATCCCAAGGACCAAACACGTAGCCAGTGCGTATAAATAATTTTGTGCCTGAGGCATCAGCACCACCCGCCTCGTCAAATGCCCTGACTACAGTCGGAGCAAATTGTGGATAAAAACGCCTTTCAAGTGGGCGATTGACCTTAAAGCCGTTAGGCGTCATCTCGATCAAACCACCCTCAATAGGTCTGACCCTTTTTAGGTAAGCAAAAAGCTCAGAAAACTTTTTCCTTATTTTTGTAAAAGGAATGTTTTCATCTGATGGCAATTGTATCATTTTTTAATTTACTGGAATATTGTCAGCCGTTGGCTCAAGAATCAAAAAGTGCTGTTCAATATGCGTAAATATGCCACTTGCTTCCTCAGTGATACTTTGAAAGCCAGATATTTGGCGCACGTTCCAAAGTCGTGGGTTGCCTTTGTTGTTGTTGTTCAGGACTTTGACCGTTGTAGCTGCACCTTTGTCTGTTGCCTCAACTAAATATTTAAGTTCTGTTGTATTATAGTAGTTACTCCCAACGTTATTAAAATCAGTTCCAAATATTGTGGGATGCCTAAACCTATTATTTTCAGGCAACAGATCACGCCTTTTGTTGTCTTTGTAAGTAATTACCGCTTGAGGCGAAATGTAATTATATTTTGCTGTGCTTTTAGGATCATTTGACGGCTGCAAAACTACCTCTTTGGTCTCATTAAAAAATTGTTTTGTTTCATCACCCTCGTCCGGATTATTAACGCCACTGATGCCCTCAAATCTGAGCGTTGCGCTTCCACTAACACCATTCTCATCTCTAACAACTGGCGCACTAACAAGATTTAAATGTCCCTCAGATGGTAAAGGGCTTGATGTTCCTTTTGGAAATTGGGCAATAAATGCCTGAGCAGAATCGAGACGCCCTCGAAAAACTAACTCACGAAATTGCAAGCCGTCTTTTGTAAATCCAAATGACCCGCCTGATTGACGTTTCCAATCTGTATCCCCTACGTAATTCGGTGCGCTCATTTTGTTGCTCCTCTTAATTCTTGCTCTAATAAATCCAATGACTCTGATTCAATTTTAAACTGCTTGGCGTTTAATGCTGCAAGTTTTTCCATGACTGTCAGCATTTTGTTTTGAACAGGTCTCATGCTTTTACCGTCAACTGTCAAACCCATCAAAGTCCGTGGTGTATTTGGTTTGTTTATTTTGTTTAAAACTTTTTCAAACTTATCTAATTCTTTTTTGTCTTCTTCTTCTTTTTTGTCACCAACAGGGTCAAATGTAATGGATGGATCAAATGGTGATTGATCTCCAAGTGTTTTAAATTTTTGATCTTTTAATTCTTCAAATGGATTTTCTAAAACTGACACACCTGCCGCACGTCTAAATTTGTTAATGCCTTCACCAACTAAAGACTTTCTAAATAATTCAAACTGTTCAGCTTGTTTTCTTATTTGAGCCTCAGGAACAGCAGGAGCGTCTTGCAACCTTTTTACAAATTCTTCATTTGATAACTCAAAAACAGGAGCAATTTTTCTGCCCATATCACTGATTGCCTCATCAAATCCTCTTATGGTTGTTTGATCATTAAGTCTTTTTTGAGCCTCAGCAAATGCTTGCAACTTTTGAACGGGATCAAGTTTTGCAAATTTTTCAACATCAATTTGCAGCATTTTAAAAGCACTGGCTTTGCCTCCCTCTGGATCATCAAGTGCCTCCTGTGTAACGTTTGCTAATTCTCGAACAATGTCAGCCGTGTCCTCCGCCTCAATACGAAAACCTTTTAACACAAAAGCAAGCTTTTGAAATCGCTCAACATCCATGTTTGCCATTTGAGCATCTTGCAAAGTATCACGAGCCGCCTCATTTGATTTTTTAACAATACCAATGGCAGCAGCAAGCAAGGCAAGCTTACCCTTTGCAGCCATTGCTTTCATTTTTATTTGATCAAGACGTTTGCTTATACGCTCTAAACCTTTAGATCCTTTAACTCCTGCCTTTTGCGCTTCAGTGCCTAAGTTTTTGACGCCCCTTTTTGTTCTATCAAGGACAGGCTTAAAATTTTTATCTGAGCCCGTGAAATCAGTCCTTAGCTCAACCCCTTTACGTGTTGCCATTACCTGCCCCTCCTTTTTTGTCTTTGAATTACCTCAAGAGAATTTTGATCAAGCTTTGAATAAGCAAAATTAAGCTCTTTAACGATAGCCTTATCAATCGCTTTTTTCATGACACGATCACCAACCTCAAAAGATCCTAAAACTTTATTGACTGAAAAAGCCCGCAGTGTGTCAATTTTTGCTTTTTTACCAATTGACCTTATTGCTGTGCCTCGAGTCCAAGGTTGCAAATTTGCCCTACCTTTGCCACCAAAGCCTAATTTTTTAGCTGACTCTAAAAACCCCGCAGCCATTGCGCCACTCCTTGATCTTCTGCGGTTCCTTATCGTTGCCGCTACTTTGGTTAAATAACGTTTATCGTCACTTATGTTTTTAATCTTAGCTCCGACTTTTGTTTTATTTTTGTCATTTGGGGCAACTTTTACATCTTTAAAAGGATCTCCTTTTTTTGCTCCTTGTTTAGCTGCTAAGGCGAACCACATACGTCTCTCTTTGGGATTTTTTCCTGAGCCTTTTCTTGTTTTTCCTGTTTTTGTTTTAGAAACTTTTTTCCACTTTGTTGGGTCAGTGCTGTCTTTTAAATATTTATCTTGTTTAAGATTAGATCTTTTTACACCACCTTGCGCCTCTGATTTTGAACAAATCAAATTCGCCTCTTTGGCGAATTGGTTGACAACTTGGACATAAGTTTTTTTTCTGAGCCTGCCATATAACTCAATGGCTTGCTGATAACTTAAAACATCAGTGTCAAATTTTATAAACTGGTTAGCGGCTCTCATGGTTCAATGGCTTTGGTGTATTGTATCCAACCCCACCCCATATCATCCACTATGTAGCCGGGTTTTGATAGGGTGTTGCTAACAATTAAGGCAATGCCGCACCTCTCAACGGCTTGCTCTGCGTGTTTTTTGCCTGCCATGCTCCATACGTTTATCTCATAATCATCAATACTTTTTTTAACTAGCCACTTAATGAGCTCAGTGTTGACTTTTTTGTCGATGATTAGCGTGTCATCAACGTCGACATAAATGACTTTCTGCCTTGGGTATAAATGACCGTTTATTCTGTTATGCATAACCCGCAATTCCGTCAAAAGTTTCATCTGCCTCAAGCTTTGGACCCATAAACTCGTTGCCTAGTGAGTACAATTTAAGGGCTAAAATTTGCAACCCTTGGCTGTAAGGTAATTTATAAATGATATCCTCAGGGCTCAAGCCTGTGGCTGCATGGATGTGACAAATATATGCAGCCTCTCCGCTCACTTTTTTGGCGGTTTTGCTGCCTCCTTTTCAACGTCAGTGTTTGGCTCAATTTCGTTGGTGCTTGCGTCAATGTCGGTAAGGATCTCTTGGCAGACTGTGATAGCCTCCTCAACCTCATTGCCGTTAATTCTAAATTGCTCACAATAATCTTCAAACTCATCAATGACCTCGTGAGGGTCTTTTCTGTGCTTGTATTTAATTGCTTTAAGGTCCTTAGGATCTTGCAAACCTCCAAGCCACATCATCAAAAGCGCATCCTTTTCATTTTGGAAGCCTGACGCCCTCGATATTTCAACCCAAAGCCATTCATGACGGTACGACCAAGTGATTGGCTCACCTAAAAACTGATAATTTTCGGACCGCTCAAATGCGGTGTTTGCTTTCTGTTCTATTGTCTCGATCATTGAATATTCATGCGCTTGGCAAATTCTCTGGCTTTGCGGTTTATGTTGTAAGGCTTACCGTTGCGGTTAACGCCTTTGATAAAATCAGGCGCACTTTTTAAGTATCCCATGCAGTCACGTTTTGCTTGCATAAACGCTCTGCCATAACAGGCATAAGCAAGCGGTAAAGCATTTTTAATCTGTTGCCTTAGCTCTTTGTTTTCAATGCGCTCAATTAAATCGTCAAGCTCCTTTGCGGGTGACCCATCAGACGCATAAGCTTGGCGAATGGCTTGCGTTTTTAAAGGCTCAGCGTTGCCCGTTGCGCCTTGTGGCTTAGTTTCCCAAGTTGATGACGCTGCGTTTAAATTAAATATGACCTCAGGGCGTCCCGAATTGTAAGGGTTTAGCTTGGTGTAAGTTTTGCGACACTCTGCGCCTGCTACTAATTCAACGCCTAAACCACGGCAGACAGCGACCTCCTCAGTGTTTTGTGATTCACTAAACCCATGCGCCAAGTCACTAGGCACTGGTATTTTACTTTTTTTATTCTTCATGATTCTTCACGTCTCCCACGTGGCGGGTTGTTCTGTGTTTAGCTAATGACTAAGCCAAGCGGTCTGTTCAAAGAAAGATCAATTGTTCTGGCTCCGCCTTGTGGTTGTGTACCTGATACGCCAACCAATCTGATTGCTGAGGTTACATTAGAATCTTTAAAAGCAATTCCATTGTAAGTTTCATCAGTGTTTTGATTATCTTGCTCCTTGGAGAAAAAGTCATCATTTGCAAGGGAAACCGCTGTGGTAAATGTTGCAACGTTTAAGCCTGCGTCTTTATCAGAAACGATCCCATTAACGGAATAGTTAATCGCAGCCGCATGGTTGGTGGCGTAGCCTGTCACTGCGCCAAATCGATCAAGGAAATCAACCTGAGGATTTTCAAGTTCATAGCTTAAATCTCCTAGTATAATCCCAGATTCATCGACTCCGGCTCCGAGTGAAACGTCTTTATTTGCTACTGATCCTACAAATGTTGGTGATGGCATAATAATATAATAAGTTAAGTTAAAAAATAATGATAGGGGACTAGTTTAGTTTTGTTATTCCTAGGTATGCAGTAATGAAAAATTGATTGATTCCGCTGCCAATGTCGTTAATCCAACCCCGTTCATATTGAACCGAATCAAGCCCCAAGGGGATAACCAAATCACCTGAGGCGAGTCTGGTCCTAAGTGGCTCATCGCCATCTTTACCGTCTCCAAATGCCTCAAGGATTTGACCCCAAACCTCACTCACAACATTAGGGTCTTGAGCTTTCTCGTAATCGTATTCAATGACCAACTCACACTCCATAAAACCAGAGTGCGGAGGAAACTCCGCCCCCGGATTTACGACCACGGCAAGCGTGGACCCATCTGCGAACTCGGCAAGTCCAGAGCCCTCAATGAGTGTAGGTTTGGGATCTAAAAATGGCTCAGCAATTTCTAAAAGCCTTTTTTCCCATAGTTTACAAAAATCCATTTTATCCTGAGACTAAAGTCATTGCATAAATTGCCCCGCCTTGTTCTTGTACATCTACATCAGGACTAACAATTAATTGAAATTGTTCACCGTTAAAATCGACAACAGCACGCTCACCCGCATGGGGTGAGGTGCCAATGTCTTTTTTTAAAACTGCAATAGAAATGGTGACGGTGTTGCGGTATCTGCCGGGACGCTCCTCGCCTTGCCTCTCAACTCCGTCAGGAATTAAGCAGGGAACTGGACCACGCTCGCCAATGGTGACCTTAGCACCTTGCGAGTGCAAACTTGCAAGGATTTCAAAGCCTGCCTCAACGTCACTTTTTACAGACATTTATCAGTCTTTTTTTGCGGCTTTCTTTTTGGGTGCTTTTGCTGCGGGCTTATCAGGTGCAGGAATTGCCTTATTAGCAGCAATCAATTGCTTAGCAATACTATCGTCAAAGCTCTGAGGCTTATCGTCTGCCTTAACAGGCTCACCGTTGGCAAAAGTGTCTTTTAAAATAATGATGTCCATTTTTCTAAAAATTTAAATTTAAGATTAGGGTCCCCCATAATAAGGGGACCCCTCTCCGTGTTTAATTTAATTACTGCGCTGCTGAGTCGGCTGAAGCTGCAAAGCTTGAAGCGTGACGCACGTTAATGTCATAGAAGCAGTTTGATGTTACTGCAACCTGACCATTGGCGGCTAAGCTAAATGGATCGACTGTTAACTTACGAGAAGCAAACTGACCGATAAGGAGCTCGGAGAAATTTCCGTAAATCACTTTATCACTGATGCTCTGATTAAACATAACAACAGGAATACCAAGGATTGAAAATCCTCCGCTTGGTGATTCGCTCATTATAAACTGACCACTGCCTGAATCCTTAGAAATTGTTAAACCTTTGGCAATTGCTGCCGCAGATGTAACAAACGCAAGGTTGTCTTGTGGAACGCTGTCAGTTGCGACCTCTTTCCAAAGGTTAACATAGTCAGCAAATGTGGCAGCACCTCCAAAGGTGATTGAACCAATTCCGCTGACGTTTAGGATACCAGTTGGCTGATTGCTTGATCCTGATCCTGCAAGTGCTGCAAGGTCAACAGCTAACGCCTCACGCTTAATGAGATCATCACGGACGATATTCTCAACGCTAAGGCTTGACTGATTAACAAGCTGATCACTGTAGATCGTACGAACGGCAAGCCTCTTAGGTGAAAGAGTGACCTGACCAAAAGTTTGATCTGTCGCACTTACTGTGCCCTCTTCATCCATCCATGAGGCAGTTGCTCCGCCTGTCAAAGATGGCAATGACACATTACCTGACAACCCTGTGAGGATTGTGGCACCAAGTTGGCTAGTAATCAAAGCAGCGTCTAGCTTTTCGATTAAGTCACCGACCTGAGTCTCAACAAGATGACCACCCTCTGAGTCTGTGCCTGTCTCAAGTGCTCTTGTTCCATATTCCGCAGGAATAAAGAAATCATTTGCACCTAATGACTGACCTGAGTTTCTTGCAGCCTGCTCAGACACCTCACGCTCAAGTCCCTCAAGACCTTTGCCACTTTTGATGTCACGGATTGCTTTAACAACAGAAAACTCTCTGAGCTCTTTGTCGTTCATTCCAACAGCCTCATTGAGTCCGTCGTGGTTAATTGCAGCACTTGGAGCCTCCCAAGATTCTGTTACTGATCTTCTAAAAGTTTCAAGGTCAGTTCCTTCCTCGATGGCTCTCTCTGCATCTTCTCCAAAGCCAAATTTTTCCCCAAGGGATCTAATTCCGCTTTGTCTTTTCATTTCGTCACGTCTAAAACGTGCCTTGTCCTCATTATTTGGGACGTAAGCTTGCGGTACTGACTCCGCCACGTTGCGGGTCTCAGTCTCGCTCACCTTATTATCATTTATATCAGACATATTTTTAATGTTCTCCTGATTAATTGTTTTTTCTGGTGTGGATGGTTCAGCGTTTTGGACTCTCACCACGTTCATCGAGTCGCTACTGGCACGCCCCACCCCAACGGTCATATCCATCGGAATTGAAACGAGACTGATTTCAAAAGGCTCCCAATCAGTGACACGATACGAGTTTACCCCCTCGTCATTCGCTTCTGTATCAGTTACCCTATGAATCCTGTACCCAAAACTGACAAGCTTTCTAATGCCGTCTTTAACGTCTTGGAAAAATTCTTGTGCTCTTTGACCTTTGCCAAATCTAACAACAGCATGACCACGCTTATCATCGCCTATGTAAGCCTTATCAACGACACCAATCTGGTCGTTTGGGTCATGATTCCACAAAAGTGGTGCTCCTGTGTTGATGCGCTCCATCCTTGCTGCGCTCTTGTCATGGTCAAGTATTTCTTGACCCCTTAGGCGTTCGCCCGGCTCCTCACTTGAAAATGATAGAGAGACAGAACGGTCCTCGTCATTGATGGAGTCCTCTCTTATCTCAAGAGATCGATATTGTACCCCAATTTTTTCACCGTCATCAAATGGCTTCATGTTTTTTTCTTCTGTGTTGTTTTGTCTTTGTGCCCATTTCATGGCACGTAATCTGTTTGTTTTGTCTAAATCTCCGCCCCATAACAGCCAAGCCACTTGCCCTGCGGTTGGTCGGTTTGACTCACC
>TARA_R100000734_G_scaffold5390_1_pt1 | contig 11327 bp, 2 predicted proteins | sample TARA_R100000734 | Tara Oceans TARA_R100000734 (sample SAMEA2623290) | marine metagenome | biome: marine biome (ENVO:00000447); feature: surface water layer (ENVO:00002042); material: "saline water (ENVO:00002010), including plankton (ENVO:xxxxxxxx)" | depth 5 m | reverse complement strand
AAGAAAAGAACTTTATGATTTATCTAGAGAAGCTTTTTATAAAAAACAAAAAAATATAAATAAAGGACAAAACTTTAGAGGTGAACCTTTTTTCACAGCATACATAACTAAAGGAGGTAAGGGTGATTGGACTAAACCAAGTCGTAGAAGATATGATAATTTATTAAGAGATAAGGAATATTCAACATACAAATTTTTAGATAAAAAATCTTATGATAACTGGAAGAAAGATCCAGATAGATATACGCATAAATATGACTTTGCAAGAAAAAGACTAAGTAGTAATTATCCAGGAGGTACAAAATTAGTTTCTACTCCAAAAGAATTAGGAGAGCTACATCTTGATACGGATATGAAAAGAATTTATAATTTAGGAAAAAAATATGGTTTTAATCCTGATTTTACTGATACTGATTATGCATCAGGTCATGGAGATGATCAATATGTAACATGGAATGTATTTTATAAAAAACCAGAGTTTGAAGTTATTATTGATCCAAATAAAGTAATTAAAAAAACTCCAGCGGCAAGTGAAGAAGAGGTAATGGATTATGTTGACTATGCAGGAAGAACACCCGTTCAAGAAGAACTTACATTTGAAGATATGACTATTCCACAAATGGAAACTTTAGATCCTCAAGTGATTCCTACAAATCTACAACAATTTGTTGCAGAGGCTCCAGAATTTAATTGGCCAGAAGAAGAAGGATATACTCGTAGAGAACTTAGACAACAAGAAAGAGAAGGTAAACAAGATGGTAGACAAAAGCGTGATAAAACACCTAGAGTTATTATAGGCAAAGGTAGAAGAAGAACTGGCCTTAGAGATAGGTTTGGTTTACAAGAAGGTGGCTATATAGAAGCTGAGTTAAGTGATGAAGAAATTAAAGAATACGCAGCTGGTGGATATATAGTAGAAGAGATACCTAAATATCAAGATGGTAGTGTTATATCTCAAAGAGGTTGGGATTATAAAAAAGAAGGTGATAAATATTTTACAAAAAAATCTGGAGCTGATAATTGGGTAACAGCAAAGGGTAAACCTTTAGCTGCAATTAAATCTAAAATATATGGAGAAGAACTTTCAAAAGAAGAAAATGCACTTTTAAATCAACCTAAAATAGAGGTTACCCCTGAAGATAGAGAAATATATAAATATCGTAAAGGAAGAATAAGCTTAGATGATTTAAGTTCTGAAGCATTTGAAAAGCTAGCTCAACAAGAAAGAAGAAGAACTAGAAGAGAAAGAAGATATCCTAAACAATCTAATATATTTAGTAATGTTAATCTAGGAAAGCCTGATGACAGTCCATTTGCATTTACAAAAATGGCGGCAAATTTTAAACCTACAAAGCTTAGGATAGATTCGCCTTTTGTAAGAAACTCTGCATATGATCCTTCTAAATCTATTGATGAAAATTTTAAAGAATTTTTTAAACCTAGAACAGCAGGTATACAATTTGATCTTAGAAGTGATGAGGAAAAAGAAAGAGAAAGATTAATAGGGCAAGAAGTTGAAAAACAAATTAAAAGTCAACAGACTCCATCAGACTATGGTTTGCCAGCTTTTACGGGTGACTTTGAAAGTGATATAGTTAATTTATTAAATCAGCAAAATAATACACCAGCTGAAGATCAAGATGCTCAAAACTTATCAAATAGACTTAGCATGAACTTTAGCAAACGAGATCAGATTGCTAAAGATCAAGAGCTTGCTGATCAATTACAATTAATGGAAAGTCAGAAAAATTTTATGACCCCTGTTAAAAAAAGAAGTGATAAAGAATTATTAGCTGAATATGATAAAATTATAAAATCTGGACCAGTCAAAGAAAGTCAAATACCTGCTGATGTATTAGAAGCATATAAAAAAGAAACCACAGGATATGACGTAATAGAAGATGTTTCTGAAGGTGAATTTGCTAGAAAAATGGATCAAGCTAAAAACACATATGAAGAAATAAAAAAAGGTATTGATAATAATGTATTTACACCATTAAAAAATGCTTATAGTGAACTTGCTGAAAGTCCTTATACTAATATTAAACAAGTAGACTTTTCAGGATATGAAAATTTTAAAGATCTTAAGAAACATAAAAATGATATGAATAAGATGGATCAATCAAATCTTATAATAAATTATCAAGCAAATAAAGATCCTAATAAACAATATATGATTGTAGATAAAGAGCATCAAAGAATGCATCTTTATAGAGGCAATAAACTAATTGATTCATTTGAAGTAGGAACAGGAATGTTTAAGGGTGATGAGCAAACAATAAGTGTAGAAAAAGACAGAAATCTTGGTAATAAACAAACTGGAGCTGGTAGATATACTATTGATAATGTATATGAATATTTAAATGCTCCTTCTTTTACAATGGTAAATGATAGAGGTATAAAAATACCTACTGCAATTCATAGAGCTCCAATAAGCAGAAGAGATAAATTTGGTAATGCAGATCTAGATGATAATAGAATGAGTTATGGTTGTATTAATGGCATATGTTCAGATCTAAACAAAATGAAAAACGAGTATAATATTGGTTCAGGAACTGAAGTATTTGTTTTACCTGAAGTATATAAAGATGAAAAAGGAAAGACCATAAAAGAAAATAAAAATAAATTTGTATATGAAGATGGTCAATTAATTTTTAAAAGCGGTGATGCTAAAGTTAATAGAACACCTAGAGAAAAAAGAGTTGCTGGTGCTAAACCAATTAAATTTAAGTTTGATCAAAAAAGATTTATAGATAATCAGTTTACTTCTACTGACATTGATGATAATGTAGAATATAATGAAACTGTATTACCTTTTATAAAATCATTAGAAGATAGTAAAAAAGAGGTTATGAGAGTTATGGGCGTAAGTGGTGATGAGTATAATGAAATTGCTAAAATTACATTTGGTATATTTGGTAATGAAAGTAACTTTGGAGATACACATAGTGCTGCAGGTAATGCACTTAGATTAGGTAGAAAAGTTATTAAAAGAGGTTCATCTGGAAGTCCTGACTATGAAGCTAAATATCAAATGGGATTCACAGGAAATAATAGAAGTGTTGGTCTTACACAATTTAGATGGAAATGGGTTGAGGAGGATGATAAATTATACCGTGAAGCAGGAAAGAAAGGTTCATTAAAAGATAAGCTAGCAGCAATTGGGATAACAAATAATAAAGCCTTTATGGATCCTAAAAATGCAGCTAAAGCAACAGCAGCAATTTTAGCTTATTACTATAAAACTAGAAAAAATAGAACAGGTCCTAATAAGGGTAAGAAAATGAAAGTTTCAGATATATCTACTAGCTTACCAAGAGAATGGGCTGGTGGAGATAAGAGAGATACATATACACGAAATGCAATTAAAAACTCAGAGTATCTTACAATTATGCAGAAAAAGTAGTAAACATTATATGTTTAAACATTAAACTAAAAATTAGTATATTAATATTATATATACCAAATTATGGCAAAGAGAAAAGTAAGAATATATAAAGATCCAAACGGCAAAGGAGAGTATAGAAGTAATTTAAAAAACTTTTTATTTCTTGCACAAGCAGGTGGCGCTCCTCAACAAGCGGCTCCTCAGCAAGGTGCGCAACAACAAGGAATGTCTCCTGCTGAACAAGAACAGTTGTATAATTATGTATATGATTCTCTTGATATTGACCAGGCTGATCCTCAAATGTTATTTGAAACATTAACTAAACAGGGTATGGATCCTAATTTAGTTAAGACTATTATTGAATTAAGTATTAAAAGAATAACTGAAGGAAGAAGTTCAGCTGATTCTGAAAAAGCTTTAGCTCAGGCAGAAATAGAAAGAGAAGAAGCTCTTGCAGAAAGAAAAAGACTTGAGCAAGAACAGCAAGAAGCAGCTGCTGCTAAAGAACAATTACTAATTGATGAGATGAATCAAGACTCTTCAATGTCTGAAGGAGTTAATGAGGATGATCAAGTTGATGAGATGATTGAGTCAATGGATGATAATCAAGAAGAAGAAGTAGTAGAAGAAACTGTTGAAGAAGATATTCCTGATTCTCAAGAAGGAGGGGATGTTATAAATATTCCGGAAGTAACTATTGATGTCCGTAAACCTGGTTTTGGAAGTGAAAAATTTACTAAAGAAGATAAACAAGCTGCAAGAGAAGCTCAGTTTACGGATTTAGCTAAAAGCCTACTAAAGGATAATCCTAATATGACTCAAGAAGAATTTTTAGAAAAATATAAAAGACTTCCTGAATATAAAAATTTAACTCTTGACCAGTTAGCAAATTTTTTTAAGAATAGAAAACAATATAGAACTGAAGCTAGAGATGCAAGACAAAAATTAGAAAGGAAACAAATGTTATGGGATAAGTACCATACACCAGATGGAAAAGTAGATACAGATAAAATTGGTCTAGCTGATTGGTCCCGTATGTATGTAAGAGAAGGTTTAGCAGAAGTAGATCCAAATAACAGACGTGGTTTTGGACCTGGCGCTAGTTATGATGGATTAGAAGCATTATATAGATGGAAGAAGAATCCATTTAGTGCTTTAGGAAGAGGTCTTACAACAGGAGATTTTAGTTATCAACAAGAAGACTTACCTGACTATTTAGGAGGAACTTCAGGAGATTTTGTAGATCAAACTAAAACGCTAGCTGCTATAACTGCTATGACTCCTTTTGCTGTTGGTCCGGCTGCTGGACCATCAACTTTAGCTTTTGGTGCAGAAGGATTATATGATTTAGGTAATCAAGTTGCTGATAAACTTAAAGATACTGATTCAGAATTTAATCTTACAAAGGCAGCTTTAAATACAGCTATGATATTTCCTTTTATGCCTAAAGGTATAAAAAACTTTTTTAGACGTGGTAGAGTTCCAAAAGGAAGTAAAGTTGCAAAGGATGGTATAGAAGATCTTAGTTATCTTGAACAAATGACAGGTGAAACGGTAGGAACAACTACAGGTAAAACTACAAGTACTTCTACAGGTAAAACTAGTAAGCGTGTACCTTTTAAAGATCTCTCTACCCGTGGAAAATTATGGCGTATAGGTAAATATGGTATGATACCTGCAGGCTTCTATGCTGCTGATAAATATCTTTCTCCAATTATTGCTCCTGAAAGACCTAAGCTAGAATTTTTAAAAAGAAAGCTTACTCCAGCCGAAGAAGAATTAATGAAGGATAAACCAGCTTCATATGAAGGAACTGATATAGAAGGAAAATTAAAAGAATTATATCCTGATATGCCTGATTATAGAATAAAGGATATTATGAAAGAACACAGTTCACCTGAAGGAGAAAAACAATTAAGAGAAAATATATATAATAAAGAATGGTTAGAGAGATATTCTCAAACACCATCTTCTTCTCCATTACCTATGGAAACTATGGCACGAAGAGGAGGAGTCATTTCTAAAAAACAATATGTTAAACAAGGAATGAAAAACTTTGAAGCTGGTGGACAAGAAATAAATAATGCAACTCCTTGGAATGTAAATAATGAAACAGGAACTAGAGAAGCTCAAAAGAATGTTCTTGTAAACTATGCTCAAACTAATGTAGCAAAAGATCAAGAAAAGAAAAGACTAGAAGCTGAATATGATGCTATGATGGCACAACAACAACAAATGTATAATCCTCCTATAGGAGAAGAAATAATTGATATGACAAACATGCAAGAAGAAGTACCTAGTGCACAATTTGGTGGAGGTAAACAACGTAGAATGTTAAGAAGAGCTACAAGACCTATAAGAAAAATGATGAGACGTGGTATGATGATGCCGGGTGTTTCAGAAATTAATGTAACAAAAAGTGGTATCTTCGGTAATCCAAAAGAATATAGCATGACAATAGATCCTGCATACAGCGGTCTTATGGGAATGATGGGAAATCCTATGATGATGATGCAGGGGATGTTATCTAGTATGGGAATGCCTTATCAATATACTGTTCCTTTTATAACTCAAAGCAATAAAGCAAATACAACTACTAAAGCTGAAAAAGAAATTCAAATGAGAAATGGTATTCCTGATATAGAAAAACAAGGAAGAATGGCTTCTGATTATGCAGGCCATGATCCTGTAATAGGAGAAACTCTACAAGCTTACTTTGCAAGAACTGGTAGAGGTGGTGATGAATATATGGAAGCATTCTCTGAAGAAGACATGACTAAAACTTGGAGTGGTGATGATTGGAAATTACCTGGTGCTCAATCTGTTGGAAATAGTCCAGTAAATCCTACTGGAAAAGAAGATGCTATAAAGTCTTGGCATGATGGGTGGAAAGATGTAGCGGAATATGGAAGAAAGGGGAAAAGAAGTATACAAAAAAGAATAGATGAAGGAATGACAAAAGAAGAATATCTAAAAGAACTTAAAGCTAAAAATTATACTCAAAAAGAATTAGACTATATTAGTAACTATCCCGGATGGAATACAGGATTTCAACAAGGAGGTTTTACAGATTCATCTAATCCTGACTTATATAAATTTGTATATGGCGGTGATGAAGATGTTTATCAACCTGGAGGAATAACAGTTACAAAAGAAACAAATTATTTAGGACAAGGACCGAAGTTATATAATGAAGAGGATTATAATAACTTAAACGTAGTTTATGCTGATCCAAATAATCCAGAAGCAGCTTTTAAAGCTGGAGATAGATTTGGAGCTAAGACGTTAATTAACTATTCTGATGGGTCTTCAGAAAGTTATGATATTCCAACTGTGTATATGTCACCTTTATCTGCAAGAAAACCTGTAGACTCTTATGATCAAACTCTTCAAAATTGGATGATGAATAATATACGTACAGGTGATGAAAGAAATCCTGGTGATACAAGAGAAGAAGTCTTATATGATAATCAAAGTTTAGGAAAACCTTTTAAAGGTGAAACTAAAGGGGAATACTATCAAAGAGTTGGTGGTGATGAAGGACTTGAATATATGATAGATACATATGATTTAAATCCTGATGAGATATACAAAAAAGGAGGCTTTCCTGATTTAACAGGTGATGGTAAAGTTACTAGAGCTGATATCTTAAAAGGTAGAGGTGTATTTAAAGAAGGAGGTTCATATGATAATCCTGGTTTTAAAGCATTACCTTTGTCAGTTCAACAAAAAATTATGCAACAAAAGTATGGTGGTGAACTAGATGAATATCAAAAAGCTGGCGCTACTCAGTTTACTGTAAGTGGTGCAGATGTGGGTCCTAATGCTAAAAGACCAGTAGTAGATTATACTCAACAACAAGCTGGTGATCCTAGATTAGATCCTGCATTAGGTATGATGAGTCCTACTCAAGAAGTTCAAGACCAAAGAGCTAAAGAACAACAACGTATTAGTTCTAACAATACAAATTTAGCTAATCCAAATCCAAATTCAAGAATATCTCCTGAACAAATGAAAATGCTGCAACAACAACTAATGCAGAATTATCAGAATTCTATGAGAGGTATGAGATATCCTAGTATGGGAAGAGGGCGTAACCTATTTGGAAACTTTATGTCAGCTAACCCAGCATTTAGTTATGCAGGTTCTTATGCACAACCTATCTATAATAAAAGATCAGGTTCTCCATTTATGGGAATGGTTCCTCCGGGAGCTAATCTTCAGAAGATTGATGTAACTAAATCTGGAATATTTGGTAGACCAAAAAGATGGACTGCTACATATGGAACAGGTGCTCCTAAGTTGTATGGTGTAGATGATGATGGAAATAGAGTATCATCAGAAGAACAAGATACACGTTCTAGAGCTGAAAGAAAAACTGATAACTTACTTAACAGAAAAGAGAGAAGAGCAGAAAATAAATATGAAAGAAATAGAAGAAGAGCTATGAAAAAAGGTGTAGGAGATGGTATGCTTTCATATCGAGAACAAAAAGCAGAAGAAGCTGAAATAGCTAGACAAGAAGAACTGGATTATCAAAATGCAATTGATAATGTTCAAGATGATGTTATAACAGATGCAGAGATGGAACAAATGTTTAGAGAGGAAGAAGAAATGAACTTTCAAGAGGATGAAGCTAGATTTGCAAAAGAACAAGAGGATGAAAGAAATGCTGCTATGGCAGATATTGATCAAAAAATGAAGTTTGGTAAAACAGGAAATTTTGGATCAGCAGCTACAGGTAAATCATATAATGCTTTTTCTCCTGGTAGAATTACAACTCCTGTAAATGTAAAGGGACAAGGTCGTGGTCAAAGAGTTTTAATGGATGGTAGCGATGCTACAACATTTAATCCAACAGGAACAGGTATGCCTACATTACAAAATAGAAATCCTGAAAGACCTTTTAATGCAAACATGCTTCAAAATCAAATAGTTGGACCAATGGGTACGGATGATAATACAGGAATATATGAGGGAGAAGGAAATCCTTTTATTCAAGCTATGGGTACTCCTGGATCAATGGCTTATGGAGGTCCAATGATTGATGATGAAGTTGAAATGACCGAAGAAGAAATAAGAATGTTTGTAATGGGTGGAGGAGTAGTAGAATATATATAAAATTATAATTATGCCTAGAGTTAGAATAAAAAGATTACCAAGTAACAAACGTAAAGTAAGGATAAAAAAATATCCTTCTACTGACTATTCATTACCTAATAAGGTAAACTATGCAGGATTACAAAAATTTATATTTGATGGCGGTGGAGTAGCTGGTGGAGTTAATTCTCCAATAGATAAACAATTACCAAAAATGAAAACTTTGCCTCCTAAGATAATCCCAACTCTTGCTGATGAAAGAGAAGAAGGAACTTTTACTCAAGACTTTAAGAGAAAGGACATGTTTAATTTTGATGCAGAATCTTTCTTAAATCAAGCAAATACAGTAGGTAGAGGAGTAGCAGGTTTCTTTGATAGAATGAATGCTGCAAAGCAAGAAAGAGAGCTTATGGAAAACATGACTGCTCCAGAAGAACTTTATGCTAGTCAAACTCAAGATTTTAGAGGAGGGTTCAATCCTAATTCTGGTTTATTTGAGGAACAGAAGATGGGTGCAAAAGATCTCACACTTATTCAAAAAGGAGGAACTGTTCCTAAATATCAAGATAAGGGAGAAGTTAAATCTACAGGGACATACAATCCTGATGAATATGTAGAAGTAACTGCAGGATATACAGGATATGTTAATCCAGCTGCTGCAGATACAGGAGATGAGTCAACATACTTTGGTGATTATGGTGCTAAACCTGTCACTAAAAAAATGAGAAGATCTGAGTATGATGAACTATTAAAACTTAAAAAAGAGTATGAAGAACTCCAAAATTTTATGCTTGATTATAAGTTTAAAAGAAGAGGAGAAACAGAAGCAAAAAGTTTTAGAGAAAGAGGTTGGAAAGATCCTAAAAAAAATCCAGGATACAAAGGACAGATTCCTGTAGAAGAAGTTAAAAAAGCTTCTCCTGAATATTATAATAAACTTAAAGCTCTTGAAACAAGAGTAGAAGAATTAACAGGTTTGCCTTTTGCAGATCTTAGAGGTAAAAGAGAATCAGGAGAAGGTATAACAAGTAAAGTAGAAAACAAGTTTGGTGTAAGACAAGCTAATTTAACATTAGATCTTAAACCTGTTTACTCAGAGTGTCCTAAATGTCCTGATGGAACAACACCTCAAAGAGATAAAGATAATAACTGTTTACCTTGTGCAGAAGCTAAAGAGGAAGTAAAAGAATGTCAACCTTGTGCTGATGGTTCAACTGCAGTTAAACAAAAGAATCCTCAGACTGGTGAAGAAGAATGTGTTTGTCAAGGAGAACAACCTATGGCACAACCTAAAGCTCCCGCACCGTTTTATTTACAAGATACAATTAAGACTACTGGTATAGCTAGTGATTTAGCTGGAGTTAAAAAATATTTACCATACGCAGCACCTGTTGACTTTGAAGAAGTTAGTATGGCAAGAGTAGATCCTACAGCAGCTTTAGCAGCTAACGCAGAACAAGCTAATATTGCATCTCAAGCAGCAGCTTCATTTGCGGGACCACAAGGAACAGCTAGACTATCTGGTATTCAAAGTAAGGCAGCAGGTAATGCAGCAAATTTACTTGATCAATATAACAGACAAAATGTTGGTTTCCAAAATCAAGAAGCTGCCGCAAATGTTGATATAAGAAATAAAGAAGCTCTTGCTAATCAAAAGATTAAACAAGGTTTATATGATGCAACTACTATAGCTAATCAGCAGTTTGATAATACTAAAAGAGCAATGAGAACTGCTCTTAGAGATCAATATGCTAATGCTTTAACTAATAGATATAAGGCAGATGCACTGAATCAAATGTATCCTGATTATAGTTTTGATCCAAGTGTAGGTGGTAAATTTGAGTTTACTCCTTCACCTAAAAAACCTGATCCAACTTATGAAGCTGACTTTGCAGAAGTATACAATAAAATTGGTAGGCTTCCTGGAATGACATCTGAAGAAGCATCTAAGACTGCTAGACAAATACTAGCAGGTAAAATGAGAAATACTTATAATGATAGAGGAGCGGGTATTAACCCTAATATTTATTCTCAATTTTTTAATGTCCAACAAGGTGGTGCAATCTATGAACATGGTGGAGCACATAAGATGCCTTTTGGTACAAGTAACATGAATCAAATATTACCTCCTGGATATTCAGATGCTTATGAAGTTGGAGGCATTCCTTCTTCTAGTCAGACTACTAGAACTATAGGTGCTATTCCAAGAGATCAAGCTAACTTAGAAGCAGAAGGTGGAGAAACAGTATTTGGAGATATTAATGGTGATGGGTTTCCTGAACATAATACTATAGTAGGCCCTAGACATGCTCAAGGCGGAGTACCATTAAATCTTCCAGATGATAGTTTTATATACAGTGATTATAAAACAGGAGGTATGAAAATATCTGATCCTAATGTGTTAGAGATGTTTGGTAAATCAGGTAAGAAGAAAAAAGGTAGCCGTAGAAAACCTGCTTATACTCCTGCTGAGTTATCTAAACAATATGATATTAATAAATACAGATCATTATTAGAAGATCCTAATTCAGATAAGATTACTAGAAGAACAGCTGAATTAATGATTGAAAACTATAACATGAAACTAGGCGCTTTAGCTTTAGCTCAAGAATCATCAAAAGGTTTTCCTCAAGGTATACCTATGGTAGCAAGACCTTATATGCAAGCAAATGGAATTAGAGAAGAAGATTTAATACCGCCTCCACCACAACCAGTAGCAGAACAAGGTGGACAAATGATGCCACCTGTTGCTCAAATGCAAAGAGGAGGATGGTACTATTAAACTTATAATGTTTATTAAACTTATAAAATTTTAATATATTTATAACATAAGAAAAGA
>TARA_R100000734_G_scaffold19125_1_pt1 | contig 11412 bp, 15 predicted proteins | sample TARA_R100000734 | Tara Oceans TARA_R100000734 (sample SAMEA2623290) | marine metagenome | biome: marine biome (ENVO:00000447); feature: surface water layer (ENVO:00002042); material: "saline water (ENVO:00002010), including plankton (ENVO:xxxxxxxx)" | depth 5 m | reverse complement strand
AATAATACACGCTGGAACAATCCTTTGGTTAGAACATACTCCTTAACACCGCTTGGTGGGAATGATGTTATCCAAAAGGATACGCGCGATTCTGTTTCAACCTTACCGTTCTTCATGTGCTTAGTCAATGTGTTAGAATGACTACCGACTGTATTCATTGCTTGTTGTAAATACAAGATAACTTCCGAGAAGAATTGCTTAGGGTTTGATTGCAGAAGGATTGAACCTTCATCAAAGTTCAAACACTTCTTACCACCGAGTAATCCTTCATTCTGTATTAGTTCATATCCACCGTTGCCATCGCTAACCGAGTCAATCGACCCGATAAGCGCGCTGTCTGTTCCGCTGGTGAACATATCTGTATTCAAACCTGCAAGTTCCGCAACTTCTCCTGTGAACTCCCATGCGATAGATTTACCCGAACGCGTCGGTTGTATCCAAAACACATGTATTCTTGGGTCAAGTGCCGAAGCCCATACTGGTATTCTTATGTAGTCAACAAGGGCTTGACCTTGCAAATAGAAGAAGGATATGAGGCCGGGTATCTCATTGAAAAATGAGGTAGTCCTAAAACGCTCAAGGTAATCCTTCAACATTGGGTATTCTTTTACTGCTGTATATTGGTTCCATATTCTTTGTGCCATAATTTTTTCATCTCCTTTAGGGGGGCGGTTGACTCTTGGGGTATGGTGGTCAGCCTATAACCATTTCTAATATTATCATTTATCGCCTTATTATAATAAAGATAATATTTGGTTTTATTCGCGAGAGTATATAAAATATTCACGCTATCACCTCTCAAAGCGAACTTCATCTTCGCTTGTAAGAACTTCAATTAATCTGTTTCTCAAGACCTTACCCATACGGGGAACATCTCTTAAACAATCACCACATGCAACTTCTTCTATTGAGCCGCACGCGTTGAGTATTGCTTCAACCATCTCCGGTCCAATACCGGGTATAGTGATGAGCATATCTTTGCGGACATCATTTGTGGATACGCGTCTTACTGCTTGCGCACCATGTCTGCTTGCTTTCTTGTATGTTTTCTCATGTAAAGCGACCATGAAAGCCGCCGCTTCACTTGCGTTAGGGGCGCGGTAGATAAGGCAACCAAAGTCGGCTACAACCCTACCAAGAAACCCTGTCATTTGTTTAAGTGCTTGACTTGCTGTTATTGAAGAACCACGCTCACGCGCTCGGTGAACATACCCACCGATTTCTCCCCATATCACCAATCCATAGTTGCCGTCATTAGCGTCCATGTTGTCAAGTTGCCGCATTAGATGTCCATTTCTCATTGAGTTGAACAAATCATCAACGCTCTTTGCTTCTATTAGCCAATCACCACACTTGTAATCTCCGTTCACCAAGTTTTGACGGAGTATGTCAATACGAGGGGAGCGGGATTTAGCGCGGCGTTCAATTGCTGATACAAGAGAGCCGCGTTCATTACTGTCAATTATCAAGGGCGGCTTCATTCTTCTTCACCTGCTTGGTCTTTGTGATAAGTGCAATAACCTTGTGTTACAAATCTGCATCGCTGACCTAATTTATTGATTCCTTTGCATCTAAATTTAAGAGGTAGCGCATCTACATTTTGTTTACACTTGTAGCATATTTTTAACTTAACATGTTTTTGATTTCTTCTTGACAGAAGTCCTCCACAAACTATACATTTTCTGCTTGGAGAACTGTAAGAATGCGCATAACTTTCATTCATTCAATCACCTCATGTTCACCAGTTCCGTCCCATAATTGACAGCGACCTACACACAATCCTTTACCGATTAGACTTTCACATCTTTCCATGTATCCACCTTCAACAATAGACCTTAATTGATACTCCGTAGTTCCGGGGTCGTAATCAGCCCATTGAAGAGTCTTGATAAAATCGTGAAGAGTTACAATATGCGCTTCACGCATTTGAACAGTGGTTCGCTGAACAGGCAGAAAGTTGCGTAATCTTGATGCAAGGTAAATTGCTAAACTTGCGCGGCTGATATGTGGTGGGTTGCTACCAACTTGACATGCTGATTCCATTAAACACGGTAAGATTTTGATACTACCCATCTTAACAGTTTCAAAGTTAACAGGCTCACCGGATACCTTGAATTGATTTTTACGCACTTCCTTTATTGGTAAGTGAATACCTTTAGTGCCATAGAAGTATGCTTTGTTAAGGGGTGTTTGAGCCATTTGACACAATTCATCCCATGAGTTATTCAAGTCTTCCGTCTTCAATGGTATGCTCCATCGGAGAACATGTTGTTTAGCATTGTAAGAGTTAGGAACTCTTATCATACGCGCGGTATCAAATGGAACAGTAGGGTCCATACAATACAACTCCATGTCTTTCTTCCATTCGTTAATGACTTTCTTCCCAGCGGCTTTGATATGCGACACCTGTGTTCCGCTTGATGGTAAATGAGTTTTCTCAAGTGAAACCCAAACATGAAATCCATTACCGCTGAACCAAACACCATGATTGATGTCTGCGCCTAACAAAAAATAATGTAAGCGTTTAACTTGTTCAACAACTTCATCACCTTCAACTTCAATCATGTTGCTACCTTTACGATACTTTTTATCAAAGTCCAAAACAAAATGTTTGATGATTGCTGTGTTATATTCAGCGCGACGACCATTAGGTTTCACGGCTCGGAAACCATAAACAGACATATACGCGCATTGTGAATTTTGCAAAGCCGACCAGTATTTCTCAAACTCTCTATTATCGTTGACCACTTTTCTAAACAAGCCAACTTCTTTAGGAAAATCAAAGTGAAGCGGATTCATCTTCAAACCTCATTCCCGCAGTAACAGCAAACTCAAGCACTTTGTCAATACATCTAAAACAAGCAACACGCTTTGCATAGCGAATACCATTAACTTTCTCACTACCACATAATTCACACACCTTCATTCGCTCACCTGTATTGCATATTTTGGACAAAGTTCAATCAATGAACAATAAGCACATTTGAAATCTTGCTTCGTCGGGGGGAAGTGTTCGTCAAGATACATCTTTATCAAATCTTTGACACGCTTCATCATAGCACGCTCACTAACGGATTTTACTTTTTCACTCATCCAAAAATCAGCGGCAGAAAATCTCCAACCCCAATGCGTAACGGGTCGGTCTATTCCGCGCTCCTTCAAATATTCGGGGTCGGCGTTGTCAATCAAGAACTTATAGTAAGCCATTTCTTTTCTCATATCAGTAGTCTTGTTGGTATTCCATTTACCTGTCTTCAATTCAAACAGAAGAAGACCTCCATCAGTAGCCTCAAACACACGGTCAATGATACCAACAAACTGAACGGGTATAGTTCCGTGGCCTTCAATATCAATATCAATTTTAACTTCAAGTCGCACTTCATTAGCAAGTGGTAGTGGAGTATTGGGGTTCATTGACATTCGCGCGTTTTCAAATTCCATCAACCAGTTCATGTTGTAGTAGTAATCTTCATGGTAAAATGGAAACTTCTTGTTTTCTTTGCGTCTGTTTGACCTAATAGTTTTTTCATTTGGAATATATTTTTTGAGGAATGCTGTCATGTCTACACCCGACTCAACCATCTTATAAAATGCACCCGAACCTTCTATGGCTTGATAGAATAAGTCAAGACCATTGTGGACATCATCACCTAATACAAGGTGCTTGACCAACTCTTGCGGTCTTGGGTAGTTCTGTTCAAGCCACATCTGTTGCGCGCACCATCCAAGTGAACCAGCGGTTGATTTACTAATACGGATAATGATACCGTCTTTACCCATTTCGGGAGTCCAAGCATAACTTGAACCATCGTCGTAAATCTTAACTGTCATCTAAAATCACGCCCCTTTTTTGACATAAAGGGTCTGCTTGGCATCCGACCCAACAATGTTGTTGCATAAGCAGAATATTGACCCAAAGGCTTTTCGCATTCGCACACATCATCTATGTGCTTCGCCTCATGAGGCTTCTTGTTCCACTTTTTGTTGTGTCCTTTTTTTATTTTGTTTCCACAATCAAAGCAATAACTCGTCATTCTTCTTCCTCGCATTCACAGTCCGATGCTCTTCGCTCACAGCATTCCAATACGGGGTCAAGGTGGTCGTCTAACGCACCCCAATCCATACCCGGCGGGTAGTTATCCATGGAACGGCCTCCCGTCATTATCAATCATTCTCAAATCATTATCCATTCTTTTGATGGCGGCTAACTTAGAACGCTTGATAGAATCAGTATCAGCCATAAATAACTCTTCATCTAATTCTTTCGTCTGTATAGTTATCACTGTCGCTGACGGTATTAGTAAGTAATCACTTGTTCGCTTCACTCCGATGTAATCGGATAACATAGCGTCGCCAAAAAATAACTGACCATCTGCATACTTAATTGTTTTAGTTCCTGTTTCAAAATATTCTATTGTTGCTCTCATTTAATCACCTTGTAATGTTCCTGTAATTCTTCCTTTCTTTTTCTTACATTTGCATGGAGGGTTTCGGTCTTTTCTTATGATAGAAGCACACCTTATGCATCGGTCGTTCATCATTCCATCCCCACTCTTGTCGGCGCATTAATCTTGTTCACAATATATATTGTGGGATTACTACGGACTAACTCTTCTTGAATTTCACAAACCGCGCGTGCTAATTTAGCCATCTTTGCGTTCTCTTCAATCAAATCATCTAAGTCATTTTCCAATCCCTCACACTTGCTTTCGAGTTCTTTTATTCGTTCTTCTAATTTTTTTATTACTGTATCATACATTTTTATCACCAATATGTTGCGGGTCGGGGGGTTCCAATTGCGGCATCAATGTCCCAACCCAAGACATTGAAAATACCGGAGATTTTCTTCTCAATAAGTTTCTTTAGTATGGCTTTTGAGTTTAGTTCAAATCCATCAAGTTCAGCAGGTTCTCTATACGCAACAATATCTGTTGGTGGATAACCATTTGGAACGGCTGAAACTTGTATCCATTGAACCGAGTCGCCCTTAACAAAGGGGTCGTCTTTAGCCATGTTTTGATTATAATACAGCGCGGCCCTTGAAGCACCCGAAGGAGTATCATAACTTTCGGGGTCATTACCAATACGCGTTTGTTCTGTGACATCTTTCAAATCCATATCACCATTACGCACAGGCATTGCTAACTCAAGAACGGCGGCTCTAACATCACCTTCGACTGCACCATCACAAACAAGGTCAAGCACTACGGTTTCGCATTTCTTACTGATAGGAGCAAGATTACTACCCTTCATGAAGTTGGCAGACTTCATCTTACCAGCGTCTTCGGGAGGATAAGATACCTTACCAGCGTAGCGGTTTTTACCAGCAAGCAACCAGTAAGGCATGTATGCTTCAACCTCCGCGACAAGTTTAGTATTACCCGTTGTTTCTTGAACAACATTAGTAATACGCGCGGCCAATGCTTCTGCTTCGTCAAGCGGCACTTGAATGAATGCTGAATCAGTAAAGCCGTAAAGCACATTGTATCCCATGTTAGTCGCAACTGTATCAAGCAGTGCGATACATCGTCGCCCTTCGGACAGTATTGTTTCTGCTATGTCAAGGTCAGCCCATCCAAAGCCAATGCTCGCTGTTGCCCCATATAGGCTCGCCATGACGCGCTTGACTGCGGCTTGAGTTGTGTTCCAAGCGGCTCTTACTTCTTTAGATTCCGCTTCACGCATACGCTTTTTACATAGCGCACGATATTCAAAGAGGTCGTCAACAACTTGAGGAAGTATGCCTTTCTGTGTTTGGTCCCAATAAGTTCCGTTCTCCATAGCAATGATTCCTTCACCGGGTCCATCTCTTTTTGTTTCATAAGAAAGATTGAACCCTGTCATCAATGATGGATACAACCCTTTGTAGTCAATAACGCATACATCTTCGTATATTCCGTTCTCTTTTAGAATAAACTCCGCACCTTGTAAATCCGGCTTCTGCACATTAATGCGAGAAGGTGCAATCATGTCTGTCTTGCGACCAAGAAGACCGCGCATGAAGTTTGATACATTCGTTGATGATTGAATTGATACACCACAAAGGCGAACCATCTCAACAAAGAAGTCTGTAACATTACGCGCTTCATCAATACCACGGAGCAGAACTGTATCAAGCAAACAGTAGTCAACAAACTCGGACCAATATTCATACCAACCATTGTGAACAGTCATACCGTCAATCTCTTCTGTCAGTTTAGAACCAAGACCAAGTATTTCAGCGATAGTGTTCAACTTACGATTAGGTAGTTGACCACCACCGCTGTCTTTCCATACACGCTCAAAACCTGTTCCACTTGATTCCGGCGCGGCAGTATCAAACTGCCAACGGCCAGCAATCGGTTGGTCGTCAAATCGGTATCGCTCTCCCTTCTTTGGGTATCGGATAATACCAACGGGACTTAACTTAGACGCGCCACCATGACCGTAAATGTGGTCAAGGCGTTCAATCATGTGAGGTATGTCAAAGAATGTTCCAGCATGAGCAATCATTATGTCCGGGTCGCGTTCATGTAGAAACTCAATAAAATCGTCATACATGTTTTTCTCGCTATTGGAGGGTCGCAATTCATATTGTATATCTCTAACCTTCATTGTCACCGGGTTACTATGAGCAAGATGGTAGTCCTTATCAAGAGGACAATTGGTTCGCTCATCAGCCCAAGCAAAAACAACAGGCATGTCAAGGTCGGAGTCAATGACAGCAATAACAGTCGTGAAGTTGTCGTCACCGGTGTTGCACTCAATATCATACCACCACTTGCGCGGCTTCCAGTTAGGCATAACTGATACATTCTCAACTAAGTATTGGTCAACATATCTCATGTCAGCCTCGTATGTTTTACTGAACATATTTCGCATAGCATGTATGTTGTATGGGTTATCGTTTTCAACGCGCCATAAACTTGCACCATCAAGACCCTTGTATGTTTTGTCTTTTAGTATAGTAGTTCCGGGGAATGATGTCTTAAGTTGCTTTAGTCTAAACTCCGGTGTAGCAACAGGAACATACATGTGAGGTCTGTAATCATCAACTGTTTCTTCTTGCAGTTCTCCTTTATCATTACGCCATCTTAGGTATAGAGTAGGTGGTGTATCATCGTGATAGATAGCATCAGCAATCATTTGTCAGCCCCCTCTTGATGTTTGAGAACAAGCGTTTGTTGAATATCCGAGTGGTCTAAAACAAGCGCGCTTTTATTTCCCATGTGAAACAAAATAGTTCCGCTTGACATAAGATTCAATAGTTTAGGGAAGTGAGAACCGAACACCGTTTCGCATTCTTGTTCTTGTGCGTTGACATCAACATTGATTTGTCGGCTCATCTTAGCACCTCTTTGATTACCCGCAGTAATTGTCATCTCATTGTCAGCAAGGCGAACCTTAACCGGAGCGTCTTTACCAACAACCTTAGTCATAGAAGACAATCCTTGTATATCTTCTGTGCTGAAATTACCATGACAATCTAAATCCGCGCGGCCAAGTTTCTTCCAAGAGTTTTTTTTAGCCGCTGAAATTGCTTGCTCGGCTCTCCCAACTGTTGTGTAAGACATGATGTGGTCGTGTGATGGTGTGCTGAATTCATCATTACCGTTCTTCAATGTCAGTGTGTTACCAACATAGCGAAGAGTGGTATTATCCTCTTTACAAGATTTGAGAAACGCGCCGACTTTGTGAACATCGGGAATGTTGACAACACCTGCTTTGTATTCCTCCATCAATACATTGATGCTCTTAGTGAAGTAGTGCGTAGTAGTATCAACAGAACCTTTCAATCTCATATCAGTAACATGACAGCGAAGGTCATTGACACCTTCACCGAAACCTGTGATAAAAGCCCAAAGAGCCGCGTTGTTAAATGTGGCTTGAACGAAACTCATTCAATCATCTCTCCTGTTTCAACAAAATGTATCAGTTGACAATCTTTACAGATTCTTAGTTTCTTATCTGTGCCAACTGGTTCATAGTTCCCTTTAGCACCGCATAGTCTTGGTTTATTCTTTCCTTTAATGTGTCTTACTTTATTCATCATTTATCATCTCCTTTACAAAGCGTAAGCAAACGCAATCGTGAAATTTGATATACTCTTCTTTAGTATCGGGGTGTATCAATCTCTCTTGAACCGCGCCTGTTCCATTGCATTGACGACAGCGAGGGTCGGGTTTCATAACCCACCTTTGTATTATGCAATCGCAAGGCTCATTAGTCCATACGGGTTCTTTTTCTCCATCACTTCCATAAACGCTTCCGACATACCAAACTTCACCACTACCCCCACATTTTTGACAAGAGGGGTCTGCTTCCCATTCGTATTCATCTTCCGCGCTACGCTCAATTGCATTATTATGTGCTGGTTTGCCTGTTCGCTTCCAATCACTCATAGTCCGCCCTCTCGTAGTTCCGGTAGTCCGAACCATTCGGGAGAGGCATTCTGCTTTGTAACCATGATTGTTCTTCGCTGGTCAAGAAGGTCAGCGTTTGTTTTGCATTTAACAAACTCAACCTCATAGCGTGTTTCTCCTGTTGGTTTATTATCTTCTCCGCGCACTTTCTTTTTGTGGAAGTAAAGAATTTGGTTTAGATAGTTAGCAGTATGCTTTTCCCAAGCCGCTTTCTTACCAATGACTGTGCCGGATTTATCCTGTAAATCTTTGAAGTGTGTTTCAAAATAGACGCGGACTCCAAGCGACATCAAGGTTCTTGCGATAGTTGTTAATTGATGAAACCGAGTAGTTCGGATTTGCCAATTAAATCTTAGTCCAACTTGCTCATGCGGTTTGACTTTAGCACCGATACCATCGGGTGCAGTTCCTAAGTCTTCAATGAACATACAGTTCTTCGCAACCTCGTCCCATAAGTCAATCGCTGTAAACAGAACAGAATGCAGTTTTGGTTTGTCGCCGGGCTTAGCCGCCCAATCAACAAGCGTTTGTCCAATCTTCATAACTCTCCTGTGTGTTGCTGGATAATCAATGGCTTCACGAATCTCCCCGTCTTCATCAAATGTTTCAAACATTACATTTGGATTAAGACAACGGATATTGTTAGCGTGTTCTTTGTGATGAGTCACGCGAGTTGTCTGTCCTCCACCGTCGAAGTCAAGAACAAAGATTACATCTCCGCGCTTCTTTTCTTCATCGGTCATGCTGTCAAGAACAATACCTGTCTTACCAACTCCTTCCGGTCCAACAAGACCACATAGAATCATGTTGTTAGGCACAGTTTCACCTGCGCTAACTATCTCGTCCCATACTGATTGGGCTATTGGTTTCGGTGTTGATTTCAATTCACCGTTGTATTCAACGGTTTCATCAACCGAAGCGACCGGAGTTGTTTCTCCTGTTGCTGGGTCAAATCTTTGTTCATCTTTCTTGGCTTCTTTCTTTAAATCATTTAGGTTTGGCATTTTTTTCACTCTCCGTATTGGCTTGTTGATGTTTCGCCGCCTTCACCTGCTGGAATAGCAAGTCTTGGAACAGCGAATACACCGAATGTCTTGATAGAAGGTGTTGGTCCATCGTCTGTGGCGCGCACCGCTAATCGTCCAAAGACAATAACGGTTGACTTCACAGCGTATGGTTTCCAACCTTCTTCTGTCGCATAATCAAATGGGTGTCCTTCATCACCAAGTAGTCCGTGGATATAACACGGTAAGTTTTGGCGAAGGCCACCGTTAAATGTTCTTGCGAGGTCAAAGGAAGTTAGGCTCATTGAGTAGTCATGACCTGTTGGGTCCCATTCCGACTCACGCGCTTCTTTTCTCATATCACTTATCTTAGCACGAACAAAGATTAGAGGTCCGACTGGATTGTAGCCGGGGACTATTTCTTGGCGCGTTTCAAATACTTCGGTAAGTGTTGACAAGTCGCTGATGTATGAGTTTAGTTCCGGTATCAACTTAGAAGGTTTAATTACACCACGAACATGCTCTTCAACAAAGTCATTACCGAAAGTGATTGCACCGGGTAATGCAAAACTGTTGTATGTATCAGCCCATTCGGGTTTGACATTCTCGGATTGAGCGCGCACCCTTAATGTGCATTCAGCAAACAATTGTGGAATGAACCATTCATCGGGATTGCTTGATGTCACAGTAATGCGCAGTAGTCTTTGGTCATTCAAGAAATTACTCTTCTCGTTTCCAAGATAGTAATATGTGCGTTGCCATCTGTAAGGTGTGATTGGTTCACCAAAGCGACTCCATTGAGGGTTGTTCTGTAAGATAGCAATAGATAATCCATTCTCTTCAAACAAGAACCATGGCTTCAAGTCTGCTGGTTCATCAGTTTTTACTGCACCGTCTTTCTTCTCAAGATACCATACACCATCTTGAGTATAAGCGCGTGCTACAAGTCCTTGTTGTATTGCATTATCAAGGTCTTCAATAGCGGCTGATACAGCAGGGGCGCGCTTTCTTTCTTGTCCATCTCTTACTTTAGGGTCAACACCGACAAAGTATCCGGCAAGTTCAATGGCGTTTGCTTGTGATGTTCCCGACATTACTCTTCGCTCAACAACGAAGGTTTCTGCGGCATCAATCAAGAAGTCGTCGTCTTCATCATTAGGGTTAGAAACACCAAGTTCTGCTTTCAAGTAAGTGTAAAACTCACCTGTCGCATCATCAAGTGTCTTACTGTGCTTTTCAGCCCACCACTTGAGGCGTTCTTCCACTTCTGTATGAAGACCCGCGTTTGTTTGTTCATTCTTATTTTCATCATTTGGGTTTAGGTTTGGCATATTTTATTCCTCCATATTTTTTTTGTCTTCGGTGTGCAGGGTAGCCACAAAGTAGTCCACGAAGGACTCATTTGAAAGGGGCCACGCGTGCATTCTTAACACGAAATTACCCCATACAGCGAAGAAGGTATATAATTGTTCCGTTGAAATCCCAACGGTTTTCACATGTTTATGAATCTCAAGCATCACCATGTGTAATGATACTCCATTGCGAACCATGTCAAGCATGGCTTTGTGTGTTGACTCCCAATCGCCAGCGGCTATGTCAAGAGTCAATGAATCAAAATCTGTTTGATGTTCAGTAAGTTTCGCGCCACTTAGTATGTGATTACCAATAGCGCGAAGGTCGCCACCAAAATATGAATGCAACACTTCGGGGCTATCCGTTGCAATTACACCATGTGCTGAAATTAAGGTTTCAAGATACGCGCGTATTTGTTTTACGCTGTAAGGCTTGAAGTGAAACTGAACACAGCGTGATTTGATAGCAGGTATAACAGAAGACAAATCATTGCAAGTGAGAATCCACCAGCAGTTGCTTTTCTCCATCATGCGCTTCAAGGCTTCTTGAGCAGGTTTGGTCATTCCTTCAAACTCATCTAACAGAATCAGCGTTTGATTCCAAGGTGAGGTGCTATACACTATCTGCTTTATCTTGTTGCGAACAGCATCAAT
>TARA_R100000734_G_scaffold3379_1_pt1 | contig 11485 bp, 12 predicted proteins | sample TARA_R100000734 | Tara Oceans TARA_R100000734 (sample SAMEA2623290) | marine metagenome | biome: marine biome (ENVO:00000447); feature: surface water layer (ENVO:00002042); material: "saline water (ENVO:00002010), including plankton (ENVO:xxxxxxxx)" | depth 5 m | reverse complement strand
CCTCTGGCAGTTCTTGCACATCAGTCTTGTCGCGTGCATCAGACAAGCTGCTGATCGTTTGAGTATTACACCTAAGAGTTGAAACGCTGCTGTTCCCGAGCGTTACCTCGTTAGTTGCAGTAGCAGAGCTGGCGTTAGCACCCGAACCGAGCACCGTGCAGTTAGACCCCGTCGTGATATTGCCACCAGCTTGCTGGCCAACAGCGGTGTTTGAACCGCCTGTTGTAACGCTTTTCAAAGCTTGGTAACCAATAGCAGTTACGTTTGTTGCTGTTGTCAACGCTTCAGCAGAAGCACTCCCGAGAACAGTGCAAAAAGTTCCGCCAGTTGTTGCAGTAACCAGGGCTGCGTTTCCAACAGCCGTTAAATGATATGGAGTGGTCGCCTCCATTGCACATCTTTGACCAATTGCGACACTAAAACCAAGTGAAAACGTGCCGACATAATCTTCAAAAGCCTTTGCGCCAATAGCAACAATTTGATTAGGTGCAGAGGTTGAAGCTGCAGCTCGATAACCAATAGCAGTTAATCCACCTCCTGTGGTATTTGAACTTAAAGCTTCATGGCCGATACCGACATTTTGTACACCAGAAGTGTTTGCGTTCAGCGCGTTGTAGCCAAGTGCCGTGTTGTCATTATCAGTCCCGTCATCGTTGGCTAATGCGCCAGTCCCAAGACCGATAGTTTCTCCAGAATTATTAGTAAGTGCATCAGACAGATCGTTTATCGCAGACGCTCCACCCCCGCCTGATCCCACTTCAACAACCGTTCCACCATCAGTCTTGGTGAAGACGCCACCATCAGTGGTGTTGATCGCAAGTTCACCTACAACAAGATCAGAGGCACCAGGATCAGAGGTGCCGCGCTTTTGCTTGATTGTGTTTGCCATCAGCTCTAGAACGAACCTCCATCAAGTTCAAAGCTACTCGCAGTCGCGTTCTCTAGGAAGGTCACGAGGTCACTCAACGCAACTTGAACCATCGTCCCAGCGTCGTTGATGACCATGCGATCCGCAGCGGCAAGAGTCGTTGACGTTGCAGAAGTGCTGCCATCAACAATGTTTAGCTCAGCGGCTGTTGATGTAACACTTGTCAGCTTTGTAACCGGCAAGGTTCCGGTGATGCTGGATGCAGCGAGGTCAACGGCAAGCTCAGTTGACTCAATAGTAAGACCGCCATTCGCCTTGAGATCAACGCTGACCTCAGAACCGCTTACATCAATGCCATCGCCTGCAGAAACACTCGTACCACCGCTAGCAGCGATTGTGATAGTGCCATTGCCGTTAGTTATCGTGATATTGCTACCAGCTGTCAGAGTCGCCTTGCTGAGGGTATTGCCACTGGTGTTACCGATTAGTAGCTGACCGTCTGTGTAACTGGTCTGACCAGTGCCGCCTTTGTCAACGGCAATAGTGCTTGCAGACCAGGTTCCACTGCTCAACGTGCCAACAGAAGTAAGGCTGGAAGCAGTAACACCAGAACCAAGACTGCTACTGCTGAGAACGCTAGTGCCATTAATTTTGAACTCTTTGCCAGAAGCAGCATTTACGTGCTCAGAAAAATCCCAGCTGTCAGTGCTATTTATCCAAGTAATAGTGTGATCAGTTGCTCCCTTTAGCGTGATGCCACCACCATCCGCAGTCGTATCAGTTGGAGTAGCAACAGTGCCAAGCTCGATATTTTTGTCATTTACCTGCAACGTTGTGCTGTTAATCGTGGTGAGTGTACCGTTTACTGTCAGGCGGTTTGTAACAGTTAAGTCATTAGCAATCGTGATGTCATTAGCAAGTTTGTCTCCCGTTATTGCATCGTCAGAAATATCAGCCGTCGCCAGAGGATAGCCAGAAAAAGAAAATGATGGGATGTATCCTAAAGATGTCCAGGCCGTCGATCCATCACCAATTTTCATTTTGTTGGTGTCGGACTCAAACCCAAGCTCCCCGCTTAACAGCGTCGGGTTATTGGTTGTCCAGTTTGCGGCAGTGTCACGCCGCTGCTGCATCAATGTGGTGAGTTGAATCGTCATGATGGGCCTGCGTCGATTTTATATGTGGGGACTGTTGCAGCCTGCCCAGTATTGTAGATGTAGTCAGCAGTTGCAGCCGAGGCATTAATGGGTACTGCTGTGCTGATAATGTCTCCCTGCAAAATAGGGTGACTGACAAGATCCACCGAAACATCAAAGCGGTCAAAAGATACGTCAGTAATTTCGGGTGAGCTTGCAAAACGCCACGCAGTGTCACCCAGCAGCGGGAAGGGAGGATCTCCGGTGTAGTCACTCCACAAAGCATCAGACAAAAGGAACGCGTCAAATGTTCCTTTCCTCTCTATAAAGTGGGATTTAATCACATTCATGTTTGTTTCAGACAAATGCCGAAACTGAATCTTTAATGTTTGCCCTACTTGCCTGCTGCCCCTCCGAAATGCGTTGAAAGAACCATTAGCCCCTGAACGTTCGGTTACAGCAAAACTGCCACTTGTATAGACACGAACGTTGGGAGAGATTGAAGGGAATATGCTCGCCATATTTAAATTGGAACTGCTACCAGTCTTACACCTACATTAAAGCGGCCTGCAATGCCACCAGGCTCGATCTCTAAAGACTCGCTGTAACGCCATTGGTATTCAGAAGAGCTTACTGGCACCGTTGTGTATCCCGACCAAATTTCATTCGGAAGGTCAAAAGGCAGCAGGCCACTTTGTTGGTTTATAAAATGGTCAGCAATCAGCTTTTTCTGCGCTTCTGTAATCGCACGGAACTGAAGAGACAAAAGCTGATTCACCCTATCGGCAGTGCTGAACAGAAAACTAGCTCCAACGCCAGACGAGCCTTCATAACGTGTGCCAGGAAAGTCTCCGAGGGTTAGAGATCGTTGATTGGGAACTATGGAAGGGAAGTTAGCCATCAAATTACTTTAAAACTGCCGTTGGCAAAATCATCGCTGATCTTTGCGACACCTGAACTGTCAAGAGGAAAGTGCATCCCCTCAATCGTTGTAGTCCCGTCTGTTCCATGAATAATAGATGTTACTTGGTAATGATCCAACTCAGAGCGGTCATCCCCGACATTGTTTTTGCGTAGACGTTGCACCTTAATGATGTCCGTTACTGTCAAACTACTTGTGACTAGAGCAGTATTAAATAGAATTGAATGAGTCGAATGTTTGCGAATTGCAAGCTGCAGCTTCGCAAATTTTACAGCGTGTGCGCTTGTTGTGCAGCAGTCGGTCATGTCAAATTGCACCATGCGTGCATCACTTGAAACGTTTGAAAACCTGACCTGCTTAGATTTTTGTGCCCCTATTCTTTTTGCTTTTGTCTCTCGAAAAATTACTGAAACCTGTACGTCTTTGCGCTCTTCCGCTTCGATAAAATTCTTCTCAAAGCTGCCAGGAATGATCTCAGAGTCTGTGAATGTTGCAGTCGGCGTCAACGCAGTTGTATCAACTTCGTTCCCACTTGTTAAAGGCAGAATAGGCTTCAGGGAATACCGCCCATTTTCAGAAACGAAAGACACAAAAAAGAACGGTGCCATCGTCGAGATAAAATCAATGATGTTTACGCTTTGTTCGATAATTCCATTAAAGAACAAACCAAGGTTTGTGTGAAAAGTTGCTAGGTCTTGAAGGTTTGATGTATCAATGGGTGAAGAGATGTCGGCTGTAGTGCCTGCAATAAGACGTTTATTAAGGGCAAACAAATACATGGCTAAATCTACAAATTGCTGACTTGCTCCAGTTGAACTCGGTGTCCCTGCGCTATACAAGGCCACTTTGACACCCTCTTCAATTAGGACAGATATTTGACGGGTTGTGGTTTTGTATTCAAGCGATGCAAAATTGCTTTCGTCGTATATGTCGCCCTGAATTTCTAAAAAAGTGATGTCTGCGTAATCCGTAAAATCATAAGAGGACGGGAAGTTTGTTGGATCAGCTACAGGGGACAAGTGAAACTCTTGAACGACAGCCACAGTTTCGCTAGTTGCAGGGACCCCCGGAACGTAAGTGTTGTCAACAAATCCATCTTCAAATTGCATAATTACAGGATCATCTTCAGAGGCTGCGCCAAAAGCTGTGTACCAGCTGAAACCCGATCCAACATTTTTCAGCGGCGTTTGTAAAGTGCCAGGAGTCTCTTGAGGTGAGGCAATATCATTCCACAACCATTCAACTTCACCTACAGGCTTGGCGCGTGATCCACCAGCAGTGTTTCTTGCGTTTACAACGCTAAAATATGGCCCGACGGGATCCTGAAGCCACGAACTTGTAAGATCATTTCCTGTTTTGACATCAATAACTGTAATTCCTTCTATTGAGCCATCGTCGTCTGCTGTTGGAAACCTTATAACAGAGTTTGTCGTATTGCCGGTTCCAATGGTTAATCGTGCTTCATTCCAATAAAAATTAAAACGATCAGGTATCGTGTCTGAATAGCTTGGTGCTTTTATTATTTGAGCGACATAATTTACAGTGTCAGGATCGCAAAAAATCTTTCCGCTAGTAATTGGGCAAACGTTTGGCGCTGAGGCCATTGTAGCCGTGGATTTATAATATGTAGTAACCGTTGGAGTAGTTCCACGCCGCGTTGCTAGTGACTGATTGCCGACGTATGTTTTACTAGCTGTAGGCGTAGAAACGATTTCACCTTCACTAATTGGATAAAGAAAAATTCCCTGAAACCCGAAAGATCCCTGCTTCATTTTTGCAGGCTGCATCCAAACTCCTCCAACCTTGCCCGTCTGCGGTCCTTCTGTTGAACGTTTACAAAAAACAATCGGGATGATGTCGCCTGGTGCTGTTGTTGATTGTTCTTTTGCAGTTGCATCAGCAGTACGAGCCGTTCTGCTGTTGCTTATATCTTCATCGCTGCGTGTTTGTGCAGTGCAAAGCGCAGATGCTTTTTGCTGTGCTTTTTTAGCTTCTCTTGCAGATCTACGCCTTGCTCGCGCATACGCTCGCTTATTTTGTTGTACCAACTGCTTGTAGTATCCCGGAGTACTGACCATGCTTCGATATATTGTGTTAGGCGCATTTTAGACGCCCTCCGACCAAAAAAAGCTAGCTGTACGCTTTATTAGTTTTGTCTACCATGTTTGCCGTGATTTTTCGGTTTGGCACCTGTGGATTCAGCTTGCTGATTGCTGGATTAACAGTCCATGACACGCTTGCCTCAGTCAAAGATGCAGTCTCAATGCTTCCGATGTAACGACTAATCAACTGAGCACTTGAAGCGTGAAAAGCATCACTGCCTGCATTCTGTACATAAAGGCTTGCGATGACAAGGTTGTCTAACCCTAGGGCCGAATCAGTAATGTCGACTATTTCTGCTGTAGCTGCTAATTCGACCGACAAATCATTGATTGTGGACGCTGTAGTTGACCCAAAACCATCAACATCAAAAGCAAGATATTTGTAATTCCCTTCAACGCTGGTGTCTGCTGAACCAAGGGCTTGCATGGTTTGATAGAAATTTTGCCATTGATACGTTGGCCTCCTAAGACCACCGCTGACAACATTTGTCCGATCAGGGTAATACTCAAGAAAACAAAGTACGTCGTAGTTTGCCATCAGCTCAGCCCAATAGTTGTACGGAGTAAATGATCGCGTTGAATCATGTCAAGGGTTTGCATGATACCAGCTTCAACCGCTGCTCCCATTTCAGCAGTGGTAACAAAGTTTTGCCCATTCATTTGTGTTACGGGACCAGTCTGGATGCTTACGTTTGCAGTTGAGGGAAACGCCATGCCGCCTTCAGCAAAACCCGGAATAGCTCCAGCGCCACGTTTGCCTGAAAGAAAGTTAGCGGCGAAGCCAGCCGCTTTGCTTTGCGGGATAATGTATTCAGGCTCGCCACCCTCACCAATTAAACCAAGGGTTGGCCCTTTAACAACGCCACCTTGTGCAAAGGCTTTAAACGAACCTGAGTTGTAGCCGCCTTGAGCCTGAGCGAAAATTGTTGTAGTCCCAGCAGAATTAAATGACTGGCTTATCGCAGAATTAAGCTGTCTCTGCTGCGCGGCTGCGTTAGCAATAGAAGCAGCGGCCATATCGGCTTCACTTGCCACACGGATGAAATTGTTTGCCGCGTTTAAGGCATTGTTAGAAACCTGCCCTGTACTTGTCGCAAGTTGTTCCGAGGTTGTATTGCTTTTCGCGAGGTTAGTTCGTAATCCTTTTTGCTCAGCCTTTGACTGCGCTGTGAGTTGTTTTTGCTTAAAAACTGCCTTGGCTGCCGTAATTTGGTGCTGAGCGATTTGGTTTTGAGCACTAATCTGCCCCTCAAGGACACTGATATTTTCTCGTTGCGCTTGTACTGCTTTCTGTGTTTTATCAAGAATCAGTTGGGCTTTTTCTGCGCCATCAGCTTGTGCGGCGGCTTCTGCGGCGGCAAGCTCGCCTTTGGCCTGAATCATTTTTGCCTCAATTGCTGCCGCTTGCCTGCGGAATTCAAGCCGCTGCCTTTCTGCTTCGATGCTGTTCAAAGTTTGCTGGTAAGCAATCTTTGCGCCGTTTATTTCATTCTCATAAATCTGTTTTGCGATATCCAGCCTTTCTCTATCTGTACCAGCTTGCTCGTATGCACGCTCAAGAGTTTGGTTTTGCAAGCTGTTTATTTCTTGCTCTGCATCAAGACGTGCGTCGTTGACTTTTAGAGAAGTTTCATATGCTTGTTTTTGTTTATCTATCTCTTTTGTTTCTTCTTTTAAAGTTTCAAGCTGTGTAGTCGATGCTTGAATAGCACGCTGCTTGGCAGCAACAACCTCGGAAGTTGCCGTCACCTGGCCTTCTATTTCGTCTTTTGCTCCTTTTGCTGCTTCCTTTAACTGATTTTGACCTAACTCAGCTTCTCCTGCTGCTGTATCCATTGCAGCACCAAGCGTTGCGGCTGTGCCTGCTGCTACAGCTAATGCAGCTCCAATTTTAACAATGTTGGCAGGGTTCATAATTGCCTGAAATGCTGTTGCTGCAATCGCTGCCGCCTTGGTTTTTAGGGCAAGTAATCCTGTTTTTATTGCTAACAAACCCTGTGCCACAGCGGCGGCATTAGCAAACGCAGCAAGCGTGCCTATAAAAGCGGCTGCAGACGCTAAGACTTTAAAATTATCTGCCGCAAGCTGAATACCGTTTGCTAATAGATTTATAGGCTCAACAATTGCAGGCATTAGAGGCTTGAACGCAACAACAAGATTCTTAAATGCGCTATCTATATTTTTTAATGCTCCATCAAGTGTGTCTGACATGTCTTTGAAGGCTTTGTCCGCCACACCTGATGCATTTCTTTGGTTTCGCAAATTCTTTTCAAATCCCTCTAAGTCATCATTTGTAAGAGAAAGTACAGATTTTAATGCGTCAACGCTGCCAAACAACTTAGTTATTTGTGTTGTGCTGCCTCCAGTTTTTTCTATGACATCTTTTAATACTCCACCAAAACCTTTACTTTTAAGTGCAGCTTCGTTGAATTGAATACCTAAACTTTTTGCAAGTTTTTCGGCTTCACCTGAAGGCTTAAGCAAGGCAGCAATCGCCATGTTTAGACCTGTAATGGCTTGTTCAGGTGAGACACCCTTTGCAGTGATTGTTGATATCGCAGCGTTTAGCTCATCAATCCCTACGCCTGCTGCCGCTGCTGTCGGAGCCAGTCGCCCGATCTGACTGGCGTACTGTTCAAGAATAATCTTGCCGTCATTTTGAGTTTGAATGAATCCATCGACCAATCTGCCTGCTTGATCTGCAGACATGCCATAGGAGTTAAGAACACTTGTTACAGCGTTTCCAACCGTGTTGAGGTCAGACATACCACCAACAGCACCTTTCGTTGCAGCTTCTAAAATTTTTGTTTGTCCTGCAACTGTTCCAAAGCCAGCCGATGCAACGTCATAAGCTGCAGCCGTAAGCTCAACCGCAGAGGCTTGCCCGTTAAGCTCGCTTGATAATCTTGCAAATGCTGCCGTTGCTTGATCAGAATTTACTCCAAGACTTTTAAGAGCGGCCTCTGCTTGACTAAGTTGCTTTAGAGTGTCAAACGCTTTACCTACGGCAAACGTGGCAGCAGTGATTGCGCCTAATTTTGCTACTGCTGACTTGGCTAAAGATTTAAAACGTGCTTCAAGCGTTTTTGCTTTGCCCCCAATACTGTCGAGCGGGCCTGAAGCCTTGTCTTCTAGCCTGATGACGACGACGGCATCTGCCACAACAACAGAAAACTATTCAGTCAAGTCTACCGTCGTTTAGCTTTCCGGCGCATCTCTTCTTGCTCTTGAGCTTCTACCTCAAAAAACAAACACCAAAGCTGCAGCTCTTCCCGAGACATTTTGTTTGAAAGCTCCGAAAGCGTATAGCCCAGCTCACGGGCTATACGCATTTGCACCCTCAAAGGCCAGTCATCCTTGAAGAGCTTGTTTAGTTTTTTGCTTCATCCTCGGTGACGTTGCCTTCACCCGTGATCAAAGCAAGCATGAGGCTTTGCAAATCCTCATCTCTTGTATCGTTTTTAAGTTCTGCAAGCTCGCCAGCTTTAAACATCCGCTGACCGTTCTCGTCAGTGGCTTTATTGACTAGAAGCTGCAAAGCGTATTGAGTAGCGTCATCTGAGTTGGCCTGCTTCTGCGCCCTTTCCCGCTCTGCCATTGTTAAAGGCGTTGACCAAAACACAAATTCATCGCCATTGCTAAGGATCACAATGCGCTTTACTGGCGTCAAATTTGCTGCCTTTTTCAGGCGATCAAGTGCCCGTCCGCTTGCACTAGAAGACATAAAAACTAAGAAACAATAGACAGATATTACTCACAAAAAAACCCCCAGCGCAAGCCAGGGGCAAACAAACCAAATTCTATTGATCAGGTTTTTGCAAGGTCAAAGGTAGGAACAGCAGATGGTCGGAAAGAAACCTCAATCTGCTGAGCGTCATCAGGGTTTACTGAAAAACTTGCAGATGTAAGCACCGCTTCCATTGTGATTGACCTGCTGGCAGTGTCGTCCACAGTGCCAGAAGAAAGCACACGGTCGATATACAGCTTAAACTGCACACCAGTTTGTTTCCGTTGAATTACATCTTCTACTAAGCGTGATGCGATAGTGGTGTCATCATCAGTGGTGTAGATCGTACAAGAGCCCTCACCATCAGCAAAACCGGTGATGTAAGTCTTGAACGGCGCATTTTGACCTAATGTTTGACCAATCGTGGTTACGTCGATTTCATCGCGGGTGATCTCAAAAGACCATTCACGAACAGCGCCTACCGCTTGAAACTCAGCAAACTTAATAGTGAACGGAGTCGTGCCATCGGTGCCATCGTCAGCCAAAGCAAGCTCAGTCCCGCCAGCAGTAGCAGAAAACGTGGCGATGCCGGTCGATGCGCTATAGGTTCTGATGAACACATCAGTGCTGGCAGAAAGACCGGAAGGCAAAGTTCCGCCGCTGCCAGTGCCAACAGAGACCTTGTCGTTGACCTTAAAATTCAGGAAGGTCCCGACCATAATGTTGTTGCTGGCATTGGTCACGTTCGATGCAGTGAACGTGCTGTCAGTGCCAGCCGGTTTGTAGTAAAGAGCGCCGGACGTACCGGACAGAGTGGTTGCCATAACGTTTGTACGGTAGTTGGCTCAGCTCATTGTACGAAGGCATCGAATGTTATGGCTAGCTCTGTTTGAAAAAAAGATTCCGGCGCGGCGGCCTCAACGATTGCTGGACCGTCTGCTGCATCAAAAATAATCTGGCTGATGATCTTCCGGTCGAACAGATCTTTAAGGCGTTCGGCCAACGTAAAGTTATCGCCAGTGCCTACACCGATCGGGCTGAAAATACCGATGACAAGAATGCCTGCCTGGCGATTGCTGCCAGTTGTAGGTCCTAACAGCGTTGCATAAGCGTTCTCCCCAAACCGGATTTGTACCTTGATCCAAGTGGAATTGTTTGGCGGTGTAAATGGCACGTTCTCATAACTCACCTGATACGACGGAGATTCCGCCATTTCTGTGGCAATACGGGCCTCAATCGCAGCCCGTATGTCGTTGTAAGAACTTGTCATGCCCTGCGCACGATGCTAGACCAAATACTAGGAATTTGTTCTGTAGTTTCCTTCCCTGCCAAAACTTCAGGCCATCTCTCGGGCAATCCAAATTTCGATCTAAATTTACGATTCCAAGAAGGGGGCATCGCTGAGCCGCCAAACGTAATAGCTTCGGCATAATTTTGGGTTAAATTTATAGCAACAAAAGTTAAGCCTTGTTTTTTAAACTGCCAGTTGCTTTTAAAAGTGCCGCCGCCGTCGTACTGACCCACGGGACTATAGTTGATCAAACGATTTTTTAGATCAACCCCAGCTTCACGTACAAGTTTGTCAACCTGTTTTTTTGTATAACTGCCGATTTCACTGATTTTAATTGTGGTTCTTGCCATCAGCCCCTCAGAATCAGTTCATAGGTAATTGCAGTATTCTCCTGCTCCACCGTGTTGACTTGGATGATCTGATACACAATAGAGCTGATAACAACCCGATCTTTAGTCCCAGGCGCAGTTGCAAGCGCTCCTGCTGAAACGATAAAAAGCTTGTCTTGTGCTTCGATAAGTCCATTGGCTTCCGACTTGGAAACTGCCTGAACAATGCCTTTAACGTTAATGTCACTGACCGTCTCACCGCTCAGCCCGGTCGTTGTGTTGTAGGCCCCGCTGGTGACAAAACGGATCGTTGCGTCAGAACCTAACGCTTCACAAACGTTTGTTGCAGCCTGGACTGCCGAGCTAGCAAGTGCCATCAGAGGTTATACGCAACGCAAGCGCCGCTAGTCAGCGTGATGCTCGTGAAGATCCCACAGATGTAAGTTTTAGCAACGAAGGTCTCGCCAGCCAAACTGTTGCCGGTTGCGTTTTTGGCAGTAATCGCACTGATTACGCTGTCTTCCTTGAAGTAGATCTTCTGAAATCGCCCGGTGTGGGCGTTGGTGTCAGAGATAAACTCGAAGCCGCCTGACAGGTCTCCGTACATGATCAGCTCCGTTTGATAGCGATGTTACCTGGTCCACTGATTCTAAGACCCGTCAAGTATCTTTCAAACATCGGCGGGACGCGATCAGCGCCAACAGCGCCAGACTTGTCAGGCGTAACGTTTAAGCTGCCGATCTGCACAGTTTTAAAGTCGTTCAATCCGCTGAGGCTGATGCCGTCTGTGTTGTTCTTTAGGTAGACGGCAAGTTCGATCTGAGCACGCTTTACCTGATCAGGAATTTCCGTGTCGGTGAAGTAATCCTCAGAGATGCGAAAAGGAAAGCCAGTGGCGTACGTGTTGACGTAAGTGTCAGGCTTTCGCACGCCAGTACGCGGCCATTGCCTTGCTTGCGTATCAGTGGCGCGTGCGCCTAGAAATCTTTCGCGGTCTAGCCGTTCAGCAGCTGCTGTCAAAGCGCGATTGCGTGAATCGTCGTTGCCGGTCGTCCATTTGCCCACATCAGTGGACTCAATCATGGCTTCGACGAACGTGTTCGCCTCACT
>TARA_R100000734_G_scaffold19116_1_pt1 | contig 11568 bp, 17 predicted proteins | sample TARA_R100000734 | Tara Oceans TARA_R100000734 (sample SAMEA2623290) | marine metagenome | biome: marine biome (ENVO:00000447); feature: surface water layer (ENVO:00002042); material: "saline water (ENVO:00002010), including plankton (ENVO:xxxxxxxx)" | depth 5 m | reverse complement strand
ATATTTTACGCAGGGTAATTTTTATTTTTAATAATATTTTACGCAAGGTAGCAAAAGATCTTAATAATGAGCTACGCAGGGTAATTTTTAAATTCTAATAATAATAACGAAAGGGTAATTTTATGATAATAACAACTTGTAATGAATGCAGTAGAATTGTTGACCATTCAAAAGATGAGCGTATGTTTTATATGTACGAAATTGTTGATGATGAAGAATTTTGTATTGATTGCTATGAAGAGATATTTATCAATATTGATTCTAATAATAATAACGAAAGGGTAAAATAATGGGTAAACAACTAAACAAAGTATCAAAGAAAGATTGCCTTGATGCGATTGAATATCTATTCACACATGGTTATACTCTAGAAATGACTAGGGATAAAAGGCATTATACTGAGATCTTACTTAAAAAAGTAGCGAATGATTATAATATTAAACTTGAAGGTATAGATGATGAGGTGGAACTATGAGTAAAATATTTAATCACAATGGTGTTAAAATCGATATAAGAGGTGAAAATTCTTTATATGTAGATATCAAGGGTCAAACTATTTATATAGATACAAGTATATCTAATGAGCTAATTGTTACTTCTTGGAACAATTGTAAAGAAAGTAAATCAGACTTTACAGCAGATTGGGATATTATTCAAAAGCTAGATGAAGATAAACTCGTACTTTATACAGAGCTAGAAAGTGAGGTGAAGTGATGGCTAATAATACACCCCTCAGGGTATTTTCTATGTTCACAGGAATTGGTGGGTTCGAAGTCGGACTCATTAATTCTAATCTTGCGTATAAAATGGTAGGTTTTAGCGAGGTAGATAAATACGCGATCCAAATCTATAACAAACATTTTAAAGGAATAAAAAATTATGGAGATGCAACAGCAATCAATGAAACTGAATTACCAAACTTCGACTTACTCGTTGGAGGATTTCCTTGTCAAGCTTTCAGCATGGCAGGAAAAAGAAAAGGATTCAACGACACAAGAGGTACGCTCTTTTTTGATATCGCAAGGATTCTCTCCGAGAAAAAACCCAAATATTTTATACTCGAAAACGTTAAAGGTCTACTTTCTCATGACAAGGGAAGAACTTTACAGACAATCTTTGGGGTTCTCTCCGACTTGGGGTATGAGTATCAATGGGAAATACTTAATAGTAAGAACTTCGGAGTCCCACAGAATAGGGAACGAGTGTATATTGTCGGACATCTTAGAGGAACAAGTAGACCCAAAATATTTCCTATCGGAGAAAGCAAAGAAATATCTGATACGAGCAGAGAATCGAAAAGGTCAGAAAGTAGCCAAGTATCATCAACGATAACGAGTAATTATAAGCGTGGTGTTCATGCGATGGGTGAACAATATATTATAGAGAATAAATTAAAACAAATAGGCAATATAGACACTAAGGGTCATAATTCTATTTGGGGAAGGGTATATGATACGCAAGGGATAGCTGCAACAATAAATGCGCATGGTAGAGGGCTTGGTGCTAAGACAGGATTGTACCAAGTCCAAGTGCGAGAGGCAACGAAAAAGGGTTACGCAGTTGCTGAAGAAGGTGATTCTATTAATCTATCTGTTCCTAACTCTAATACTAGGCGTGGAAGGGTAGGTAAGAAAATCGCTCAAACTATCGACACAGGTATGCAACAACACACACTTCAGGACTCTCAGATCCGTAGGCTTACCCCAAGGGAATGCGAACGACTCCAAGGATTTCCTGACGATTGGACGGAAGGAATCTCAGATACTCAACGCTATAAATGTTTAGGAAATGCAGTTACGACCAATGTAGTTACTGCGATAATCAATAGGCTTTATTCTAATAATTAAAACGAGAGGGTATCTTCCTCAATACCTGGAAATTTCTTCCGAAGTCTATTTCTGGCTGCAAGCTTATCCCTGTTGTAATTATATTTACCCTTAAAACACTTGGTCATTTCATCGACTTCCGTAACAGGATGCCATGTAATCGCTAGTTTACAATGGACTACATCCTGTTCATTTTGGTAAGCATATGGACATTTCCCTGAATCTGCATGTTTGCATGGGCTATCCTCTTTAATAATATGGAACTCAGGGTCTATAATATTATGGAACGAAGGGTCAATTAGCTCTTCAAAGGTTTTTTCGGTTTTCTCTTTATTTTCCACTTTGTCTACACACACACAGTGTCGTATCTGTCGTAAACTACTAAAAAATGTCGTTCGTGTCGTAAAGTACGACAGTTACGACAGTTACGACATAGGGTGTGTTACGATTCATCTTTGATAATTTCTAGGTCTGTTTTCTTAAATAAGCCCTGTTTTTCCTTCTTGATCAACCCTGCTGTAAGCAAATCAGCAATCCATCGATCTCCTGTCCTGCGTGTCAAATTGAACTGATTTTCGACCACATTTAGAAATCTCGATGTATCAAATCTGTCATCCATTTCATCCAAAGCCTCTTTATATTGACCCAATTTGTTTACAGGCATAAAGTGAACCGAAGGATTCTCAACGATACCTTTCTTCGTAAACAAATGCGTATCATTCGACCATTGCAGCAGAAAATGATGGTGCGATGCATTGCTAATCCTACTCTTCACAATGCGCATCAATCGATACTCCGTATTTACCGAGCTTCTGCCAAGCAATATCCCAAACTCAATCCAATTCTGCAGACTACTCGCACCCTGCATACGCTCTAGGCTCAACTCGGTCTCACCCATGCTTTTATTAAAGTGAGCCACAAGTATCAGCGATATGTCATTCGCAGTCACCACATTATCAATCCTACGCAACAACTTCTTGATCTCATCGTTTCTCGATAGATTTACATTCGTACTCGCATATAGATTGTCCACTATCAGCAACTGCGGTTTGACTTTCTCTACTGTGTTTCCTATTTTTTCCCACACATCATCGAATGTCTCATTATCGAACACATTGATGTGTAAATTCTGGAGTCCTTCTTGCGTTACATGGAGATTCGATATGATTTTCTGTATCCTGCGATTGACCTCGTCGTTCGATATCTCCAGGTTCACATACAATACACTATAATCTTTCTTTATCGCATGACCCATGAACTCTCCAATACCACACGCTATCCGTACAGCCATCTCCATTACAAAGTAACTCTTATTAGCACCTGTCATACCACCGATCACTGTCTTCACACCTTTAGCAACTAGGTCCTCTACTATCCAGTTTACAGGTTTTGGTGTTATTTTTAGTAGGTCCGCAGCAGTGGTAACCTCAAATGATTTCTTGCCCTGACTAAGTATATCGTCAATGCGTACACCATTCTCTGCATGATCGGTAATATCTTGCCCAATTTCTGACCCATTAGGGTGTACGACTGTCTTCACTCTACCCATGGCTCAATTGCTCCACGATACTGAGCGAACCATTGACTCCTGCCTCATCATTATCATACATCACACGAATCTCCTCAAACTTGCGTAATACATCGATATACTGAACAGGAATCTTACTCATACACCCTGCGGTCAAACATATTGCCTGATGTCCTTGCGAAATACTTGTAATCACATCCTTTTCTCCCTCTACGATTAATAATGGCTTACGAAGGTCGTACTTACCAAACATATACATCGGATAGATTGTATTCCCATTGTGTCCTTTAATTCCATGTTTTTTGTGCCATTTAATATTAACCAATCTACCTTTTATATCATGAATACCAAATACCAAACATTGTTTTTTCACATCAAATCCCACTAAACAACTGCTGACCACATCTTTTTTCCACCCATATTTCTTCTCAGCCCCTGCCATAAACTTGGTTAGAAAATAATCTTGGTACGCAAACATCAAGGTAGCCCACGACTCATCGACAAGTTTAAATTTCTCGACCGCATCGAACCTTGGCTTCGGAGCATACACCTTCTTCGTGTCTTCTATACCCATTTTTTCCTTGAATGCTCTAATACCACCCTGACCACATCCACTTCTGCAGATCCACGCACCTTTCTCCACATTGAATCCAAACGAAGGCTTGGTGTCCTCATGAAAAGGACATTTCGCAATATATTCGTTACCATGAGATTGTTTAATACCATCCAGGTATTGACTAAAAAAATTAAGATAATCCACTCTCCCTCCTAATATTTTAAGGTTTTAGCTTATCAAGCTCCAAACAGCACTTAAATACCTTCCATCCCCAGTCTAGCTGTTTGCGACTAATGTTATGATGCGTGAACGCACCTGTATTCTTATCGAGCCTTAATACATACCCATATTCAATCTTAGCCTTTGGTTGCATCCTTTCGTACATATGGCAGTATGCACCAAGCTGTATAATATGGTCATCGTACAGGAATTTGCTCGTTTTTATGTCTCCAATAACTACCTCACCACCGATTTTTGCAACTTGGTCGGCTGTACCGCCTACTTCTAGCTCTTCATCGACCAAAACTAGCTCTGTGCCGATAAATTTTGGCTTGTATGCCTTTCTCCACTGCTTAAAAGCCTCAAATCCATTGTTTGCCTTCTCAATTTGCTCGGCAGAATAGCTTGAGGTCTTTGGAACTTCGTTCTTTATGTCGCATTCCACGAGATAATGGGTCAAAGTTCCAATATTTGCAGCCTCTTTCAGCACCAATTCAGGGTCGTAACCTGATAATGCTTGTCTTCTAGCCCATCCTATCAATACTTGCTTGTTCCAACCAAGATTATTACCCAAAATCGTGGTAACTGACCGACATTTCTTGCCTTTTTTTGTTACATAACTGCCACCATGCGCTTTAGTCCTCGCCATTTTCGTACTCCTTTACAAATTCTAGTTCTTGTTTTAAGTTTTCACGCATTACCAAGTAACACGCATCCGACATACTGCATTGATGCATCGTAGCATAGACTCGTAATGCTCTAACAAGATCTTCTCTAAGGCTCAGTCTCATCTTAACAGTCTCTTGATTGGTAATCTTGTTATATAACTGTTTATTTAGCTTTGGCTTTAGCCTTTGAATCAGGCGAATTTCGAGCTTTGTTCGCTCATCTATGGTATCAGTTGCCCTTACCTTTAAATAAGCTAATTTACCCCTTTTAGGGTGCTTGTATATACGTCCTCTTACATTCTTTGACTGACCTATATATATAAGCTCGTCATTGGCATCGTACATTGCATAAATTCCAGGTATTGGCTTGATTTTTTCAACTCTGGTATATTTTTTCCATCTCATTTTCCCCAGACTCCCTCATCTACGAGCTGTGCAATGATTCCATATACACTTGTATCCTGAAATGCATCAATGTAGGTCTCATTCTTTACTGCGTTCTTACCATCATTCTTAAATAAGATGGTCATCAATCTGTTCGCTTTGTCATTCATACGAATCACCAATGCCTTTAAACTCATTCTTCGATCTTCTTGAACCCTCATATTGCCGCCGAGACTTATATTCGAGCTACCATAGTCGTGTTGTTTTCGACAAAATGTCTCGTATTGTGCTTCCATTATTTCTTTGTACCTCTTCGTCATGTTTGGGTACTTTTTCTCCATCTTAGCGATATAGTTTTCTTGCACCATCATTCACTCCTTTCTTTTTCTGTTTGCGTTGTATTTGCTTTGCAGTTCTCCCATTAGCATTTAACTGCTTGTTCAAAAGTATTCTTTTGCGCTTACGTTCTTTAGCCTTCTTGTTTGGCATTCTGCTCTCTTTCTAATTTATAATCCTTAAAACCTATGAAATGCCACCATCCATTACCACCTTTCTTAAAGAACTCCTTTTTTTCCTTTATGTATAATGGATCAGAAAGACCTTTATATTTCCAATGTCTTTTAACTTTAGCCATGTTTTACCTTTCGTATGTGAATGTTTTTGGCAACAACTCGTATTATTATAATACCCTTGTTAAAAAATTAATTATTAAAACGCCAATCCCAATAATTACACTTTTTTTAAATGCTGTTGCCAAATCTTTTTTACAGGACACCTAGTCATGTATTTAATTCTGTTCTCACCTGTTTGAAAGCCACAGACAAAATTGCCTTTATGTTTAGCTCCAAATGCACAGGTCTTATTTATCAGCGGACAATAGCCGAACATATTCTTTCATAGGGATCACCGCAAAGCTTTCACGATGATCCCCTCTGAACATCACTACATCACAGCTTCCAAGCTCAAGCCACTTCGGAATGGCTTTCCTGCGCTTGGCTTGGATTTTAATACCATCAGCAATCAAGTCAACATCAGGTTCTACACCCATCGAGCGACCATCACTACCCCACGCTCTCTGACACTCGAATCCCTCGTCAGTCAGTTGTTCTAATAGTTCTCTCTCGTAGGCGTAACCCTTGCGACTGCTCTTTGATGGCATTATCTAACTCCTGTTGTAGTTTTTGTATTATGTGTTTCGGTTCGTTCTTGAGCTTAGAAAGGTAAATCTTCTTGCTCAGTATCCGAATCCGATTCTGCGGTGAATCCATCGACTGGTACAAACCCTGTTGTTCTGCCACCTGATTTTACGATCTGACATCCTGAAAGCCATAGGCTCATAGAATTATCTCTATCGTTTAATCTAGGTGCAATCATTAACTTAACAATATCGCCACCAAAAGGTGTATCGTCTGTTTCCTTTGCTCCTGCATCAACGCAAGGAAAACTTGTTTTTGGGTTTTCACCTGCGGTGTATGTCTTGGATTTTACTTTCAAAATATCGGTTCCATCTTCAGTCTTTGTCTGTCCATTTATCTTTTTAGCACCTGACGACTTTTTCCAAGCATCCATCTCTTTCTTTAATTCAGGAGTAATTACTACGCTAATGTTATGGTCTCCTGGAGTACCAAAAAACACATCAGGTTTATGTAAATGCGACCATTTTACCTCTAGCTCATTCGTTACAAATGTCTTAGGTAACGTGGTCTCTTTTTTAGTTGCCATACGTTTCTCCTTTAGCAATTGGTTATAACTAATAGTAGAGCTAATACTACTATTAGTATGGTTTCTACGTTTTTCCAAGACTCAAACACAATAAAATGTGCTAGGTCCATAAGAAAATTAATCAACGAAGTTTTCATAGCCTCTCCTCTCAGCTTTTTTCATGATTTCCTCAAATAAAAATATATCTGAGCCTTCATCTGTGTCAACAATATGAAGTTGATCTTTCTTTTTAACTGTGTAATTAATCCCTTTTTTGTCTAACACTCTTAAGATGTATTCTAACATAGACATCTTTTCATCTTTAGACTCAAATTTTATGATACCCTTACTCATGGCGTGTGGGGAGCTAATCGGTTTTCAACTAAGGGAGAGTTGTAGGTTTTATAACGAAAGGGTGAATAGCTCCCCATATTTAGACTATACATTATACAAACTTTCAGGTTCTTCGCCAAGTACATTTGCAATATCGATTCGTGTTTGGCTATCCATAGTTCTTTGACCCTTAAGCATCATATGCACTAAACTATGGCTTTTATTTAATTTTCGAGCCAACCATCTTTGGCTGCGCTCTTCGTCTTTTAGTTTTTGTTTTATTCTCTCTAAATGGTTCAAAACAAGTCCTTTCCTTTTGCTAAGTATACAAAATGTCAAATATTACTTGCAACCAATTTGTTTACAATCATATATTAAAACAAACAATGGAGAGTTTTTATGTCTAAAATTATAAAATTACAAAACGACAAGTATCGCATAACTTATCAAGATCCTGACCTGGGAAAACAGGTAAAGCGTGTAATTACTGGAAAGTCTAGAGCTAAAAGTTATTTTAATCGTGTCAATAGCATTATAGATGCAAACAAACTGCAAATTGAAATACCTCGTAAGTTCAACAATAATTATACTTTAGAAGAACTTAAAGATGAGTTTCTTACGTTTATCAAAAAGAATAGAAGCGAACATACATATAAAAGGTATTGCACTTCTTTAAATAATCTTATAAAATGTTTTTCTAGTAGTATTAAAGTTGAAAGTATAAACATTGAATTATATAAGGATAAAAACAACCATCGTAAAGCGAATGGAGTTAATGGTGATCTTAGGGCAATAAAAAGTGCATTCTCTTGGGCTATCAGTCGCAAAAAAATACAATCTGAGCCTGTAATATCTTATTATAAAATTGCTAAGAAGAAAATCAATGTATTATCTGACGATGATATCAAGACTCTAATTAATACAGCCACAGGGGATACAAAGAATCTTGTACGATTTTATCTATTAACGGGCGCAAGGATATCTGAACCGCTACAAAAAAACTTTACATGGAACGATGTAGATTTTATGAACAATCGCATATCTATGACACGCAAAGGCAACAGAAAGTCTTGGGTTAGCGTATCGCAATCTGTCATGGATATATTGTATAATTGGATGGACAGAGAATCACCGATACCCTACACCGATTCATACGTTAGAAACAGGTTTGAATCTTTAAGAGATGAGACTGGTATACAGTTTACTGCACACGATTTAAGAAAGGCTTCAGGGGCAATATTGTTACGCCAAGGGGCTTCAATATTTCATGTGTCCAAGTTTTTGGACCACACAAGCGTTGATATAACTGTAAAGTATTATGTTGATCTTCTAAATGAAGAAAAGCGTGAATTGTATGAGTCTGTAGCTACGCACTTAAGCTCTATCGTTAGTGAAGTTTAGCTGTATATCGTACAGCCCTGATGCGACCTCGGTAGCAACAAAAGGATTGTTCGATGAGAACGCATATCGATATTCACTATCGTCTTCAATAAGTATACGTTGGTCTTTGCCTTTATCTATAATATTTCTAATAGAATCTTTGACAGTCTCACTGGCTAGACTAAATTGATATTGATAGAATTCTTCATCGTCATTCTCTTTGTTTGCATATTCAAACCCACTGTAGCTTTCAAGTACGCTTGTCCTGGGCTTTGCACCAGTCTTTAATCCTACCTCAAAGTTTCTTGGTAGCTCATAACGCTCACCCATAAAGATTTCACTAAGCTCTACATCAAAGCTACCTGATAATTGCAGTAGAACAATATCTGTAGTAACAGGGCTAGAACCAAAGTCTATGATTGTCCACCCTGATGACGATATTGTACTTTCCTTTACAAGACCCAAGCTGTCATTTGGATTGTCTGCGGTTAAGAATACATTGCCATTGCTAGTAAGAAATGTTTTACTTGCAGATGTCAAGAATATAACGTTTTTGTCAGTAGCGAATACTTTTACAGTTGCAGCAGTATTGACAGTAGGAGCATGAAATGCAATGAAATCGAATGTAGATGTATCAGTAAATTCGTAGCGAAGTCCAATATCAGTACCTGCATCCGCAGTTTTAAAGAGTTTATTGTTTGATGTATAAAAGGTTTCATTTGCTGAAGTCTCAAATGTCTTTAAGCTTGTAAAGTCTGTTTGCAGTGTATTCCTGTAATCATATAGAACGCTTGGTGTCTTTGTAGTATAATCGGATTGAAATGACGAGGTAGCAATACTACCAAATTTTCGCACTTCTAAAGAAAATAACGAGGTATTATCACCGAAGTCTATTGATGCCGAAGAATTGATAAACCCTTCTGTGGGTGCATTCAGACCGATCGTGTCTGTATATAGAATCATATTTGTCGCATAATGAACGTACCGCTAGAACCTGCTGTTCCATTAGTGCCTCCAGAAGAAGTCCCACCTGCGCCACCAGTCACATCTACAAAACTTGATGAGACATTTGTTGTTGATACGATAACAACAGCACCGCCATTACCACCTCCACCGCCACCACCATCTCCATCTGCACCAGACCCTGTAAATCCATTGCCACCTGTGCCACCTTTAGCTTCAAACTTTGCACCGCTATTCAATGTTATTGTTTTTGCGCCAATGACAACGAAGCCACCTCCGCCTCCGCCTCCGCCACCACCATGACCATCAGCAGCTTTACCTCCGCCACCGCCTCCGCCTCCTCCTCCGCAAGAAGGTCTAATAGTTTTTGGTGTATCATCAACTCCATATAAATCACGCATAGTAAACAGTACGCTTGGATCGGTATGTGCAAAATTAGTCTTCTTCACAGTTGCACCACCTGCAGTACCACCACTACCTGCGGATGTGCCACCTGCTAAAGTTTGTCCTGCACCACCTGCTGAACCATTATTAGAATTTATACAAGGATCAGCACTAACCCCAGTTCCACCATTAAAATCACTGCTTCCACCAAGACCTCCATTACCTCCACCTCGCAAAGTTCCTTCTGATGCACCTGAGCCTCTAGATCCACCATCTTCAGAACCACCATTACCACCATTTCCACCATTGTTTACAATTTTACCGCTAGATTGCATTGTAAGTGTGCCAGATACAAATATGCGATGTCCGCCTGTGTTTATAGTAGCTCCAACATCTAAGTTCGTGTAATATTTATCTTCTGTTAGGGTTATGTTACCAGATACAGTTGCAGAGCCATCTGAGCCATCACCAAATAACCCTACAAATAAAAGATCTTGTAAATCATTACCACCAAGAGTTATGTGTGTTGCATTAATTGTGCTAGTGTCAATTTGTGTAGCTGTTATTGTGCTTGAGGCAATTTTAGATGCTGTGATTGTTCCTGCAGCAATTTCAGATGCAGTTATAGTTCCAGTAGCAATTTCAGAAGCTGTTATAGTATCGGCAGCAATAACTGCTGCAGTAATAGAGTTCAAAGCAATTTTATCAGCACCATCAATAGTGTTTGTAGCAATCTTATCGTTGTTGATAGTTAAATTTGATATATTTGCAGATGTTATTGTCAAATTAGCAATTTTACCTGCAGTGATTTCAAGATCTCCAATCTTACCTGCTGTTATAGCACCATCTGCTATCTTACCAGTTGTTACTGCTGAAGATGCTATTTTACCACTTGTTACCGCTGATGTTCCAATCTTACCTGCAGTGATAGCTGCATTTGCTATTTGAGTTGCAGTGATGGTAGATGAAGTTATGTTTGTAGCTGTAATAGTACCTGAACCAATATTTGAACCACTGATAGTTGCAGAAGCAATCTTTGTACCAGTGATAGTTGCATCAGTTATGTTTGTTGCTGTGATTGTACCCGCCCCAATATTAGAACCTGTAATTGTTGCAGAAGCAATCTTGCCTCCAGTAATTGTAGCATTTGTTATATTGGAAGCAGTTATTGTCCCACTGCCTATGTTAGAACCTGTAATTGTAGCAGAAGCTATTTTGCTTCCTGTGATGGTAGCGTTAGTGATATTTGAAGCGGTAATTGTTCCTGATGCTATATTAGATCCTGATACTGTGGCTGATGCAATATCGGTTCCTGTTATTGTAGCGTTTTGAATATCGCTTGATGTGATTACGACATTTGCGATACTTGAATAATCTATCGTTTTATTTGTCAAAGTTTGCGTTGAGCTAATATCAACAATATCGCCAGTCGAAGTACCACCTACAGTTTTACCTGTTAGTTGATTTATTTCAGATGTACTAGCGGTTAATCCATCAAGTATATTTAGTTCTGTGACTGATAGTGTAGCTCCATCGAGTATGTTTAATTCCGTAGCGGTAGACGTTACACCATCTAATATATTAAGCTCTGCAGTAGTAGATGTAACTCCGTCTAATATGTTAAGC
>TARA_R100000734_G_scaffold1337_3_pt1 | contig 11900 bp, 27 predicted proteins | sample TARA_R100000734 | Tara Oceans TARA_R100000734 (sample SAMEA2623290) | marine metagenome | biome: marine biome (ENVO:00000447); feature: surface water layer (ENVO:00002042); material: "saline water (ENVO:00002010), including plankton (ENVO:xxxxxxxx)" | depth 5 m | reverse complement strand
TTTATGGAAAAGTAAAAGGTTTAGCAGTATATAACGAAGCATTAACAGATGCACAATTAATAGAATTAACAAGTTAGATATGGAACAACCTAATTTAGCAATGATACCTTCTGGTGTAAAAGCCACAAAAGTTTACTCCATTATGCCTGAATCAGGTGTTGGAGATTTTACTTTTGCAAGAAGTTCTACTGCTTATAGAATAAACAAAAACGGTTTATGGGAAACATCTGCTAGTAATTTACCTAGATTACATTATGATCTAACAAATGGAAATCCTGATAGTTGCCCTTGTTTATTATTAGAACCAGCATCTACTAACATATTAGGATACAGCGAAACTTTTTCTAGTTGGGGACAAACAAGAAGCGATATAACTCTTAATTCTTTAACAAGCCCAGACGGAACTGTGAACGCATCTAAGATGACTGATGATGGTAGTACAGGAACAGACACATCACAAAGGTTTTTATCAGTAACGGTAGAAGAAGATGAGGACTATCATTTTAGCGTATTTGCTAAGAAAGGTAGTATGGACTTTATAGCTTTAAGAACAGGCAGTTTTTCAGATGGAGGGGGTACTGGCGAAACATTCTTTAATTTAGCTACAGGTGCAGTAGGAACTACTTATGCTAATCATACAGCAAGTATAGAGAAATACCCTAATGAATGGTATAGATGTATTATTAAGTTTACATCAGGCACAGATCTAAATGGAACATTACTAATCAGGCAAGCATCATCAAATGGAACAAGCACAGTACCTTTAGACGGTAATTCTTTTATCTATTTATGGGGAGCGCAGTTTGAAAAAAGCACATTTGTTACAAGCTATATAAAAAGCGACTCTAACAGTCAAACCACAAGAAGTGCAGAGACTTGTAATGGCGCAGGAGATGCTAATACATTTAACTCAGAGCAAGGTATATTGTTTGCAGAGTTGGCAGCTTTTTCTGACACAGTTGAAAGTGGTAGAATATCGCTAAGTAAAAACAACTCAAACAATGATTATATAAGTTTTGATTATAGAGCAACCAGTAACACATTTAGAATAGTTTACAATGTAGGGGGAAGCAATATTATTGCAACAAGTCATAATATATCATCACCATCAAACGCATTTAACAAAGTTGCGTTTAAATTTAAAGCAGGTAGCCAAGAGCTTTATGTTAATGGAAATTTAATCACAACAAGTTTAAGCTCTTCAGTTTATTCATCAGGTACTTTGTCGCAAATACAATTTAGTTTGCCATCAGGAGGAAGTGTTTTTAAGGGAAAATGCAAAGATTTAAGATATTACGATACAGAGGGTATGACAGATACCGAAATAACAAATTTATTAACACAATTAACAAAATAAAAATGGGAATAAGAATAAGTAAATATGAATTTAATGATGAAGCTAGTGCTTTATCAAAGATTAATGCTTTGCCAAGTGTAAAAGATGAAGAGGGCAATGACGTTCCTGCACATATGCATACTATTGTCAAGCTAGGTAACATTGTTATTGAGCAAGGCGAGTATGATGCAGATGGCGAAGAAACTAAAGCACCTGTTCTTTCTGACAAATATCACGTTGACGTTCTTTGGAAAAATTTAGAAGAAGTTGACGAAGAGGGTAACGTAAGTGTAGATCATCCTTACGGATGGAAGAGCTTTGCAATAGACATTGATAACGAGGGTATGCACGGATTTATGGGCGTGTCTTACTTAGAAAATAAAATGTAATGGCAGATTTAAATCCAGAAAGCAAGTTTAGTTTATCTCTTAAAGAGATTATAGGAGCAGTTGTGGGGCTTTCTAGTTTGTTTGGTATATACTTCACTTTACAAGCTAGTGTGGATGCTAATACAGAAGATATAGAAAGTTTAAAATCTGATGGGGTATCTAGTGTCGAATTTCAATACAAGGATGAACTGGTGCGATCTACAATACAGCGTATTGAAGAAAAGCAAGAAGTGATGGGTGATGATGTAAAAGAGGTAAAAGAACAGCTTTCTAAGATAGATGAAAGGTTATATCAAATAAGTAAAAATAGATGAGATTATGTGTAATGGTTGTTTATTTCCTGACTTATGTTGCTTCTGCGCAAGTTAAGGATGGGATTAGTGTAGTGCAATACTCAGCAGGGTTTACTAAAAGTAATGAAATATCTTTGAATAAATTTAAAGATTATAACATACAAACTCTGTATATGAGCAAAGCAAAAGATATATTTAAAAAAGAAAACATTAAATATATACCAACTGTAATATTATACAGTGATGGGGAAGTAATGCTTAAAATAGAAAGTGGTATTAGTTTAGAGCTTCCAGATAATACAGAAAAGCTAATACAAGAAAAAATTGATGAACTATTAAATGAAAGGTTTTAATATGGAAAAAAATATACTTATTTTATTTATGCTATCTACTAGCATATTATTCTCACAAAACATTTTCAAGAAAACTTTTAAATATTCTACTATTTATGGGGCATATAGTCAAACAAATGCAATCCAGGATAATAAAAGCTTTTATGTAACACAAGAAAATGATCTAATAGAAACAACAGAAAGAAATCCAGCTGATTATATTTGGAGCATAGGTTGGAGAAAGTTAGCTAATTTTCAGTATGAGGATCGCAATAAGTTTTATGATGGATCAGAAAATAATGTAGGAACAAGAAGTAATATAGGAAACACAAAAGGTTTAGAATATTTATTTGAATATAGCAAGGGCAGACAGCAAGGTGATTTATTTGAAAACAAAGAAGCTTTTGTGAGATACTTAGCAAAATGGTGGTTAGTAAAGGGGGAGTATAAGGTTAATGAATTAGTAGATATTGATTATACTTCAGCAGAAGCAAGGTTTAGAATACCATTAGGAAAAAAATTAAGCTTATCATCTGGGGTAATTTATCGTAAAGCACAGAAAGCATATGGGCATAACCCTATACAAAAATACTTAGAAGACCAGCCTTGGTGGGTATTAGCTTACGATTTTGCAGGGCACACAGATATGGTTTATGAAATGATAGATCCAATAACTGGTGCAAGTTTAGGCTACGATTACCAATGGTTTGATCAGCAAGGTAATTTAATTAGCAGTTCAGATCTAGATTATAGAAATAATATTTTTGAAGATGTGGTTAATGCGTATAATGAAATAGAGTTAGCAAAAATAGCACCACACGAGTATGCTAGTATTATTGCAGGTTTAGATTTTTATCACTATCGTAAAAGTTTTTGGTTACACGCATATGGAAATGTTTTGCCTAAACATAAATTAATTAGTGGTGATGAAAGATATTGGTATGGGAGAAATGGTGATGATTGGTTGGATTATTCTTTTGGTGGTGTGTTTGGATTTAAGGTTGGCAAGGTTGGTGTATTTAGTGAATTAAATATGCAAAGATATTGGGGTAAAGAAATTAAAATAATTAAGTGTGGTTTGAATTTTAGATTATGAAAATAAGCGATCATATTACATATAAAGAAGCGATACATTCTAACACAGCTAAAAGATTAGGAATAGAAAATAAACCTAATAATCAGCAAATGCAAAATATGCAGATTATAGCAGAAAAGGTGTTTGAGCCATTACGTAAGTGGGTAGGTGGACCAATAAAGGTCAGTAGTTTTTTTAGATCTCCAGAAACTAATAAAGCTATTGGTGGTGTCAGTTCTAGTCAGCATTGTAAAGGTCAGGCAATAGATATAGATGATGTTTATGGGCATAAAACAAATGCGGAGATGTTTGAGTTTGTAAAAGAAAATCTAGAGTTTGACCAAATGATATGGGAGTTCGGGGATGATAAAAATCCTAACTGGTTGCATATTAGTTATGTAGAGGGTAAAAACAGAAATAGATTACTAAGAGCAGAAAAAAAAAATGGTAGAACAGCATATAGAATAATATGACAATAGCTATAATAGATAGAAGCCTTACAGGTGTTTTATTAGGTTTTAGCTATCATCCTAAAGATAAATTAATGGAATGGGATGAATTAAATATTTATTTGTTTTTAATATGCATACATATAAAATGGAATGAAAAAGTTTAAAGACAGTAAAGTAGGTAAATTTTTATTAGACAAAGGCAGTGGCATTGTTAACTTAGTTGGTGATGTATTGCCTAATAATGGTGCATTAGGGGTTTTAAAGGGCTTAATTCAGCAAGACAAGGATTTGCCCCAAGAAGATAAAGAAACTGCTTTAAAACTCTTAGAAATGGATGCTATCGAAATGCAAGAAGTATCTAAAAGATGGGATAGTGATATGAAAAGTGATAGTTGGTTAAGTAAAAACACAAGACCGATGTCATTAATATTCTTAACTACCAGTATGGTTTTTTTAATAATCCTGGATAGCTTTGATATTGGATTTGATGTAGATAAAAGCTGGGTAGATCTTTTAAAAAATTTATTAGTTACGGTTTATGTAGCTTACTTTGGTAGTAGAGGTGTAGAAAAATTTAGAAAAATAAAAAATGGATAGTATAATTATATTTGAGTTAATGGAGTTATTAAGAATAGATCTTAAAACTTATAGTGATTACCCTGCAGCAGCAAGGAATAATGCTAGACGTGCATTGAAATGGAAAAAAGAAAATGGAAGTAGTTGTGGCACACCTGTTGGATGGAACAGAGCAAACCAACTTGCTAGTGGTGAAGCACTTACGAGATCTACTATAGCAAGAATGGCTAGTTTCAAAAGACATCAGCAAAATAAAGATGTGCCTTATTCTGAGGGATGCGGTGGTTTAATGTGGGATGCTTGGGGTGGTAGTGCAGGTGTTAACTGGGCTATATCTAAGCTAAAACAAATAGACAAAAAGAAATTAGCTAAAGAGTATATAAAGGTAAATGATGATTATGCTGTAATAAATGGAAGATTAGCTTATAGCACCAAAGAAAAAGCAGAACAGATTGCAGAAGATATTGGATGCAAAGGACATCACACACACGAACAAGATGATAAGGTTTGGTATATGCCTTGTGAACAACACGAGTTATATGAAAAATCTAGAAAATGCCCTAAAGGTTATGTTAAGAGAAAAGGTAAATGTGTTAAAAAAGATAGCTATGCTAAGGTAGGAAAAAGAGGTGGCATAGTTAAATCACCTAAAGCACCAGGATCTGGAACACCGAACAAAAACCCTAAAGGCAAAGGAAGTGCAGGTGGTAGTGCTAAAGGAAAAACAGGGGCTAAACCGAAAGCAAAAGATAAAGCAACTCTACAGAAAAAAGCTAATGACTTCAATAAAAGATACAAAGAAAAATTAGGTTATGGTGTAACGGTAGGTATGTTATCTAGTGTTTTTCAAAGAGGATTAGGAGCTTTTAACACTTCGCATAGCCCTAATGTAAAAAGCCCTAGTCAATGGGCATTTGCTAGGGTTAATGCATTTTTATATTTAGTAAAAAACGGAAGACCTCAGAATCCTAAATATACTAATGATTATGATTTGTTACCTAAAAAACATCCTAAGAGTAGTAAGTAATGGCTAGAAAAATACAGATAGCAATATATAGAAAACCAAAACGTAAAAGTCATCCACATAGTAAAAACCAATCTAGATTAAAAAGTTCCAAAGGTTACAAAAAAAAATATATAGGACAAGGGAAGTAATTTTTTTCTTTATTATATATATAATATATATATTATTATTATTAATAATAAAGTATATATAATATACTTATATATATATACATATATAACTATATAAAATATTAAATTTTTTTTATAACTTTATAAAAAATGAGAAAAATATCTAGAAAAGGATTAGTTAGAAAACTAGATACTGCTTTTAGTAAATACATCAGAACAAGATTAGCTAAAAATGAACAAGTGCAATGCGTTACTTGTGGAGTTAGAAAACATTGGAAAGAAGTAGATGCAGGGCATTTTGTTTCTAGGAGACATTATGCAACTAGGTGGAACGCACAAAACGTACACGTGCAATGCAAAAGCTGTAATGGATTTCACGCAGGGCAAAATTATTTAATGGGTAAATATATTGATCGTATTTATGGAATAGGCACTGCAGATGAGTTAATTAATATGTCCAGACAAATAAAAAAATTTACTAATAAAGATTTGGAAGAATTAATTTATCATTATAAAAATTTGATAGATTAATATAAATGACTATATTTAAGTGTTTTTAAATAAGTTGAATTTTCTTATAATTTGAGTTTGGTTAGCAAGGGTGGATTAATTTTCACCCTTTTTTTTTAGTTTTTATTAAAAATTTTTTATAATTTTATATAAATTAATAATAATTATGGAAAATATATTTAAAAAACAATACACGACAGATGATATACTTAAAGTAAAATTAAGCATATTTGAATTAGATCTAATTAGAGAATCATTAATACATAGTGTTAAGACAGGTGACTGGGATTTAGAATACGATGCAGAAGCACAGACATTAATAAAAATGATTAATAATAAACTTTCTAAATTTAAACTAGATGCCGATAACTAATGAAATATTTGAAGCCTTTAGATTAAAAGAAAGGATAAAAAAACAAGCGATAGATTCTACAGCTAAAGATGAATTAATAGATCTTTACTATCATAGGGTAAACGCTATGTTAAAAAGAATTGAATACTTAGAATCAGAGATTAAATTATGTAAAACACAAATAGAGAATTATGAGAAAATCAAAAATTAAATTTATTAAAAATGAAAAAGGTTGGACTTCTAAAAAAGATTTAAAGGAGTTTAACAAAGTATCTGTTACATTTGAAAATGGTGATGTATATGGATTCAGTACACCAAAGCCTGAATTATTTACCTACAAGGTAGGTGATAACATAAAATATGAAGTAACTAATGAAAGTGTTAAATCAGCAAAGGCATTAGGAAAAGCAGAGTTTGATTATAAAAAACCAATGAGCACTAATGATAGTATTATTAGACAAGTGGCATTTAAAGGTGCAATAGAACTTGCGAGTAGAGGTGTTATAAACATAAAGGACATAGGAGAATTTACTAATGAATTTAATAATATTTTAAAATGAAATTACAGGGATCAATAGTAGAAATAAACGAAACAGAAACAAGAGGTACTTTTAGTTTTAGAAATTTAGTTCTTAAAACCTTTGGTGATTATCCACAGTTTCTCACATTACAATTTAGAAAAGATAAATGCAATTTATTGGACAATTATCAGGCTAATGATAAAGTAGATGTGGAAATAAATTTAATTGGTAAAAAATGGGAAAACCCAAAGAGTAAAGAAATTAAATACTTTAATACGATAGTAGCTTGGAAGATTGGATCTTATGTAGAAGAAGTTACCGCAGAGGATCAATCTCCAGACAGAGATGACTTACCATTTTAAATTTCAATGAGGGGGTTTTTTTACCCCCTTTTTTTATTTAAAATATTTTAATTAACTTAAGAATGCTAATAAACTTTAAAGAAGAACTAGATAAATTAAACAAAGTAAGAACAGGAAAATTAAAGGAGGGATTAAAACTAGGACACAAAAAATTAGATGAACATATAAGATTTAAAAGATCTAATTTCAATGTAATACTAGGACACGCAAATGTAGGTAAAACTACTGTAATTCTTTATTTAATGTTATTATACACACTGAAACATAATATACGTTGGTTGGTATATTCAAGCGAAAACGAAGCATATAGTATTATTAGAAAGCTTTGTGAATTTATAGCTTGTGAGCCAATAAATAAAATGAGCAAAATGAAGCTTGACAAAGTAAGTGATTATGTAAATAATCATTTTAAATTAGTTCAGGCAGATAAATTATACAGTTATAAGGATTTGTTAAATTTAGCACAAAATATAAAAGAAGCCTGGGATTATCAAGGTTTATTAATTGATCCTTACAACAGCCTTATCAAAGATAAAAACTTGTTAAATGGCATAAATGGACACGAATATGATTACCAAGCAACAAGTGAATTAAGAATTTTCTGTAAACAAAACAACATAACAATATGGCTAAATACACACGCAGCCACAGAAGCACTAAGAAAGAAACATCCCAAGGGTGATTATTATGAAGGACACCCAATACCACCAATGGCTTCAGATGTTGAGGGTGGGGGTAAGTTTGTAAACAGAGCAGATGATTTTTTTGTAATACACAGATACATACAGCATCCAACTGAATGGATGTACTCAATGATACACACTAGGAAAATAAAAGATACTGATACAGGATCAAGACCTACACCAATAGATGCACCGATTAGGTTAAAGAGCATAATAAATAATGTAGGTTTTGAGATTGATAACGTCAATATAATTAAACAGAAACCTAGTGCAAAAAAAGAACTACCATTTTAATGTTGTAGAAAAAGCCTTTAAAAAACACAATGACTGGATAAATGTTTTAAAATCCTTTGGTTGTAATGAAGTTGTAGCAGAAGATATCTGCCAGGAAATGTATATACAATTACAACAAGATGTAGAGAAAGGGCTAAATATTACTTTCGATGATGATGTAAATTATTATTACATCTACAAAATATTAAGGGGAATGTACTTAAATCTTCACAAGGTAGAATCTAGAATAAAAAAAATACCCTTAGATTACGTAGATCAAAGCAAAATGACTGAAATAGTAGGTGTTAATGAACAAGAGTATCAAATGATGCAAGATAAATTAAATAATGAATTATCTGAAATGTATTGGTATGATAAAAAAGTTTTCACTATTGTAGCTACAGGAACTAGCATAAGCAAATTAAGTAGGGAAAGCAAAATAAGTTATTATAGTTTATATAATACATATAGGAATGTAAAACAATATTTAAAAGATAAATTATGCGATTAGGAGATTTAGTAGAAAAAATTACAACAATGACAGGTATTAAGTGGTTGGTAAAAAAAATATGGGGTGAAGATTGTGGGTGTGAAGAAAGAAAAAATTTTCTCAATAATATGAAAATAAAAAGAAAATAATGGATCATATAGATTACACGGACTGGACAACATTTAGGAATAATCAAAGTCCAAATAGAATATCTAAAGATGAATTAGAATTAATTAGCAGGTTGCACGCAAAGTATATGAATCACAGATATGAATATGTGGGTGGTTGTAATTGTAAGGGAACTATAAAAAAGGTACAGGGGTGGATAAACGATCTAAATAAAATTTATGAAGATAGATAATGTTCATCAATGGGAACAAGCAATAGTTTCTCTTCTAAACTTAGATGGTTGGAAATTAGAATGGTGTGGAGGGGGCTATGAGCATTATGATGCAAAGGGATATACACCAAAAGGTAAATGCTGTGTAATAGAAATGAAGTTTAGAAAAACACACTATAAAGATAAAATGATAGAAAAATACAAATATGAAAAACTTATTAAAGAAGATTGCGTGGCATTATATTTTGTTAATGATCCTGGTGGCAATTATATTTTTTGGCTAAATGATTTAGATATGCCAAAAGAAGTTAGTATGTTTTGCCCAGATACTACATTATGGACAAAAAAAAAGATACAAAAGCCTTGTTATTTAATTCCAGAAGATCTAGCCCATAGAGTACAATCCTACAATAATTAAAATTTTTTAATAATTATTAGGTTTATATTATAATATTTATTAAATTTATTTAATAACTAATAAAAATTATAATTATGAAAGAAAGAAAACAATTTACACACAATCCTTCTACTAGAACAATTTTCAAATTTGATTCTAAAGACTTGGACAAGATGACACAACACCAAAAGAGAGAAGCTCTTAATGACCTAGAAGAAGTTAAGGAGTTACTAAAATTTAGTATTAAGTTAGAAAAATTTAAGACCTTTATATAATGGAAAATAAAATTAAATTTGATCTAGATAAAATGGGCTACCAAGATATTGAATCTATGAAATTAATTATAGATGCTTGGTACAATTTACCTGATAGAGATATTATGTATGAGGGAACAGGCTTTAACACAATGAGTGGCTATGTGTATATAGCTTTAGAAAATGGTATTACAATATGTTCTTGTTTTGGTCAAGAAGTAGAATATTTAGTTACTGACTATGATACAGGAGAAGAATATTTTTTTGAAACTTATGAGGAAGCAGAAATAAAATTACAAGCCTTATGAAAGAATATATAGTAAACAGAACAATAAGCCTTAGTCAGTCGCCTGGAGTTTTACATATAGAAGCAGAGGTTTCTGATTGGTCGGATGGAGAAAAAACTATTTATATGGAATGGGATGCCAATGCAATGTTAGATGATATTCCAGCTTTATATGAATTTGCAGTAAAGGCTAAAGAGGGATGGGAAAAAGCAAGAGAAAAGAAATACAAACAATTAAAAAACAAATTATAAAATGAGAACACAATTAGATGATTTAAAAGCAGAAGTAAGATTATGTGAAATAAATAAAAAGATAGCAATAGAAGAAAAGGATGTAGATAAATGGAGATATTGGCAAGACAAAGAAAATCAAGCTAGAACATTTATTTATAATATAAAATGAAAAGGGATCTATCAACCCTACAAGCTAACGCAGATCTTCACGCAGTATTAGAATTATTAAAAAGGTGGAGGGATAAAAGTGATAATGAAGATCTGAAAGAGTTTGAAAAGATGATGATAAATATTAGTTTATATATCTGGCAGTTACAGAATGAAAGAAAAACCTTTGATAATATTATAGATAGATTAAGAAGTAATAAACTAAGAGCAATAGAAAGAGCAAGGAGGGTTGAAGAAAAATTAGAAGAATATGAAAAAATACAGACAAAAAATGATAGCATTAGCATTTAGCTATCTAGGTTTAATTTTAACTTTATTATATGTTTATTTATTTAGATAATCCTTACGAGGATAAATATGAGTGCGGAGTATGTGGCAAAGATATGGAAGAACAAAAACCATATTGTTGCATAGATTGTTTTAGAGCTGATATGAGATGATACAATTATTGAATGGGGAATATTACGAAGAAGAAGATCTAATTAATAAAATGTATAATGATGATTTTTATTATGGTGAACTTAATCATTTAGCATTATCTAGTTCCAGTATTAAGCTTTTATTAAGTAGCCCTAAAACTTATAAGTATGTTTTAAAGTATGGCAATGCACAAACACAAGCCCTAAGGGATGGGTGGTTATTTCACACAGCAATTTTAGAGCCAGATCTATTTGAGAAACAAATCTTTGTAGATGTGCAATCAAAGAACACGAAGGCTTATAAGTTAGCAAAAGAAAAATATGGAAAAGTATTTACAATAAAAGAAAAGAAAGATGCAGAGAAACTAGCAGATGCTTTTTTAAGAAATGAAACAGCTTTAAAAATGATTAATGACAGTATATTTGAACAGCCTATGATTAAAATAATAGATGGTTACCCTTTTAGGGGCAAGGCAGATGTATTGGGAAGATATTATATTTGTGATCTGAAAACTACAACTGATATAAAAAACTTTCATCATAGTGCAAATAGATATTCTTATGATGTGCAATGTTATTTATATTGTAATTTATTTGATAGATCTTATAAAGATTTTAAATTTGTAGTTATTGATAAGGGCAGTTTAGATATTGGGGTGTGGGATTGTAGCGAAGATTTTTATTTAAGAGGTCAGGAAAAAGTAAAGAAAGCATTAGAGATATTTGAAACTTATTTTATTGATGGGGTAGATATAGATAACTATTATATTAGTGGAACATTATGAAAACAAAAGTAAAAACACCTGAATATTATAATGGCGATAATGGATATACAGCAAAGCAAGTAGTGGATAACTTTGAATTAAATTACCATCTTGGCACAGCAGTAACTTATATACTTAGAGCATATAAGAAACATAAAACACCTAATCAGGATTTACAAAAAGCAATAGATCATTTAACCTTTGAATTAGAAAAGTTAGAAAGAAAGGATCAATGGAGGGTGGACCAATATAATAGGAAC
>TARA_R100000734_G_C3319226_1_pt1 | contig 12013 bp, 8 predicted proteins | sample TARA_R100000734 | Tara Oceans TARA_R100000734 (sample SAMEA2623290) | marine metagenome | biome: marine biome (ENVO:00000447); feature: surface water layer (ENVO:00002042); material: "saline water (ENVO:00002010), including plankton (ENVO:xxxxxxxx)" | depth 5 m | reverse complement strand
AAAGGAACATCGTAATTTAAAACAAAGAATAAATTATGCAAGAGAAATTAAGAATAAAATGGAGTATGTATAATGAGTGATATTTCATTTATCAATATGAAAGCTGGCGACAAGCCAAGAGGTGCAAATGAAAATAGTACGTTTAATGGTAGAGTTTTAACAATAGGAAATCCTAGTGTTATAGGAGAATTAATTGATATAAGAGTAGCTAAAAATCAAACTAGCGATAAAAAGGCTTTTGTAACTAATAATCTTACTTCGATATTTAATGATCCTTCTCAATATAGGTTTAATGGAACAAGTATATCTTTAAATAATTTTCATCAAAGAATAAGAATAGAATATAGAAAACCCGAAACAACTCAAGCCGAATTTGAAGCAACTGCTTCTCCAGAAATGTTGGCATTTCAACAAAAAATGATTGCTGAAATAGGAGGTCCTATGAGGGCTTCTGCTTCAACTTTAAATGTCCAAGAGATTACTGGAAATGCTTCTCCTTTTAATGTTTTAGGTGAAACATTCGGTGGATTTAAAGGATTACAAAAAGGTGCAAAACCTACAGTAGGTTTTAATAAAAGAGTTAGAATAGCAAAGATGGAACCCGGTGCTGCTGATGGTTCAGGTGATAAAGTATCAACACAAACATCAAACTTAACAACGTTACTTAAAAAAACTAATTTATCAAATAAGAATTTAAATAAAGTAGTATTTACTCAAGGCAGTGTAAATGCTATTATGGATGAGTTAAAAGTTAGGACATCTGCAAATTCTAAAAAAATAAAAGAAGTAGCACAATCAGTTTTACCAAAAGGCCTTTCAACTCGAGTTATCGATCAAGCAAAAACTGCAATAGATGATAAAGATGTAGGCATTTCTGTTGAAAGTAAAATGACTAAAGAAGTACAAACAGAAGTTAAATCAAAAATTCAAGAAGCACAAAATGCAGGAGTTGATTTAGATCCAAATGCGGTGATGATTCCAGGTATAGCCAGATCAGGTGTAAATACATTTGCTAATATATTAGGAAAGGTAAAAGGAATAAAAGCTAAATTTCCACCAAGCATTAAAAATATAATGAAAGGCCTACCAGAAGGTGTTGTTGCTCCTTCACTTGATGCCTTTGGTGGTCCCGGACCTGAAATACCAAATTTAATTGAAGGAGTTAATCCTCTTACTGGTAAACTTTCTTTAGATACTAATACAAATAAACTGTTAAAAAAAGGATCGCTTATTCCAGATTTGGAAGCTACCAATGTAACAAATATAGGTTTAAACAAATCAGCATGGGCTGGTTATAATACGCCTAAAACATATAAGTTTGATTTTGTTGATACAATTGATGAACTTGGAGGTGAATTTGAAAATAGTTCTAGAATGAAAACTGGAAATACTAATGAGATTATAGCTATGGTAGTAGGTTGGACTGATAAAATCTGGGGTCCGCCTGAAAAAGTAAATTCTAATTCTATTCATGAAATATCAAAGGCTAGTGATTTACAAAATTTAATTGGTAGACAAGGAAGTGCAAAAAAAGCATTAGCTACGATAAATAACAATCCTAAAATTTATGGAATACAAGCTCATTATTTAATATTAACAGATGGTAGAGTACAAAGAGGAAGACCTATAGATGAAACTAGAAATCCTGATACTTCTACTTTTGATTTAACTGGTATACAAGTTACTTTAGTAGCAAATTTTTTAAATCGTCCTAATCAACAACAAGTTGCGTCGCTAAAAAAATTAATGTCTGTAGCATATAAAACTATATCTGGACTTAACGTATTAGGTGATAATGAAATAGATCCACTAAAAGAAGGTCCGGGTATCGATGTTGAATCTATAAGAAGCTCACTTGGAAAAATAAATAGCATAGATGATCCAAAACAAGGTGACAATGGTCCTAGTAGAAAAGAACTTGTATTTACAAAACCTTCAGTTATAGCTCAAGGTTCTAGAACAAAATCAGTAGAACCTTTTAGTTTTAGTAAGATAGAAAAAGATTTAGATAAAATAGATTTAGTAACTGGTAAAGAACTTCCACCAGATGCTCAAAAAGACTTAGATAACGCATTTAAAGCACTTGATGATGTTAAAACTGGAAAATCGGGTATTGATGATGCAATATCTCAAGCTATAAATGATCCTAAAAATTCTAAAGCAAAATTAGAAGGTGATGCTATTATTAAAAAACTTACTGGAGGAGTTGATAATAATAAAATTACAATTGATTCATTAGCTAAAAAACTTAATACAAGCAATTTAAAAAAATTATTTAAAGGATAGAAATAAATCATGTCAATGGAATCTCAAAATTTTACAGTACCAGACGCAAAAGCTCGTTCTTTAAGAGATAAAACAAATGGATTTTCTGATCCTACTGGTTCATTTCCAAAAAAAGAATATGAAGAAGCATCATCTGTAAATGAAATAGCCAGAGGATTTAAAAGAGTTAACGTTGAGTTAGGTGGTTCAGTAAAAGACATTAATTTTGATTTAAGTGACGAAGGAATTACAGTATATCCTAATTCTCAAGTAAAAGAAACAACATCAGGCCATATTGTGGAATACGACGATACGCCGGGTGCAGAAAGAGTTATGATAAGACACACCACTGGTTCAGGTGTTGAAATGCGCGCAGACGGTTCAGTAATATATTCATCAACAAAAAATACTGTAAGAGTAACAGCAGAAGACGAAAAGGTTGTAGTCGATGGCGATGGAGAATTACAATATAATGGAAATTTAAAACTAAAAGTTGCAGGTGATTTTGACGTTGAAGTTGGTGGAGACTTTAATGTAAATGTTAAAGGTGATATGGAACAAAAAATAAGAAGAGGTTTAATTACAGATATAGCTGGTACAGTGGAAACTCAAATTGTAGGTAGTAAATCTGAAACTATTGGTGGTGGATATACAACACTAATACATGGAGATAAAAACGATATTATTAAAGGTTCATTTGCAGAAAACATACAAGTAGATCATAATTATGCAGCAGGTGGTACATTAATGATGACTGCAGAAAAAGAAGTAACTCTCTCAACTAAAAGCGCAAACATTACTGCTTCATCTCTTGCTGTAATTGGAGACAGTGGAACTATTGGCGGACATCAAATAATTTATTATGGTCATACAGCGCATATACCTCGAGTTAATTCAACTTCAATACATGCATCACAAGGTGTAATTGCAGATGTAGGAATGACTGCGCCAACATTCAATGGTAATCTATCAGGTAATGCAAGTACTGCAGGTACGGCTGGTGCACTTGGCGCCGGTAATGCACAAAGCGCTGTAACAATAACATCTGCTCAAAATAATACAACTGTTCAACCTACTACAACTATAATCAATGATGCACTAGAAAATTCTGGTGTAGCAATTAAAAGAGTTCATATTGACGACTTTAATCAATTGTTTAATAGATTAGATCGTACAGCTCATTATGGTGGAGTATCAAGTGTAGACCTAACAACCAGAGAAGCAAGATCAAAACTTAGAGATCCAAATAATGCAAGTAATACAACATTTGTTTCGGCACTTATAGCAGATGGTACAATATCTCCTTTTGCTACAAGGCTTTCACCATTATCAACAGGTAGAATAGTTGGTAAAGATAAAGTAGCAAGAAGAGGCGTAGAACCTTTAGGTAGAAGTCAAAATCCAACTAAATTATATAAGGTATAGCATGACAGTTTCAACAGTAGATTTATTAGTAGATGCGAAATATAATCCAATATTTCAAGAATCCATAACAAGCAAAACAAAACTTGCACCGGGTATTTCAATGGCAAAATTTCTTGGTGGTGATAATGATCCTGTAACATTAACTCATATTACAAATGATGATGAAAGAGTTTTATTAGCCAAACAATATGTATTACATGCAGAAGCAATGAGAACTATTAATTCACAAAATGCTATAACAGAATTTAAAGATTATAGATTACAAGTTGTAGAAGGATTATATAGAGCTGAAGAAGGTGAAGATTTAGATGTTAGTGATGGTGTAAATTATTTAATGTCTAGAGGCCTAGCAGTTGTTTATGAACTAATTGGATTAGATGGTAAAATTGCTATAGAAAAAACATTTGATCTTGCTGTATATTGGAAAGATAATATTCAATTTGATAAAATGATTTTAGATTATGATAATTATAATCCTGATGGTACTCTTAATGCACAAATTATTTTAATAATGCCTGAAATCATATCACCATGGACAGTTACATTTAACAATAATATAGAAACAAGATACAATAACGTTAACCAAGTTACAAATGAATTATTAGAGGTATTAAGGACGACTGCTGACGTATAACCTATATAAATAGATCAAAAGGAAAATATATGCCAACAAGAGCTTTTTCAATAGAAGATGGAAATATAGGAACTAAAAATCTACTTTCAAGTAGGACTGAAACCTATAAAGATATAGACTTGACTTTTACAAAAAAAGCTTCAGGAGATATTTTTAAAAAAGAACACGCAGCTGCTGTAAAACAAGCAATTAAAAACTTATTATTAACTAACTTTAGTGAAAAACCTTTTCAACCAAAGTTTGGTGGAAATTTAAATTCTTTTCTTTTTGCTTTAAATACAGATGTTGATGATGACGATTTGAGAGAACAAATAATACAAGCAATTGAAATATTCGAACCAAGAGTACAGGTATTAAACATTGACACCAATTTACGCGATGATTCACACGAAATAAAAGTCACTGTAACTTTTAAGATGATTAACACATCACAAGTTGAAAGTACACAAGTGAACTTAACGAGGTTAAGATAAATGGCAACAACTATTAGATCAACTCAATTAGATTTTGACACTATTAAAAGTAGGTTAAAAGACTATTTAAAACAACAAACAGAATTTGCTGACTATGATTTTGAAGCATCAGGCTTGAGTAATATATTAGATGTATTAGCATATAATACTCATTTCATGGGGTTAAATGCAAATTTTGCTCTTAACGAATCATTTATAAATACAGCACAACTTCGAAGTTCGGTAGCATCATTAGCAGAAGGCTTAGGATATGTTCCTAAATCTTATTCTTCATCACAAGCAGATTTAAATCTTTCAGTTAATATATCAGCAGAAACAAGACCTTCATCTATAACTTTACCAAGAGGTACAGGATTTACGTCAACTGTTGGTGATACTACATATACATTTCAAACAAGAGAAAATTTTATAGCAGTAGATGATGGTACTGGTTTATATCAATTTTTAAATTCTACTGATGGTACTGCTATACCAGTTTTTGAAGGTACAGAAAAAACTAAAACATTCTTTGTTGGTGATGTATCAGACAATCAAATATATGTCATTCCAGATCTTACTATGGATACGACTACTATGAGAGTAAGAGTATTTCCTACTGCAAGTTCAACAACATTTGAAACATATATTAATATACAGCGTGCAATAAGAATTACTAATGATTCAAAATTTTTCCAAATAAAAGAAGTACCAAATGGATTTTACGAAATAATATTTGGCGACGGTACAACAACTGGTAAAGCTCCAGTTGCTGGAAATAAAATAATAATTGACTACTTGTCAACTCAAGGAACAGTTGCTAACGGTGCTTCTTCATTTTCCCCATCATCAAATATAACAGTTAATGGCGTAAATTATGATATCATAACAGTAACTGAGGCTGCTTCTGCTGGAGGTGCATATAAAGAAAGTATTGAATCTATAAGACAAAATGCTCCTATAGCTTTTACTTCTCAAAGAAGATTAGTAACTGCAGAAGATTATATAGCGCAAATACAAGCAAACTTTGGTGCATTTTTAGATGATGTTACAGCATATAGTGGTGCAGATTCTGTGCCTGCAATTTATGGTGTTACATATATAGGTTTAAAATTTAAATCAGGTGTTACTGCATCTAGGCAACAAAATGTTAAAGATCAAATTAAAACTGATCTTACTGATAATATGGCTGTTATGTCAATGACTACAGAGTACGTTGATCCTGTAACAACATTTTTACAAATATCAACAACATTTAATTTAGATCCGGATTTAACAGGTTCAACTTCACAGGCCATACAAACTCAAGTTCAAAATACTGTAAATAGCTTTTTTACAACTAATCTTAAAAAGTTTAATAAAGTTTTTAGAAGATCTAATCTTTTAACTTTAGTTGATGCACTAGAACCTGCTATATTAAACTCTAGAATGGAAATTAAATTAAAACAAAGTTTTATTCCAACTACTAATATATCATTATCTTATGATGTTGCTTTTCCAGTTCCTTTAGCAGAACCTGACGATGCTGTATCAACGTTAACAACATCTCAATTTACTTTTAATTCACAAACATGTTCTATTAAAAATAAACCGGGAACAACTAAGCTACAAATAATTTCTATAGATGGTACAGTTGAAGTTGATAATATAGGTAGCTATAATAATTTAACAGGGGTTGTAAGTATAGTAGGATTTAAGCCAACTGCGTTTGAAGGTAGTGCAATAGATATATCAATACTACCAGCAAATCAAAGTACAATAAGACCTTTAAGAAATTATATATTAGATATTGATACAACTGCATCAACATCAAGAGCAGTATTAGATTTTCAAAATACAGCGGTAAGTATATAAATGGCAATTAACTATCAAAGTAAAAGAAGATTAAAATCTTTTCAAAATAGAAAAGTAAAAGAATCATTACCTGAGTTTTATACTTCTGAATTTCCAACTCTTGTAACGTTCTTAGAAAAATATTATAACTTTGTAGATTCTGCAGGTGGTGAACACGTTTTTGGTAATGACGCCAAACAATTTTTTGCTACTAAAGACATAAGAGAAATGCCTAGTGGCTTACTTAATAGTTTAGTTAGTGAATTAGCTGGTGGTTTAAAAACAGGAGAAAATTTTACTGATAGACGTTATGCTTTAACTAGACTAGCTGATCTTGCCAGAACTAAAGGTAGTAGATTTTCACTAGAAGAATTTTTTAGATTATTTTATCAACAAAGAGCTGAAGTTGAATACGGTAAAGAATCTATGTTTATTGTTGGAGATTCAGCAAGTCAAATTGGGGTTGATTCAATAAAGTTTATACAAAATAATGAAATTTTTCAAACTTTTGGTTTACTAATAAAATCAGAAATATCTGTGGATAAATGGAGTGAGCTTTATAAAAAGTTTGTACATCCATCTGGATTCTTTTTTGCAGGACAAGTTGTTTCTGATACAGAAGCTTTAAATTCTCCAATTGCAGAAATAGCATTACCAGAAACTGATCCAGATCCAAAAGTAGTATCAGAAGCATCTATGGCTTTTTCATTACCTTTTGTACAGCTTACATCATTAATCGATTCTGGAGGAGGAAATGAAAGAAGTAACTTAGATGAAATTATAAGTGATTATCAAAATATTCCATTATCACAACTTGATACGACTTATCATACAATAAAACAAGTAATTACACCAAACTCATTTACCTTTGATGATAGTAGTATAAGAGATAGTGATGAAAATGCTACACCTGATTTCTCATTAACATTAGAAACTATGGATAACGAAATATTTACAAGACGAGTAACTGACTCGGCTTTCTAGTATAAATAACACTATTAAGTAGGATAGAAAATGACAAGACAAAATATTAATATAGGTTCTTCTGCAAACGATGGCACTGGCGATACTTTACGCGCAGCAGGAACTAAAATAAATGCAAACTTTCAAGAGGTATATACACATCTTGGAGGCGATGGTAGCAATTTAACCACACAAATTTCTTTAAAAGATTCAGGTGGAGTAGGAACTATAATATTTGAAGGTACTAGTACAGACTCTCATGAAACTAAATTAATAACAACCAATCCTACTGCCGATAGAACAATTGCATTTCCAGATGCAGGCGGAAATGTTGTGATTGATACCGCGACACAAACTTTAACTAATAAAACATTAACTGCACCAGACATTAATAGTGGAACAATTGATGGTGCAGTAATTGGTGGAACTACTGCTGCTGCAATAACCGGAACAGCAATAATTGGAACATCTTTAACAGTTACTGGATCCACCGGTACAGTTACACTTCCAACATTAACCACAACACAGCGTAATGCACTAACAGGTGTAAATGGAATGTTAATATATAACACTACTGATAGTAAAATACAAGCATATGCCGGCGGTGCTTGGGTAAACTTACACTAAGGAATAAGATATGGCAGCGATAATTACAGACCCTTTTAAAAAACAAATGGTTCAAACTATATTTGATGAAGTTTCTTTTCCAGATTCGGCATCAACTCATAGATATTATATAGGAATAGGCAGATCAGAACAATGGGATGATAGTGAAAACGTTCCTGCAGTTACAGATACACCAAGAACTATAAGAAATTTAAGAGCAGGATTACAATCAATAAAATCTGCTAGTGACGTATCATATGTGATACCAAGATATAATTGGTCTTCAGGTGCAGTGTATTCAGCATATGATGACGATTTTGCATCTATTCCTGCTGTAAATAGTTATTATGTTCTTACTGAAGATAATCAAGTTTATGTATGTTTACAACAAGGAAAGTCGTCAACAGGTGCTGCAGCAAATTCTACTGTTAAACCAACAGGAACATCAATAAAAGCTTTTAAAACTTCAGATGGATACGTTTGGAAATTTTTGTATACATTAAGTGCAACAAATGCAAATAAGTTTCTTTCAGCTAATTTTGTACCAGTAGAAAAAATATTAGATTCAGCTACGTTAGGAAGGCCACATACAGTTTTAGAAGCTCAACAACTTCTTGTTCAAGACGCTGCAGTACCCGGACAAATTATTGGCATTGCAGTAACAAGCGGCGGAACTGGATATACTGGTAGTGCACCTGTTGTAACTATTCAAGGTGATGGTGTTAGAGCAGCTGCAACTGCAGTAATATCAGGTGGAGCAGTTACAAAAATAGAATTAGATTCAAGTACTGATAGTGGCATTACAATGGGACAGGGATATAATTTTGCTAGTGTTTCAATAGCAGCTCCTTCTGGATCTGGAACTACAGCCACAGCTCGAGTTATATTAGGACCAGATAGTGGAATGGGTAATGATCCAAGAGATGAACTTAAATCTACATCATTAATGTTTAATACTAAGCCAAATGGTATTGAAGATAGCAACTTTATAGTTGGACAAGATTTTAGACAAGTTGCTTTAATAAGAGATCCAAAGAAACCAATTACAGATTCTGATTATACAACATCAAGTGGAAAAGTTTTAAGATTTTTAAAACTACAAGCAGCTGCAAACGTTGGCTTTTTAGATGCTACTATAACAGGCCAAAACTCCGGAGCTAAAGCTTTAGTTGATCAGGTTGATGGTGATAAGCTTTATTTCCACCAAACAGAAGTTACCGGATTTTTACCTTTTCAAGAAGGCGAAGTTGTAACTGGTGGTGGTCAAACTGGAACTCTTACAGCCGAAGGCGTTGATGCAGATTCTGATGCATTTACAAAAGATGACGTTAATAAACTTTCTGGAAAGATATTATATATAGAAAATAGAGCGCCAGTAACAAGGGCTGCTAATCAAACAGAAGATATAAAAGTTGTGATAACACTTTAAGGAAATAAAATATGGCTACTACACTTACAAAAAACGTCTTTAATACATCATTTAAAGATGATTTTGCAGATAGCGCAGGATTTCATAAAATATTATTTAATTCTGGTAAAGCATTACAAGCTCGTGAGTTAACTCAGCTTCAAACAATATTACAAAATCAAGTGCAAAGATTTGGTGATAATATATTTAAAGAAGGAGCAGTTGTAAAACCGGGTGGAGCAAATTTAAATTCTCAATATGAATTTATAAAACTTAATACAACAACTAATACTCTTCCAGCTGATACTTCTACTATAACAACCAATGTTAATAATAAAAATATTTTTACTGGTAATTCATCAAATATAGAAATTAAAGTATTACAAGTTGTTACTGCAACAGGTTCTGATCCTGATACTCTTTACGTTCAATATTTAAATACTTCAGCAACCTCTGGAACAAGCACTCCTAGATTAACACCGGGTGAAACTTTTGATAATGGTACTACAACATTAACAGTTCAGTCAACAAACACTTTAGCTAATCCAGCAGTCGGTGTAGGTGTACTTGCAACTTTAGCATCTGGAATATATTACGCAAGAGGACATTTTGTTTTTACTGAAGATCAATCAAAAATTATTTCAAAATATAGCGACGTTGTAACTACAAATATAGGATTTAAATCAGTAGAGGATATTGTTACTTCTATAGATGACGAAAGCTTATTTGATAATCAAGGAGCAGCACCAAATTTAGCAGCTCCAGGGGCAGATAGATATAGAATTAAATTAACCATAGCTGAAGAAAGTGATGTTAATTCTGACGAAAATTTTATTCACGTAGCCACTATAAAAGAAGGCGCCATATATAATGCGGTAGATACAAATAATGCGTACAACATTCCAAATGAAGTTATAGCAAAAAGAATTTTTGAAAATTCTGGTGATTATATTGTAAAACCATATACTGTAGATTTTTCATTAGATTCAGCATCAACACATTTACTATTAAATATTAGTGCTGGAACAGCAGTTGTTGATGGATTTAGAGCTTCTAGAAGTTTTCCTACAACACTAAGAATTCAAAAACCAACACAAACAATAACTTTAAGTAATGATGTAATAGGTGTTAATTATGGAAACTCTGTTATAGTATCACCTGACACTGATTCAGCAACGCATGGTTTACCTAATATAAATGTATATGAAAAACTTACTTTAAAAGATGGTTTAGATTTTACTGGAAATGATTTAGGAACTGTTAGAGTAAAAGCTGTTAATGAAGATGGTGCAAATTTACGATATCATTTATTTGATTTGCAATTAAATTCTGGAGCTGCTTTTAGAAATGTTAAAAGTATCGGAACAAGCACTTCAAGTTATTTTAGACCTACATTAGAAAGTTCAAAGGCAGTTTTAAAAGATACACAACTTAATACTTCTTTATTTAAACTTACAAGATCTAGACCTAAAGCTTTAACAGATATATCTTTTGCTGCTCAAAGAAGATTTACAGTAGCTTCAAACGTTTCAGGTGAAGCTAGTTTAGGTCTTACAGCAAGTGGTGAAAAATTTACAAACACAGATGATTGGATTATATCTAAGCAAGATAGCGATGTGTTTACTGGTGCGTCTGTAGGTTTAGCTGGCGGTTCATCTATAACAATAACAGGCTTACCACCAAGTAGTACTTTAGAAATATTAGCTTATGTAAATAAAAGTGAAGCAAGCGTAAAACAAAAAACACTAGCAAATAAATCAATAACTATTAGCGTTGATAGTGACGGAAAAGGACTTAGAGTAGTACCTTTATTTACACCAGATATTTTTGAAATAGATGAAGTAGTAAAAGAAAATGATAGTAGTGTTAGTTTTGCAGATAGATTTGTTCTAGATAACGGCCAACGTGATAATCATTACGGACTTGGAAGGTTAATACTTAGAGGTGGACAGTCTGCACCAACATCAAACGTGCATGTTAAATTTAAACATTTTACCCATGGTGTATCAGGTGATTTCTTTGCAGTAAATTCATATCCTAATCAAGTAACTTATGATAGAATACCAAATTATAGATTTAGTAATGGCACCAAGATAAGATTAAGAGATTACGCAGACTTTAGACCAGTAATGGATTCAGGTGGAGAGTTTACTGGATCTACTGCTAGAGTTATTGAACAACCACAACATGGAACTTTAGTTACAGCTGATGCAGAATATTATTTAAATAGAGCATCAAAATTAGTAATTGATAGAGATGGTATTATTAGACTTATAGATGGTATACCAGCATTTAACGCAGTCATACCAGAAAAACCAGATCAAACACTAGCACTATATGATATAGTATTAGGTGGTAATACTGATAATGATTCTGATGTTAGAGTAACAAAGATAGAGCACAAAAGATTTACCATGAAAGATATTGCTC
>TARA_R100000734_G_scaffold18085_1_pt1 | contig 12172 bp, 13 predicted proteins | sample TARA_R100000734 | Tara Oceans TARA_R100000734 (sample SAMEA2623290) | marine metagenome | biome: marine biome (ENVO:00000447); feature: surface water layer (ENVO:00002042); material: "saline water (ENVO:00002010), including plankton (ENVO:xxxxxxxx)" | depth 5 m | reverse complement strand
GCAGTTTGACCAGCCCAAATGTTAGATTCGATTTTAGAAGCAACTTTTGCAGCAGTATGTGCAATAACAAAGTCAGAAAGACTTGGTGCTAATTTATCAAATGCAGAATAACCCATTTGTTCAGCTTCCCAAGAATTAACTAAATCTTTTTTGCAGATATCCACATTTACTTGGAATTCTTCTGGTTGAATAATTTTTTCTGAAAGTGTTAATGTTCCACTTGCAGTATAATCACAAGTTGCGTTTGCAACGATGTCATTGTATGATCCAACTTGTAAAACACTTTTGTATTTTACGTTTGGCATTACAGTTATTAGACCTTTGTCTAAAGTTTGTGCTGAAAGTAAAGCAGCAGAAATATACTTCCCACTAAATTCACCAGCATACGTTGAGGTTAAAGATACACCCATTTTTTTTAGTTTTTAATTTATAATTTATTTTTTATTCGCTTAATCTGTCCATTACCCTATCAAGTGTTGTACGCATTCTATTTTGACCGTACTTAAATCCTTCAACTTCTTTTTTGTTTTCGGGATTGAACACTATTGGTTTTGGTTCTTCTTCAGTAGATAGTTCTACTTCAGTAGTTTCTTTTACTTCTTCTTTAGTTTCTACACTTTCTTCTTTCGTGTTTTCAACTGAAGTTTCTTCAGAACTTAATTTTAAACCTTCAAGTTCTTTCTTTAAAGATTCGTTTTCTTCTTTAAGCTTTTCGATTTCACTAAAGAATGATTCCTTTGTAATTGATTCGATAACCTTTTTAGGTGTTTTCGTTTCTTCTTTATACATTTCTTTTTCCTCCTCCTCACTTCTTGCTTCTTCTTCAACTACTTCTTCGGTTACTTCTTCTTCTTTAGCTTCTTTGATTTCTTCGATAAGACCTTCTTCTTTAACAACTACCATACGACCATCTTCAAGTGTATAGTCGCCTATTGGCATTGCTACTTTTCCGTCTTCGGTTACTATCATTATTTCAGCACCAGCTTCAAAGTCACTTTCAACGATTGTTAAACCGTCTTCAAGTTTCATTTGTGCAAGTCTTACTACTTCGCTTTCAACACCTAAAAGTGTTTTTATCTTTGTTAAAATTTCAGTTGTATTCATTTTTCTTTTTTATTTTATTATCTTACTTTTGAAAATTCTTTAGCCATTTTATTTGCAAATCTTTCAGCTTCTGCATATTTTTTAAATGATTTTTGACCTTCGACATAATCTTTGCTTTCTTTGGCATTTATACCTAAATCTTTTGCTTTCTTTTCAAAATTGTCTAACATTCGAGCCATATCACTTGCCATACTATCGCCTAATTCACCCCATTTATATATAGCACTTATTGTTTCGTTTAATTCTTTTTTCAATCTTTCACCTCTATTTTGTAGACCTTCAAGTTCTGAATAATATTTTTTATAGCCATTGCTATATTTTTTTATATCGTCAATTATTGCAAGTTCTACTTTATGCGTTTCAAGTTCGGTTTTTTCTTCTTTAGAAAATAAACGATTGTAAACGGATTTTTGTGTGTTCATAACTATATAACTATTTAAATTTAATTTGTTGCGTTTAAGGTTAAATTTTACCTATTCCTTGTGCGTGTAAAGTACCGTCGCAGCAATCTACGTGGTAAGTGTTGTCATCGCATAAACAACCTCTTTTACTTCCTTTTGGTGAAGTTCTACTTGGTGTTGCGTTTTTTCTTTTTTTTACGTTTTTTCTTGTACTTTTTTTCATAGTCTTCAATCATTTTTTTAAGTTCTTCAACTATTTGCTTGTCACGTTCTTGCTTTGTAGCTTCTAACTTACCAAGTTGTTTAAGTTTGCTTTCTGACCAACGTAGTGCAGCTAAACCACCCCATAGTAAATAAGATATATTACCACAGTCGTTTGTGTCAGCGTCATCGTAGTAAGTTTTAGCACGGCTTAAATAAGAATACATTCTTTGGATCGTGGCTACTGTTAAAGGGCGACCAGCAGCTAAATCAGCACCTCTATTTTTTCCAGTAAGTGTTGCACACTTATTGTTGTTTTTTTCGTTTAGTTCTATACCACGTTTTGCATTGTTGCTTACTGCTTGTGGATAGTCGCTATAACTTTCTAATTGTGTAGAATTTTTTATAGGCACACAGTTAGGTACTTTACGACCACCTTTTATTTTAAAGCCAATCATTTCATAACCACTTGTGCAAGGTTTTTTTAAATCTATGGTTGGTATTTCTTCGCTTAAAGAATGTTGTTCGCAAGGCATAAACCAAGTTTTACCTTCGAAGTCGTGTTCGTGAAAACCTTCGCAACCTACTTCTTTTGCAACCTTTAATGCTTTTTCTTTTGTACTATATGCCGTTCGGTCATCTATTATTGCAAGTTCATCGTCTATTACAACGGATTTAAATTCTTGCTTACTTGCTTCAACTTTTTCTGCAAAATAACCTTCTATTGAAAAACCTTTTATTTCACCTTCTTTTACTTTTTTCCATACCTCATCGTTGTCAACTTTCATAGATATCATCCAAGTACCTTCTGGAACGTTAAATTCGTATAAAGCACTTTTATCTTTTTTAGTGTCTTCTACGATCCAACTTTCAACTACGGTCATACCATCAATTTTTTTTGCGTGTTCTAATGTTGCGTTGCTTTGGTTTGACTTCTTTAAAAATAGTTGACTTGCTTTTCTTATTGTTTCTTTAGAAAAATAAATGTAGTATTCTTCATTAGTCTTTTCGTTGCGTCGGTATATTTGTTTTTTAGGTACTAATGCAGCACCCATTAAAATACGCTTTTCTTCGTTTATCGTTTTTAATTGTATTTCGTGTTTTTTTAGTGCTATCCAATTTTCTTCTATTGCTGGATTTTCAACTACACTTACGGCATCAACACCACTATTAATGTCATCTTCGTTTAAAACAAGTTCAATGATTTTCATATCTATATAACTAAAAAAATTTATATTGTTGCGTTTTGTATTTTATTACGGTCTAAACTTTGTGCCGTTGTAATATCACCACTTACCACAAAAGCTTGTGTTGGTTGCATTTGTAATTCGGCAAGTTGGTTTATTCCACTATCGCCTACAACGTTAAAACTTGGTTGTGGCATAGCACCACCACCAGCACCAGCACTTGTATCGCCTAAATCACTTGCAACTTGTCCACCTTCAAATTTAGCACTTGCTATTTTTGCTATTTGTACGGCACTAAAAGCACCAGCAATTGCTGCTTGAATACTTTTTAAAACTACACCACCAGGTGCGTTTGCATAAGTTGAAATTACGGCTTTATAACCACTCATTGTTGCTTCGGCAATGTCTGCTGCTTTCTTAATATTAAATGCACGTTTTGCTGATTTTTGGTCTTTTGCTGCAAATAAGTCTGCGATGTCTGAAACCAACCTTAGACCATCTATTGCAATATTAGCTACGGCTTGTGCAGTTTGTTGTGCTTGTTGTTTTCTTGATTCATCGTAGTCTTTTGTTATTTGAAGTTTTTTATCTTCTATTTTAGCGTGTAATTCAATTTCTGCTGCACCCCTAACTTCCATTTGTTCAAACTCAACTTCGCCACGTCTTTCACCTAAAGCAATAATTTTACCTTGCCTTATACGTTCTTGTTCAACTAATAATTCGGTTCTTTGTGTAGAAGTAAGTTTATCGTTTGCAAGTATGTCTTCACGTATTCTTTTGGCTTGTGTGTTAATTAAAATAACTTCTTTGTCGTAGCCTTCTTTAAGTTGTGCTATTCGTAAGTCTTCAAGTTCCCGTTCAATTTGTAAATTAAATGCACGTCTTTCTGCACGTTTTGCTGCTCTTTTTTCAGCTTCTTCAAAGTCTTTTTTACGTTGTTCTTCAAGCTTTTTTTCTTCTTCACGGGTTGCAATAATTTCCATTCTTGCAAGTTCTTGTTCTTTTCTATATCTTTCAGCACGAATTTGTATTCTTTGTTGTGTAGAAAGTAATTCTTCACTACTACCAAGAACCATATTTAAATTAGCAATTTCAGTTTCTAAGTTTTCTTTTCTTAATTTATTTATTTCTTTCTGGTTGTCTATTCCTTCAGCTTCTAAATCTTTTATTTTTTCTTGATTTTTTATAACTAAAACTTGTCTATCTACAAATGTTTGATTGTTCTGAATAATTTTATTCATATCAGCTAAATCTTTTTGCCTTGCAGTATTTAACTTTTCTTGTGCTTCTGCTGCGTCTTCTACTTCAGAAGTGTAACTACTAACAAGTGCAGTTATATCTTCCCAATAAGCTACGACTGCACCTAAAGCAACTAAAAACAAACCTATTCCAGTTGCAGCAACACCAGCTTTTATTCCACTTAAAGCTTTTTTTGCAGCCATTCCCATAGCCATAAAACTTTTAGCACCTTCACGCAAACCTTCAATGCCTTGCGTAATTGCCATTGCACTTTGTACTTTTAAAAGCGTTGCTTCTAGTTCTTCAGATTCAGTACCAAATAAAGCCATAGAACCTTGCACCAAAGCAAAACCACTTGCAGCACCTTGAATAGCACCACCAAGTTTTTGTGACATAGTAGTTGCAGCAGCATCCACAACCATATCGGTATCTATTTGCACCTTTCTATACTTTCCAACCTCACTTAACAAGTCGTTAAATTCTTTACTTGCCGTGTCACCAGCTAAAGCCATTTGGTAAAGTCGGTCTTCCATCTCACCCATTTGTGCCGTTAATGGTTTTACTTCACCATAAACTTCTTCAAATGAAGCGTGTAAATCTTTGTTCGTCTTTTGAACCTTTTTTTCGGCTTGGTTTAAATTGTCTACACTTTGCCCTAAATCGTCTATGCCTTTTTTAGCTTGTTCGGCATTCGTGTTTACTTCAAGTTCTATTGTTTTTTTAGTTGCCATTATTTCTTTTTAAAGTACAATTTTCTTTTTTCTTGTTTGTATATTTTTTTTACATTACTTTCTAACTTGTACTTGCCTTTTGCTATTTCTACATTCTCACTTATTCCAAAGTGGTCATCTAATTTTAGCATATCTATTATGTTCTTTATCATTTTACGGTTGTTGTATTATTATCGAAGTGTCATTAGTTGCACCGTTGCAATAAGTGTGTGTAACATTTAGTGTTATACTTTGTGGTGCAGATTCTTCGGTTTCTATTCTAAAAAAGTTTTCCGTGTTTACATAGTTTGATCCATCTTCGGTAACTATTAATTCTTGCGTGTTACTATTTGCTGGAACACAAACTTCTACTATTTGACTACTTGTAATAGTGCTTGGTGTAATAGTTACACCACCAGTTGTAGTGCTTATTGTAGCAGAACAAACACCGTTTAATAAATTAACTGGTACGTCTACACAATTAGATGTTGGCTTACTATGAATAATTGTTAACGGTGAAAGTGGTCTAAAGTCTAAAAGTAAAGTCATATCAACATCGCCACTTGTGATATTTGACTTCATTTCGTTTATGACATATCTTTTATCACGAATTATTACACGGTCATTTAATTTTAAATTAGTTAACATTGAAATAGGTAATTGTGTTTTTACCTTTATCAATCTATTTTGCAAGTCATATAGATTTTGTAAATAATTAAAATAATATGTTGCGTATAAAGTGTCAGTTACTGGTGTTAATAAAAACGTACTACGGTCAGCATTAAAATTTAATGTGTAGTTTGTAATTCCGTTTACTTGTAGGTCTTGACCAAATGGCATATAATCGCTAACCGTAACTTCTGCCGTTCCGTTATAGAACTTAAAATTCGTGCTTTGCTTGTCGTACATATACATTAAACAAGGTTTAGGAACATAAGAAGCTAAATTATCATCTAAAGCATAAGCTACTTGCGTGGTTGTTCCAGTAAACTTTTGTCCCATTAAGTTTTCAAATGGTAGTTGAACGGTAAATTCACCACCATCGTATGTAAATGATTGTTCCGTGTTTCCGTATTCACGATAAAACAAAGCTTTGAATTGTTGGTTTAATACGCTTTTGCTTTCTTGATATTTAAAAGATATTCTTTTATACAATGGCACACGGTCAACATCAATGCTTTTAACGTCGGTGTGTTTTGTTATGTCGTATAAATCGCCAAGTGTATACCACGTCTCTAAAGTTTCTATTTCGTAAGTGTCTGCAACCGTACCAAAACAAGTTAGGTTAAACATTTTTAAAACACCACTAAAAAAGTCAGCTACTTTTATTTCGGGAACTAATGATCCAAGACTTGAATTTCCCGTTAATGTTTGTGTTGCACCCGTTATAGTAAATTCATCTACGGGTACGATGGTAGTTCCAACCGTTGCTTCCCAAAAACAATTTGTTGTAGTGTCTATGTCAATTTGGTTTGCTGCTCTCATTTCAAGAACTATGCTTTCGTCTAAACCTGGTGCGTTTTGGTCATATACTATTTGATGCGTTGCCGTTCCTTGTCCTTGAATAGTATGCGAAAATACACCGTTTCTATGTACGTCAATATAGTAGTCAGTTGCAGCATCACTTGGTATTACTGTCGTGTTTATTACAAACCTATAATGTTGACCACCTACTACGTTAGAATAATTGTATGTTATTGTGTTTGTTGTTAAGTCAACACCACTATTAACTGGTGCAGTTCCAGCAGCATACACTACACTTGCAAAGTCAACTTCTTTAGCACCCGTTATAAATGTATTAGATTTCGTGTTTTTCGCCCAAAGAAAACATTTCTTAAATCTTTCATCGTCTAAAAAAGTACCCGTAAAAGTTATGCCATAATGCGTAGCAATTACTTCAAATAGTTTTTTAATTTTTACTGCTGGAAAAAGTTCGTTAAATAATATTCGACCAGCCGATGCAGTTATGTCATTACTACTTGGACTACCACCATAATTCCAATTTCTATCGCTACTTATTAATGGGTATCTTACATCGTAGTCGGTTGTGTCGTCGGTTATTCTATTGTAAACTTCTGAACCCGTATAAGTGTGGTCTAAAGAACTTAAATCAACATCGCTTAACATATCTTCGCCAAACTTATCTTTTAAGCTTGTGATGTCACCATAAAAAGTTAGCGTATAGCTTTCGGGTTTACCATCTTTTAAGTTTGCTTTTTCAAGTTGTATTTTACCCGTTCGAAAAGGTGTTAGGTTTATGTCAAGTTGTGCGTCTTTTCGTATGTTTACATTGAACGTAAATTGTGTTGGTGAAGTTGGTGTTATGTTAGTTGGGTTATATCCGTAAACATCACTATTGTAAAAGTGTTGAAATACTTTATTATTTGTTTTGGTTGCTGGAACGGTAAACGATTGACTGAAGTCACTATAAATCTTGCTAATATCTTGGATGTTTTGAACACTTGAATTTACTTGTATTTGTTCGTCATCAAACAAGTCAAGCTTTACCCCTTCAACATATATTTGTACGCTTCTTTTCATTTATATTACGCTATTAATCATATCAAAACCATACTTAAATGTGATGTTATAATTTATGTTGCCTTGTGCATTTACACCTTTTAGTTTTTCTATGCTTTTAGTGTCTACGGTTACGGGTAAACTATCCACAAGAACTTTTTCACTTAACATTATTTGTTGTATTGTTTCGGAATAACTTGGTGCAACGATTCCAGTATTGCAAGTAATTGTTTCTTGACCGTTATGGTTAAATGCTTGTCTTTGTCCTTCAAGTGTAGAATAGCTTAATGAATTACTTTGCATTAAATTGTAAACGCTTTCTTTCGTGTTTATGTTATTTTTTGATGCTTTAAAAAACCATTCACGTTGCCAATACCCCATTTGGTTGACAAAGTCTACTAAAATTGGTGTATATTTTGGTTCGCATTTTGGTTTAAATATCCAAGTTCCGTAAAGTGTCGGTGATCCAGAACCAAGATTATCCCAAACTTCCAATTTATTTCCGTCAGCATAATAGTCATACCATACCGTAGGAACGTCGTATAAATCTGTAGATGCAAAAGGGTTGCTAATAACTTGCGTTGCACCACTTACTAAATTTGTATATTTTAAATCTACTAAAACCCCAGCACCTAAAAAACCGATTAATCCAGCACGTTGTGATTCGTTTGTCGCTGGTGTATGTGTACTTTGATAATGATAGTAATATGTGCCTTGTGGTAAAGATGCCGTTTGGTCAGTTGTAAATTCTAAACTTGTTAGTTGTGGGTTAGCACCTTCCGAATAATATCCGTATCCATCCATACAAAAATATGTAGTAGTATCTAACAAAGTATAGTTACCCGAAGTTGTTTCTTTGTATCGCTTAACATCAAGCTTAACCATTTGGTTGTAATTGTTAGCAGCAACTCCAGTAGAAACTCCCGAACCAATAGCCGTTTGTCTTGTAGTAAATTTTAAATATTCTCTTGTGTAAGGTGCAACATCGTAATACATCTTCAAATTGTTAGATGCTGGTATAAGCTTCTGAATAGTGTATTGTGGGTTTGTTGGTACACTTGTACCCGAATAGTAATAGAACAGTTCAAGCTTTGAACCTACAACCGAAGATTCGTCTACTTCTATAATGTATGGTGAACGTGCAAATATTTTATTCATTATTTAGTTTTTAAGTTTTCTTCTATTATTGAAACAAGTAAATTTTCCATATCTAAACCGTACTTTTCTATTAGTTCGTTTGGTAGTTTTTCAAAAGCAGATTCAAATGGTTTGGTAAAAAACATACTTGGTTTTATTCCGTGATGGAAAACGCTTCTTGCAATTAAAAAGTTTAACGACTTTCGTTTTAATAACCTACCTTTTTTATCTCGTGGTGCTAAACCTTTTCTTATCGTCCACTTGTCAAATACTTTGCTTGGTGGCATCTTACTTTTATAGCTAAAGTTAGAAAGTGACTTACCACTTTTAACACCCCTTACACCTTGATCCTGAAACCATCCATAATTATCTAATTGAAAAAATACACGAATAGAATTTGGCATAACTTTTACTTTACCTTTTATACTGTCGCTTAAATTACCACTTGCGTTTTTATTTTGTTTTTGCAAATTATCTTTTGCAGCTTCAACTACTCGTTGTTCAAACTCTTGCAATGCTTCCAATAAAAAGTTAGTTTCAGACATCGCAAACAGTCATAACGTTAGGTGTGTTTATATTTACGGTCATAGTCCATCCAGCTAATTTTGAAGAAAAGCGTTCTACAAATATTTCTAAATTTGGTGTGCCGTCTACTTGGTAATTGTCATCGTATAAATTACCACGTCTTAACTTTTCGTAAAGCCTATTAAGGATGCTGATTTGAGTATTTAAAACGTCTTGTTCGTTGTTATTTCCTAAAAATTTGTCCGTTGTTTCATCTTTTGATTCGTCAACCACATCCATACTTAAAATGCTAATATTGTATTGGATCACATTATCTACAAACGTTGCACTATTTACTATTATGTGGCATAGTGGGAATATAGTTTGCTTTGATAAGTCAACGTCGAAGATATCACCACTTGAAACGGTGTTTACTAACGCATCGTTGTTTAGTTCGGTTTGTAGCTTGGTTAGAATTTCGTAGTACATTATTTTATTTTATTTAGTTGTCGCTGCATTTCACTATGTTCAATATCTCTTTTTTGCTTTTCAAAAGTAAGCCAGGTAAAGCAGTCGTGTAATGGTAGTTTGGTGACATTTCGAAAGTTTTCAAGTTTTCCTTCAGCGATTGCATATATGCTTTGATACCATCCCCATTGTTTACCAAATTGATTTCTTGCTGAAAAGTCGCCATCATTTCCTTGCTCGTCATCTGCACTTCTAAATATTGAATTGTACTGTTCAGCAATTCGCTTGTTAAAACGCAAAAAAAAACTTTAGCAGCAAGTGCTACACCAAGTGGTGCAAATTTCATTACTTCGGCATAGTTAGCAGAACTTTCGTATTCTTCTATTAAGTATTTATCTTTCTTCTTTTGAATTACTGGTCGATATAAAACCGCCATTGCTTTGTGTAGTGTGTCAATAGACTTTAAGTTTGTTTCTAAATCTATGTATTCACCAAAAGTGATATCTTCTAAATTTGGAATAAAACCAAACTCATAGTCGTTTAGTGTAAATGTTCTTTCGAACTTTGGTTGTTCTTTAAATACTTTTGATAAGTGTATTGTGATGTCTTGAACATCTTGCCACTTTACTTGCAGAACATCACGTAGTCGTAAACCACAAAATATTTCTACCATCTTTTGACATAAAAATTCTTCGTCATTCGTCTTTTCGTAGGTTGCCATAAACTTTTGATAGCTACCTAATGGTATTTCGTTTATGTCGGTTGGCAGTAAAATTTCAGCTTCCATATATATATAACTATTTTTTGTGTTTTTGTATTACCTAATGTGGTAAGTTCCATAATTCTTATTGCTTAAGTTTTCCATTTCGTGATATCTTAAAGCATCTATTAAATGGTCTTGCCCACCTTTAGGTTTGTTTAATTGTTTACCAGTCTTGTCCGTGTCCCAAACATAACCCCTTAATTCTTTTATTAAATTTAAGCTTGAGGATGTAACTAAATATTCTTGGTTTTGCATAAGTTGTATTCCGAATAAAATGCTATCCTTGCCTTTAGTACAACCTTTTATTTGATAACCAAGCCTTCTAATTTCTTCTATACTTTTTGGTTCAGCAGAGTCGGCTATAACTAATTCGTGTTTTGGTAGCTTCTTTGCTATCTCGGCATTCACTAATTTATTTTGGTAGCATATTTCGTTTATTATTCTTTTGCCGTTCCATAAGTAAACCTCAACTATTGCCGTTGGATCATTACTATAACCAAAGTCTAAACCGTGACCAATTAATTTAGCATCGCTTGGGACTTCGTCTATTTGCTTCCAATTGTCAAACACTACACCTTGCAAGTTTCCTATCTCACCAAGTCCATAAACTGCCCACCAGTTTTTCCAGTATGCAGATGTCTTTGCTTTTTCCTTTGCCTTTTCTATTTCGAATATTATGTTGTCATCAAGTGCTTCGTTGTCTAAATAGTTAAGCTTTAGAAATTGTGCGTTGCTATCTTGCTTTAGTTCGTGTGCCCAAAATTCATTAGATGGGTTAAAGTCTAAATATACTTCGTCTTTTGTTCGTATAGCAAGTTCATTATACATTTCAAATGTTACGTTGTTACATTCGTTTATATAAAGTATATCACGTCTTGCACCACGTAACCTGGAACTATCGTCAGCAGAAAAGAACTCAATAAAACTTCCATTAGTAAATTGATATTTCAACAAACTCCTGTTAAAAAGTTGTTCACGGTATCGGTTTAAACCTTTAAGTAACTTTATGCAGTCACGGATGCAACCACGTCGCAAGTGTGGTATTGATTCACTTACTACGCTTATTTCAAGGTTTGGTAATTTAATTGCTTTGTCTATTAACAATATTAAAATAGAAATAGTCTTACCAGCAGATGTGCCGCCTTGAATTATTTTGATTCGTTTTTCTAACCTACTTATCTTGTTGACTGCCGTCGTTCTTTGAAACATCTATGTCTGGAAATATTGGTTGTTCGAATATTGTTTGGTCAATTTGTTGTATCGGTGCACCATATCCAGAATCCATTAAAGCTTTGTATGCGTTCACGTCACCTTTCTTTGCTTTTTTAATTAATGCTAAAGTAATTGCATCTTCTTGACTTAAAAATTCATCTTCTCCCGTTATTGGGTTCTTAAACTTTTGATTAGTTTCTAACCAAAGCTTTGCAATAGTGCTTCTATTTTTTGAACCTTTTGGTCTTCCGTTAGGGTTTCCACTTTCGCCTTTTTTCCAAGCTGGTCTTAAATTTTCTTCATTTGCCATTTGTTCGGTATTTTTTCGGTGTACCTATATAACTACTTTTTATCGTTTTCGTATTCCTTGTAAACACTTCTTAAACGATCCACCATATCACGAACACAACTTGAGCAACTACTTGGTGTGCTTCTTTTATTAAACACACGGTTGTATATTTCTCTTAAGTGTTGTTGTTCGGTTGGGTTTACTGTATTACGTTCTTTGCTAAACCAATCTTTTAACGTTTCGTATTCGTCTTCGTGTAGGCATTGGATGTTTGGGTTGTAAGAAAATAGTTTGTTTAATTTCTTTCTTCTTTCTTCACACCCACAATCCTCACCAGCTACAAACTTAACAAGCTTATCTATGCCAGTTGCTTTAGTTACTTTTGCGATTGAGTCACCAAGACCTTCGCTTTTCTTTTTTGTTGTTTTCTTTTTTGC
>TARA_R100000734_G_C3319230_1_pt1 | contig 12172 bp, 15 predicted proteins | sample TARA_R100000734 | Tara Oceans TARA_R100000734 (sample SAMEA2623290) | marine metagenome | biome: marine biome (ENVO:00000447); feature: surface water layer (ENVO:00002042); material: "saline water (ENVO:00002010), including plankton (ENVO:xxxxxxxx)" | depth 5 m | reverse complement strand
TGAGAAGCAAGTGCATTTCTATGCTTTTCCGCAGTTAGTAAAGCTCTTTCTCCCATCTCATCAAAAGCAGGAAGAATCATCTTTATAATTGGTATGGCAAACACCCCAAGAGCTCCTATAAATGCAGTAAGATTTTTGCTAAAAAATCTAGCAAGACCTTCTGCGACTGGACCAATAAATTCATACAACGCATTTAGAACATCATCAAATGCTTTTGCAAATTGATTTAAAGCGTTTACTTGAAGTTCTGCATTGTCCCCGATTGCTCCAAATTTATCTTCTGCTTGTTTCAGTACTTCATTTGTTACCGCTTGGGACTTTTCGTATATTGTAAGGGTATTTGCTGTTTTTCCAATTTGTGCGGCATAGTTTTTTGTTGCTTCTTCAAGTCGAAGTACAATACCTAATTCATCTAAGAGTTCAGGTTCCGCTTTTGTTGTACCACGAATTAACCTATTAAATGAGTCTGTCAAATCTCTACCAAGAGCAATTGATACATTTCTAGCTGCTCCTGCTAGGTCCTCTAACTGTCCGGGACTTACACCTGCGGCACTACCAATAGCTGCCGCCTGAGAAGCATCTCTAAATGCAAGCTGTCCATCTGTTGCATCTTGTAAAGATCGTGCAATACTATTATACGCAACTCCTGTTTCTGCAGCAAAGGCTCTTTGTCCTTCGATTAGTACTCTAAAGTCTGCCGCTTGTTGTAAGAATCTAAATAATGCTGTTACAGCAAACACTTGTGCCGCTAAAGTAGCGTAAGCAGGTACAAGCCCTCCTGACATACCTTGTGCCATTTTTGAGAAGTTTTTTGAAGCATTGGAAGACTGTTGAGATACGCCTTTCATACCTCTATCAACACTTGCTGCTGATTTGCCGAGCTTATCTACATCTTTTGCTGCTTTCTTCGCTTTATTACCGACTTGCTTAATATTTCCTGCATCGTCAATTCTCAGCGTTATTACTACGTCATTTGTTGCCATTATCTTTTTCTTGGTACTTTTGGAAGATTTGTCATACTTCCACTTGTGCGTCTTTCTTCTTTTTTACGCTCTTTTTCTAGTTTATCATTAACAGACTTTTGATTAAATACATCTATTTGCTTTAGAAAAATAGTTATAATACTAGGATTTTCAATTTTATGTACTTTTAGCAAAGTTCCTAGAGCACTCCAGTCCTTTCCTAAGTACGTTCCACTCGCTCCATCCCATCTGTCAGGTAAAAGCGTGTGTATAAAAAAGGCGATTTGTACTTCTGCTGGAAAGTGGTGTGGCTCTAAAGGTGCTTTACTAGGATCAGGCTCTCTGCCTAATCTTTCCATTACAAGTAAATATTCTTCATAGCTCCTAAACTGTGAATCTACATTGTAATATTGTTCAAGTAGCTCGCCTATATGTGCTACTTGCTCTTGGTAAAATTTTCTAAATCACCTACTGATTCTGTTACAAAAGTATCAAAGTCACTTGAGTTTTTCATGAGCAGCTCTGCATTCTCTTGTGTAAATGGTAATTCAGCTTCTAAATCTAAACCGTCAGTATCAATTAAAATTAATTGTCTAAGATAGTCGTATTTTAATCCTGTCCAATTTTTTATTACTTCAGATACATATTCAACTAAGAAAGTATCCTCATCAAGTGTTTCTTCAAAGGCACGAGTTTTTTTATTAAATTTTTGTTTCAGACATTTACCTCTGAGTTTTAATAATTCTTCTCTTGCTAAGTAACAAAGATCTATAGTAAATCCATCCATATCAGGAAAATCAATTGACACTGTTTTACTAGGTGTCATTAGACTTGCTAGTGACACTGGTGCTGTTTTTGTTTGTTCGTTCATGCTGGTTCCTATTTTAAAGGGTTAATAAAAGTATCAGGGCGGCGGGTAACCGCCCAGATACACTAGTTTACGCGTTAACGTCTTTACCTACAAATTGAAATACTGAGATTTCATCTGTTGAGTCAAAGTCGCTTGGTAACGCATGGAAATTAGTTTCCAATGAAATTACCTCATCAATTGAATGAGTAGGTATCTCTAAGTGTGCAGTAGGCATTGTAATAATACAATGTGGAGTACCGCTTCCACCAATATCAAAACTCAAACTAAATGAATTTTGAATATCAGAAGTTGCCTCTACGATATCTTCGTAGAACTCTGCACTTGAAGTGCTACTAGCATTATCAAGATAACAAGTAAAGTTACCGTTAATAGTTTTAGTGCCTGTAACATGCCCTAAAGGTTGATTTACTACTCCTAGAGTTTCTGGTGTTAGGTAAGTTAGATTGTTGCTCCATGAGATGTTTCCACCTGTAAGAGTGCTTGTATAAGTTACTGAACTTCCAGAAGGATCTCCGGTAATTGTTAAATCAGATATTCTATTACGAATAAATCCTGAAGTATTTGTTACACCTTCATTAATAAACGCATCTGATGATGATAAATTAAGTGTTGCTTCTTCTGTAATTAACTTTCCATTTCCAGTCCAGTTTACAGTAGCAATCCCATCTAAATCGAAATCAAATGACGCTTCTCCAACCGAACAGTCAGTGATTTTATAAATCATCTGATTTGCGGCGGCAGCTCCTGTTGTAAAGTTATAATCAGAGGCTGCTTGAGATGCTCCCATTATAAAGAATAAGTCAAAAACACCAACAGTTGCTTTATTTGCTCCTGTTTGAACTATGTCTAGATTAGTTGTATCAGACGTTATGCCTGCGTTTACAGTTTGTCCAAAAAACATAGCCCATAGTGCCTCTGTTACTTCACAATGCGCTCCATCAGTAGCACTTCCTTTTCCTGAAGTACCTTTAGTACCTCCTGCGGAAGTGTAAGGCATCATGTAAGTAGAGAAACTCCACTCAACTGGTGCATAAGAGTCGTTAAACATTGCACGACCTCTTCTACTTGCTCCTGATGTACTTTGTGCTTCATTCAAAGTAATTTCACTAGTATTTGTTGCTTGAGAAAACGAAAACCCATCTAATACAGGAATATCATAGAACATACTTTTTGTAGCTGCAGATGACTGCGGCATATGTGCTATGACTTTCGTATCTCGAGAAAAATACAATTTACTTGCCATTATAGTCTCCTATGTGGCTTGAAAAGCGAATACGTTTGCTTTTGCTAAAGTACTCGGTTTTCTAATAACGCACCTCTATTATCATTTCGCCAATGCCGAGAGGTGCAAGCACTCCTTCGTCAGTATCTATAGATATGACTGAGATTTGCGCGACACTAGCTGTTCCATATGAATCTGTATATGATATTTGATTATTATTATCAAGTACAAACTCTACATCTTCGAGAAGTAAACAAAGAGCCTCCGTAGGGTCTTCTTGATTTACATAACATCGAATTGTAATCTGTAAAAATCTCCACCTTTGTCCGCCTCCAAAGTACTCTCTTGTTTCAGTACCCGCAGACAGGTGTATAGCAGGATAAGTTTGTATTTCGTCCCAAAATTTCATACTTGGAAACACTTGATTTGAAATATTAGTACGAAAATCACCTGTACCATTTATCTCTTTTAGTTTTACAACTAAAGCGTCTAAAATTTGTGATCGTCTTGTTGATATACTTCTTGTCATTATACTCTCTTAGTCCTTACTAAACCAAACTTTGTGCCCATTATTGATTGAGCTATTTCTCTTATTGTTCCACCTATTATTCTTTTTGGATCTCTTCCTGGTGTTGCTCTAGGATCTCCTGAATCTGGCTCAAATACTGCATACGGATCTTTTTGATAAGTATATTGTATTTCAGTCATTCTTGGAAATGGAATTACTTGAGTAACTTGTGCAGAAGCTCCAAATCTTCCTGTTCTGTGTTCTAAACTTCTTGGAAAAACTCCTGTCATATTTTTTTGTAATTCTTTTGGAAGAGCCTTATTTATTAATGTTAAAAGAGCAATTGGGCTGCCTCCTTGTGTACCTCTTTGCTTTCCTGCTCCTGCTCCTACTGATACTCCACCTGCAAAGCTCTTTTTATTTTGAGGTTTTTGAGGATTTTTTCTAGTTCTTCTTGCCTTTGTAGTTTTTACTATTGGAGTTTTCTTATTCGACCTTTTTGTTGGTTTCTTAGTTTTTGAAGAAACTTTTGTATTTTTAGCTTTTTTAAGTGGATCTAAAACTTGTTTTGTTACTGCTCTTTTTCCTCTTTCTCTAACACTTGGTGATCCTTGTATACTTGCTGCAAACCCTTTTGAGTTATACAATCTTTGCATATCTTTTCGTACAGCAGTAATACCTTTATTAATTATTTCATCAAAAACTTTAGGAGCATCAGCCCCTAACTTTGTCATTATCTGGTTTTGTTTTGATGTACCACGTTGAGTATAAAACATAATATACTTATCCTTTAGACTATCAATAGTAGTTGGTTGCGTAATATTAAACCCAAACTCCATATCAATAAACTCAATAAGTTTTTGTTGAAATATATCTTTACCTAAAAAGAAATCCTGTATATCAGTTCCTGCTAATTTTGTCCAAAACGGCGCTAGATTTTTTGTAATTTGACTAGTTGATGTATCTCTAACAGCACTACGACCTCCATAAGCTGCAACAGTTGTTCTTCTAAACCTTCCATGTTCCGTATCTCCATGTAATCTTTGTTGTAAGTTTTGGTTTTCTATCTGCGAAGTGCTTTTAAATATAGAGCTCGGAGCTCTTCTAGGATAAGGCCTTCCTGTTCCATCAGAATTCATATATATTTGTCGAGCTAGTGTTATTCGTTTATCATTACGAAGTTTATTTAAAATAACATTTCCTAATCTTTCAAGCTGACGTCTTCTTTTATTATCAAAAGCCTTTCGGGCAGCAGTACTGCCGGGAGAAAAAATTACTTCAAACGATCCAGGTCCTCCTATACTAACTGGGCGCACCATTACCTTTCGTATCTGCATTGCATCTTTTTTGAGATCAGCTAAATACATCTTTACGCACCTGTCTGCTACTTGTGCTATTATAAAGTTTGCTCTTCTTGATAGCATTTTTCGCGGAAGTTTGGTTTTAGGATTATCAAACCACTCTAAAACAGCATTTATTATATCATTATAGTATATAGTTTGTGTTTCAAAAGCCTCTTTGTCAAGAGATCTAGACCATTCGTCGTAGTTACCATGCTTTCCAGCTTTAACTTCTTGTAAGATTTTTGTCCAGAACTGTGCTGACATTATACTACATCTATAATTTTATAAAGATCTAGTACCCTTTTGATATGATCTGGAAACCCTATATCATTTCTAATTGAAGTACTGCCTTCATTTCTTAGGGTGGTTCCAGCAATTGAACGTTGTGTTTTGTATTCTTCTTTTAGGTAATAAGTAATTAAGTCATAAACTGCTAACTTCAAATCAGCGGGCACAGCAGCATATCCTGCGTTGTACACCACTTGCACTGATCCAAACCCTTGCGGCCAATAATCGACGCCTCTATCTCCATCTATTCTTCTGATGCGATCATGTTCTATATCTATATAATAATCGACATTCTCAGTTAGAGTGGTAAAGCTGCTAGCTATAGAGAGTCTTTCCTTTACCGAAGAAACACTTACGAGTGGAGATTCTGTGAGAAAAATCTCCGAAGTGAGTTGATCCTCTATATCGAAAGTTTCCAGTTTAGTAGCTGAATAGAAATCAATTATAGAGTGTCCACAATATGTCTTAACCATTTGACTTATAGAGGCAACTAAGGTATCGATTTTAGCATCGTCCTTATTGTGATCCATCTGTTTGTAGTCTTTGTACTGTTTAGTAGTAATTAGATTTGCCATTTTGTGTCCTTAAAAGGTGAAACTTGGAGGAGCCTTTACTCCCCCAAGTCACCCAGCATATTTCTTCATATCCGCGTAGCGCGGTATGTATTATTAAGAAGCTTTATACATTAGTCCCCACTTAGAAGTAGCACCATCAATTAGATCGATGAAACCAAGTCTTTGTGAAGCCACTAGTACTCTTCTTTGTTCTGCCACTTGATAGTCTGACTCAACAGTCACACCACGAAGTCTTGGCACCACATAGTTTCTAGGATATACTGCAATCGCGTGGAATTTAGATACAGCAGGCGTTGCGAACTCGTCACAAACGATTACTCTAGATCCAAATACCGTTCCGATTTCTCCAGAAAGCTTAGTAGCCATATCGCCCACTAAGTTTACATCTTGGAACTCAGCATCTTCTAGAAGTTGATAGTATCCTGTTTGTGATACTACATAAATTACTTCTTCTGGCTTTAAGCCGTATTTGCCCATGTTCTTTCTAGCAGCTAAAAGTTGTAGTGCTGTTAGAGAGTCAGAAGCAAATGCTGTTGAAGATTGTGTAAAGCTCGAATCATTTCTTGCTAAGTGCAAGAGTCCTTCGAACGTTGCTCCACTTGTGCCGTATACGCCATCAGCGTCATCACCAGCAAGTAAAGCATTTTCCACGCCTCTAGCGTGTGATCTAATCATTGATTCACGAATTAGAGGAAGAATTGGTAGAATCGCATCTTCTTCTGTCTCGTTTCCTAAGAATGATTGAGAGATCAGTTTTTTGGTTGTAAGGGTTCTTTCAGTCATTACGATACCCGCACCATTTGAAGGATCATAAGCATCTCCTCTTGGGTCTAAGTTACCATGAGGCGCTGATCCTGATGCTGTTTGGTTGCTTGTAAATTCAGCATAACCAGCATCTGGTAGGATTGGTAATATCTGAGTTGCAGAAGTCATAGCTATTTCTCTAAATAGAGGAGCTAATACTAGTTCGTTTTGAATATCTCTTTCAATGTTAGTTGAAACAGTTTGCTCAAAATCTGCAGAGGATACATCAATACCTGAATGACCATTGACTTTTTCCATAGTCTGCTGTCCAAATTTAGTATTTAGTCCTTTACCAGTAGCTTTACCTAGTAGCCATACATCTTCCAAATCTGAGGCATAGGCTTCTAAACCGCCGCCTTTTTGTCTTTCACCAAAGATTCTTTTAGACTCTCTGATTTGTGCGATTTCTTCAGATTTTTCTTGTAGCTCAGCTTTCAGGCTTTCTACTACTTCTTCAACGTTAGAATATTGACTATCGATACGCTTCTCTAAATCAGAAACTAGTGTTTCTGCTCCAGATGTTCCAGCTTCGATAATAGCTGTTACTTCAGCTTTCTTTTCTTCGAGTTTTGCATCTTCTATTGCTTTCTCTTCGGCTGCCTTCTCTGCAACTGCTTTTTCTTCAGCTTCAGCGGAAGCTTTTGCTTCGGCTTGTTGCATCGCGATGGCTGCCGTAGTTTCTTTAGCAACTGTTTTTGCAAACTCTTCAAGATTAAAGTCTTTATTTTCTGACATTTTATTTTCCTTGAAGACAGACATTTTGTCTGTATCTTGAGGCTTTTTAGCCTCGGTTGGTTTGACAAATTGCTTTTTCCACTCAGAGTATTCCTCTTGAGTATCAAAAGACTTCGCCACAGAGAAGGTGGCTGCTTGATTAGCGGGTACGGATACCACGCTTACTTCAAACAACTCCGCATCTTTAATCAAGTATCCATCGCCTTCTTCCATGTAATCTGCGTCTTTGACGCGGAAGCCGACACTGAATGCTCTTAGAATACCCTCTTTCACTAAATTGGTTACATCACCAGCACTTTTTGACAGGTTTGCTGTAATCTTTAGTCCCTTTTCGTCAGTCTCTAATGAGGTGGCTCTGCCGATGGGTTTATTGTAGTCATGATTAAAAAGAATGATCGGATTATTTGTAAAATTTTCTAATCCTCCTTTCTCCCACGACTCTTTCATAATAACATCTCCTGCACGATCTGTGTCGTTAGTGCTGGCATATCCTTTGATATTAACACTTCCATCTTCGTTGGGTTCAACGGATTTGAAAGTTGATGTTAAATTAAAAATCTTTTGCATAATTATTTCCCCTTTGTTGCCTTAGGCTTTGTAGCAGCCTTGGTAGCTTTTTTAGGTGCAGGCTTTGGTGCTTCCTCCACTACAGGAGTATTCATCTTAGCCCATTCCTCAGGATAATTAGTTTTTATCATTGAAGCTACTCGCGACCAAGATCCAAAAGGCCTTTTAGCGATTACAAATCTCATTGGAGCATCTTCTGCAGCTTTATACTCTGCAGCCGATAAAAACTTACCTTTTTCAGCAAAATAATCAGCTAGTTGTTTTAATAATTGTTTTTTATTCGCCATTATCTTCCTCTTGTTCAGGTCTTCCACCTACTGATGGATTCGCTGCTGAGCCTGCTATATTAGCAGGCACTCTTAAGTCGTCATGCCCTTCTAACGGCTTCATTCTCATTGCATCTCTGACTTCGTTAGGTGTCATAATACCAGTATTAACTAAAGTACTGTAATATGCCGCCTGGTCTTTCAGTTCGGGCTGAAGAGCAGGTATATTGCTCACATCTTCTGAAAGGTCAAAACCAAAGAAGCGTTCAAATGCAAAGTTAATCTTTCTTACAATAGGTAGTACTGTTTCTAAGTAGTACAACCTATGATTAGGTCTAATATTTGCATTGTTCCCACTATCCAATAGCAATGGTGGTACACCTATTGCTTGTAGTATAATCTTTTCATTTGCCTCAATAGCTGCTTGGAAGTCTAGGTCTTTGAAGTTTACCTCCGTCAAGTTATCTATTTCTAAACCACCATCTAGTATTAATGGTCGTCTCCCTCCTGTGCTCGGGTTGTAACGGGCTCTCCAAGCAGCTAGCATACGTTCTTTTATTTTCTCACTCAGTGTATTAGGACTTTTAAGTACTAGTCCTGGCACTGCTCCATTCTTAAAAAAGTTATCTTGAAAGTTTCTCATACTAGATAAAAGTTGCATAGTTCTAAATGCAGGCTTTAATCTTGGAACTCCTCTATATATTGAATTAAATGAGTTCTCTTTAATATGGATTATCTCAGTTGGAGTATAATCTATCATTCCGTCATACGTATACTTGCTTATGTACGTTTTTTCATCTGTTTCTATAATTACATTTTCAGCAGGCAAATGATACATGCCTTGTCCATCAAAGTAAATAAATATATTACCATCAATCAGTAAATCAATTATCAGATTTCTTTTAAAAGTATTTACATCTTGAAATGGGTTTGGTTGTACATTAAGTAAGTTATTAACAGTAACTTTTCTAATATTTTTAAATACAGGATTTAGACCAGGTATTTTTGCTCCAACATCGCTTGGTATCTCTGCGACATCATCTACTACAACGTTTACTGCACGATTTACAACTTCTAGTTTTTCATAAGCATCACGATATCTAGTAACGACTTCTCTAGACTCTATAGTTAACCCCTCCTCTCTACCGATTAGGTATTGAGCAGGATTATGTTTTTCGTCATCGCTGTAGATATTTGTTTGTCTACCTAGTATTCTGTCATACCATGCCATATTTTTCTCTTTGTTTTAATACCCAACGCTTTTGTTTTTGGGCTGTGAATAGTTTGGGTCGTTTTCCATAAATGGAATGTAATCTTAAATGGTGATCATGACAAAGAGTTACAGCCTCTTCGTATAGTTCTGAGATATGCTCCTGTATAAACGTATCTCTAACTTCCATTATTTCTTCAGCGCTATCAATATTTAATTTATTCTCTCTTAGCCACTTCTCTAACAGTTCCGTCATTCCGTAGAAGTGATGAAAGTCCAGATTTTCCTTACTTCCGCAAATGAGACATTCCGTTCCCTTGTCGTATTTTGACTTTGCTTTGTCTCTAACGTATTTGACTAAGTCTCGCTTAAGATTCATTTATTTTTCTCTTATCTTGTATTATACTAAAATACCACGAAAAAGTCAAGAAACATTTTTTCGTAGGTGTGGTTAATTTAAAAAGTTGTTGCTGATGTCTCAAAAGTATACAGCGCATATCTGAGAGCATCTGACATATGAGAGAATCTATCATGTCGTGGCTTTTCTTTCATAAGATTAGGATTTGGATCCCACTGATATTGGTCTAAACATTCAAGAGTGTGAAAGCATCTTTGATCAACTATAAGTTTATTATTATCTACTATACTTGCAACTTCTCCAATACCATCAAGTACAGACTTCTTAGCATTAATAGTAGTTACATCATAGTTTTGTGCAAAGTCAAATCTAGTCTGTTGAGCTGCTGAGTCTATGTAAATCCAATCAATACTATACTTTTCTTGTAGTGCTTTTATTTGCATAGCATGTTGCTCAGTCGTTCGTTCTGCATCTAAATATTCATCTAGTACATAGAAGTTGCCTGAGTCCCAATCGTATGCTATGACACATAATGCTGTAGGATCTTTGTAACCTACGTCAAGTCCTGCGATAACATCCATTTGACTTGTATCAAGTTCACTCAAATCTGCAATACAGTTTTCATGATCAAAAGCCCATATCTGACCTTCATAAGTATTAAAGTCAGCCATATATTCTTGAGCGAATTCTGCCCCTGACATAGACTTTTTTGCCTCTACAATATCTTCCTCACTAAAGCGTGGATTTTCGTGATAGGTTGCTCGAATCGAACACCACTCTTGAAACTCATCTGAGAATCCACGATAAAAGAAATCTGCAAACCAGTTATTTCTACCACGAGGTGTAGAGATGAATATTGCTTTTGAGTTGTCTTTGTCTAGTGTTGGACGAAGTGCAACATTAAAAGCATCTCTGCCATCTACTAAAGCTGCCTCATCAAAAATGATTAAGTCATACGATCTACCTACACATGAATCTACTTGATTAATAGATCCCATACGAATTGTAGAGCCATTTGATATTTCTATCACTCTATCTTTTGCATTATCTTTTGTTACTTCTAAATCGAAGTGTCGTATAAGTTGTCTTTGTAAGTCAAAAGATATTTGAGAGAGTGAGTAGTTAGGCGACATAATTAATATGTGCGTATTTGGAACAAGCGCTGTAAGCTGTCCAATTATATTTGATATGTAAGTTTTTCCTTGTCGTCTTGATACTGCACCACAGACAAAACGATACTTAGGATTATTGATTGCATTGATGATTGCTATTTGAGATGCGATAGGAGTAACTCCCAATAGTTCCATATATGGTTCTATTGGAAGTTTGATAAACCTATCTTCTGATTGATAAGAGGTTAGTTCCCTTCCCTCTATGTCTTTGCGACTAATTTCTAGTGTCAATGTTTCGTTATATTGTCTATTGAATGAATGATTTGATGGGATTGAGCAAGATGGTATAGATATAGGAATCCTCCACACAATGCAGAGATCTGCAAGTTTTCTTCGGTGAGTTGACCTGTCTTAGAAGCCTCTTTGTCTACTTTATCTAATACTGCTGTTGCTGACTCTGAAAGATTTTCAAGCCAACTCTCATCCAAATATCTTAAATCTATATCTTCTACCATTTTACTCTGTTTGCCCAATATGCTGCGGACATTTTTCCTTTTCTTATATTTCTACGATGTCTTGCTTTGAATGATGCTCTTTTACGCTTCATTCTTTCAGACTCCCCTTTCTTCGGTTTACCCGCTGTTTTTGCTCCCTGTTGCCCAAATCGAATAGTTTTTATTTTATTTCCGACTTTTGCAACAACAATATGCGACTTTTTAGGGTGACCCGGAGTTCTTTTAGGTTTATTATATCCTGATACACCTGCCCTTTTAAGTCTTGAATCTCTTTTTCTTCGTTTTCTTGGCATTTCTAGCTCTCCTTAACCCTGCTTTGGCTGATTTGAATACTTTAGCTACACTTTTCTTACCCATTACTTTTGCTCTTTGTTCTCCTACAGTTAGTATTTGAATTTTTCTAGCATAAGATTTACGAACTCTTTTTACTTTTCGTACAGTTGCTCTTGCATTTTTTACAGTAGCAAACTTTATTCTAACAGTATCTTTTGGATTCTCGTCAGTATAAAGTCTCCTTCCAGAGTTCTTAGGTTTTTTACCTGTTCCTTTTTTTGGATCTCGCTTTTTTCTTCTTACCATAACCTGATGCGTATATCGCTCTGCCTTGACGCTCAGCGTCTTTTTTGTTTTTGTAAATCTTACCTGATTTACCCCAACGATAGCCGCCTTTAACCTTTCTTACGGGCACGACGCTTCTTTCTTTTCATACCTTTCTTTTTAGTGCCATTCTTTTTGCCGTTTTTCTTTTGTTTAGCCAGAATAGCTTTTTGTAAAGCCATTGGTAATTTCTTTTGCTTTGCTGTTAAAGCCATATTTATCTCCCTCTACGACGAGTC
>TARA_R100000734_G_scaffold2285_1_pt1 | contig 12330 bp, 20 predicted proteins | sample TARA_R100000734 | Tara Oceans TARA_R100000734 (sample SAMEA2623290) | marine metagenome | biome: marine biome (ENVO:00000447); feature: surface water layer (ENVO:00002042); material: "saline water (ENVO:00002010), including plankton (ENVO:xxxxxxxx)" | depth 5 m | reverse complement strand
TAAGTACCCAAATGCGTCGAACGCATGGTCCACTCCTAAATTCTTGTTTGGTAAGCCCGTTCCAGGGGCATACGTCAGTGTTCGTAGTGATTTGATTAGTTCTTTGCACCTTGGGTGAATTTTTACGCGGCGTGCGCCGGATGCGTCCATAAGGCCGGTGTTGACGGCGGTGATTTTGTCGCGGATTTTCCAGGGGGAACGGGGGGATTGAACGGTGAAGCCGCTACGGCGGAGGATTGCGTGGTCGGTGACGCCGACGCCGCTGGTTTTGCGCGCTCCACCCGTGGGGTCGGGGCAGGCGATTACGCGGCGGTCTACGCCGTAACGGCGGGTAACTTCTTCGGCAAAATCCCAGGTGGTTGCGCCGCCTGTGAGCATGATTTCGTCGAAGACGTAGAGGGTGTCTTTGTCTTTGATGGCGCAGATTCCGCTCATTGGGTCCACGTTGAAGTCCACGCCCAGGAGAAGGGGTTGAATGGAGATGTCTTTGGCGTCGGTGGAGATGTTGTCGTCGGAAAAACTGATGGCTACTAGGCCGGTGAGGTTTTCGAAGGATGCCTCAAATTCTTGGCGGAAAGTGCGCGGGTCGAGTTGCGCGCGGGCTGCTTCAACTTCGTCGGCAGGGACGTTGCCTCCTTCGATGGTGGTGTAACACCAGCGCTTCCATTCTTGGGTTGGGTCATTCTCGCAGTAGCACCAAAGGTCGTAAAACCAGCTGGCCGTACCATCCGGGGTAGATATGAATAATGCCCAGCCTTGTTTGTCGGCAAGGGCGGGTCGAATGACCTCGAACCAGACCTCGGCGTCCATAAATGCGGCTTCGTCGAGTACGACGCCAGACAAACTGCGGCCACGGAGGGCCATTGCATTTTCTGTGCCCTTTAATTCAATGGTTGAGCCGTTGACTAGCTCTAATTTCAGGTCGGTTTCGTTCTTAGTTTTAATCCAAGCTTTGGGAACAAGCTTTTTAAGGACTTTCCAGGCAATATCCTTCGCCATTCGGTAGGTAGGGGCGCAGTAGAAGAAGGTTTCACCGGGGTTATTTATCGCTCCACGCAAAAGTTCAACGCAGGAAAGGTATGACTTTCCGAAACGACGGCCTGCAACTAGGACGCGGAATCTGTGTTCGTCGGTGAATACTTGCCCCTGTGCCCAGCGAAGACTAAGTGGGGGTGCATTTTGTACGGCCATGGGTAATACATTAACTGTTTTTTCAACCCCTACCCCCCAGGTGGGTGTAGTACAATCAAATAAACTGGGATGTATCAGTAAGTTCCCCGCGCTTGGGTACAAGTGTACTACTTTGCAACACTGCCCCCCGTGTGACAGTTGCACCGACTGGCACACAGTACAAATTTACTAAAAAATTTTTCAAAAAACAAAAATTTTGGGAGCGTGTGACAGCTGGCACAGTGGCACAAGAAAACTAGTACAGCAGTTAGCAGAGGTTATAATGTATTTAGCAACACAGACAGTTGCTAACACTAACTCACCCAAAGTTATGTCTTTAAAGTATTTTCCCGTTTGCCTAATTTTGCTTGGTATTTGTACTATTTTTGCCGGTAAACATTTCCACGCTCAAGAGGAATTAGCTTATACTAACTGCATGACAAAAAATAATAATTACAACTACTGCAAAGTGTTAGTTTGGGGACGCTGAGTTTTTAACAATTAGCCCGTTTCTTCCCTGCCTTCGATCTTAATGTCGAGGGTGGGGACTTGTAGTGCTAACTGTTCTGGCGCCGCCTCGCCAATTACTCGCCCCATATCTGAGAGCAACACCGAAACAGTCTGATAGTGACCCCGTTTAAGTGCTTTCTGTACCGTCGCAAGCCTCAGTGCTTGGAGTTGGTTCAACAACTCCTCGCGCGTTCCCGTCTGCTCTGTTCTTAGCAGCTCCATGGCGCGCTTGTAGTCATCGTGAGCAGTGCGCATAGAGACATTGAACCTAGAAGACACTTTTGCGGCAATCTGGTGTCTCGTCCCACCCTCCAGAATGTACCCGTAACAAACTTGCGCGCGTTCTTCTACTTTGTGCGCTGCGCCGCGTCCCTTGCGCCAACGCTTGGACTCATCATCTCCAACGCTGGTCTTCTTTTCTTCGGGGTTGTTATCAGCCACGGGCTGGCATTCATAGACCTTCACTAATACTAACCGGACCAGGGCAACTAGCTAGACGTTAAAGGTTGCCAGGCCGCCCACACTGTGCTACAATTTCATTATTCAATCAAAGGCTCACCCATGGCCACACTCACCGAACTATTGACCGAAGCGGGTTCCCGCTGGGTCGATAAAGATTGGACCGCTCCATCCAGTCGCTGTATCGATGACATCATTGACCGCTTTGATGACTGCCCGGAAGGTTTGAAAGATTTCGACCGCTCCGATTGGGTCAATCTTTGTGAGTGCTACACGCACCAGCTCTTAGACCGCTGGAACAAACAAGAGAAGGACCTAATGGCCTTCTTCGATGACTATTGCGAGGCGATCGGCGCGACCTCAACGATCCAGGCTCTCGAAGGAGAAGCCGACGGTTTCTACGACGGAGACGACATGAACGCGGCCATCGTGAACCACGCGATGACGTGGGCAGCGCGCCAGCTCGCAGACGAGATCTACCCCGACCGCTGATTCGTCCAACTTTCCAGGAAATCCAGTTTCATCCATGAACTATTTCGACCACACGCAACACGTCCACACTTTCACCAAAATTCCCAGGCTGTCACTAAATAAACAGCAACTAACAGCCCACGACAACTGGGACGACGTGCATCAAACCACGGTCCAGCTCAGCTTTAAAGGTCGCGCAATATCGGACGCGGTAGTTGATTTTCTCGCTCATCTTCACGGTTCGCCGTATCGCTCCAGTGAAGACATCGAATTGCTGCAGCGCTTCGCTGGTGCAATGGGTCTCGATTATCCGCACGAGCCGGGAATCAAGTGATGGCGTCCCAGGTAGAGATTCAGCATCGCCTAAGCTACGCGCGGGCAATGCTTGAGCGAGGAATTCCCGTCGCTTCAGTCGCAACACTCCTTAGCGCGCGCTACTTCATTTCACGCTCCACGGCATACACAGACATAACCGCAGCAGAGCAGGAAATCCAGCAATCCGACGATGGCCCAGCCTTTGAAGAGATGGAACCCTGCAACCCTGCGGGAGTGCTGGCAATGCTGCAGCACCGCTTAGAGATCGCCATTGCGACCGGCGACGACAAGCAAACGTGCCAGCTCATCAAAGCTATGGACACTGCCAAAAAATGGCAGGGCTACAACACTCAAAACATTTCACCTTTCGCATGAACTACAGGAATTACCGCTTCGATGACAACGCTCCACTCCCTTCTGAGCTTTACACAGAAGAGGAGCTGGAGCAGATGCAAATCGAGCAGGAGCAGGATGATTGGGAACGCTCCATCCCGTCAGCTGCAGACCGTAATCCGCGTCTGCGCTGATGGCTTTTCTCTCCGACACAGCACGTGGGTTTCTGGCTAACCAGCCAGATCCCCCACGTCCCAGCTCTGAACAAAAGCGGGAACATCTGCGACGGATTCGCCACGCTGAACGGTGGATCCGTGAACAGCGCATGGAGGACATGGCCCAAATCGTTGGACGTTCCAGGGATGAACTTATCAACGAAGCCATTGACGAATGGTTAGCCAGTCACGAGCTGGACTACCGCAAACGCCAATCCCAAATTAACGAACACCTCGCAGCTATTAAAGCTCTTCAACAATGAAAAACAAAAAATCTTACTACTTCAAAGAATGCGGAATGACGCTGTGGCTAACGTCCCAGCAATATTTATCTCTAAAACAAGAATTTTTAGATCTTGCGGAGATGGGTAGTCCTGTAGCTGCTGCGAGGTTGCAAGGATTCGGTCCAGGTCCTCAAGCGTAGGGCCAGCACATAGCTTGATCGGCTAGCCATACGTCCTCGTCGTTCACGTCGATAGGACGGGCTATTACATAAGCGGTGAAGATCTGTTTTAATCGTTCCAGAGGCATCCCCAAGCCCTGAGCCTGGATAGCCACGTTGGTCTGTCCTTTGTAAAGACGCTCCAGGGCTTCCTCTAACTGTTTTGGACTTGCTGGGAATTCCACAAGTCCATTCTCTCTAACCACTGACACTCCGCCCCGCGTAATTCTAACTCATTAAGCAAGCGAACCTGCGGTGCTCCGCTGCGACGTGCCACCACAATCGCTCCGCTTTTCGGCTTAAGCCCAGTCAGGGTCTGAAGTCCCAGGGAATACGCTCCAGCCTGGCAGATGTAATTAGCCAGCATGTCTTCGCTGCGGGCATTAACGCTGGTTTTCCAGTCAGTAATGCACAGGGTGCCATCGATGTCCAACAAAGCGTCTGCCGTTCCAGCCCAGCCTCGGGGGTCATGAATGGCAAATTCAACCGCATGAATGGCGGTTACGTTCTCCCCGATCCAAGACCGTAGACCTCGGGCGTAGCCAGAGGCGCTCCAGGGGACCTTAGGAGCCCCCTGAATGGCTTTTTCGATAGCCCAGCTTGTGATTCCCTTGGGAGCACGTTCCAGGCCGTCATTTCCAGTCCTCCAGCTTCCTCGCTTGTTAGCGCTATTACGCGCGAGCTTTGCCGCTGTTTTGAGGACATATTCCGCGTGATCGTGAGCCAAAGTCCCGCGCTGGCAGGCAATATCACGCTCCAGGGCAGAACCTGGTTTTTGAATCCATCGATCAAGTGCATCTTTCTGCCATTGCGGTGAGGTTTCTTTAAGGATGTGAGTTACTGAAGCGTAGACATTGTTTAGTTCGTCGCGGTAAACGCGGTGCGGGCCGGAGTCATCACGAACCAAGCTCCAGCGGCGCAGTCCGGCAAGAGCGTTTTGTGTATCAGCGGACATCAGATAATTCGGCTTCACGTGCCAGCCAGGCACTCTGTAATTGATGAGCTTTGGGCTCGATTAAGTGCATTGAACTGACCACCCCAGTGAAGTCTCCCACTGAAATTGCGATGCAGCCATCATCGAGAACTGTTGTGACTACTTCGGGCATGGCCCGTTCCAGGTGGTCACTCATGTTTTTACGAGGCGCAGAACTCTTTAATAAACGCTTGAAAATCGGAGTCAAGCCAGTTCAAGAAGTCCCGCTCATAAAGCGCAACAGAGCAACGACGGCCATTGACAAGCTGATCTTGGCTTTTGGGTTCTCTGCCGTTCTTTCTTCGGTACAGCCCCTTAATTTCCTTGCCAATTTTTGCGGCTAATGGGGTTGCTTTGTGCGAAGGGCAGCCCAACTCAATCAGCTTTTCTGAAAGCGTTAGTTCCTTTGCGGGTTCAAGTGCGGGAGCAGTGCCGCCCGCTGATTTCATCGCAGTGTTTAGCACGACATCACGCAGCAACATCTGAGCCCGCTCGTCTACTCCGCCAAGACGTTCCAGCAAATTGATGCTTCGGTCAACGGTATCCAGCACCGTGGGAGCCAGAACAGGCTGAGTGTTTTGCATTTGAGATAGGCCCTTCACCTCCTCCAAAAACCAGGCGTCCATCCACACCGCAAAATCAGCACTAATCCAACGAGCAAAATCCACCGCCAAGCGTTCGTGAATCCACGTCCCCTCTCCGGGTTTGGCGGTGTAAAGGGAAGTTACCTGGATTCCCAGGTTTCTTGACAAAGCCTCCATGTAAATGGTAGTGCGATCGGTTTGAAAATAGTTATTCCACTGCTTACCGCTGGCTTTGGCCATAGCAGTCGCGTTTATGTAGCCATCAGAGGTGCGGCGGGGAATTGCGGTTCCGTTCCAGGAGCGAGTTTGGAGCTGTCCGTGCATCGGCTTCTTCGCAGTCCTCAAACTATACCTCTATCACAGAAATTTAGCTTGTATGACATTCTTATCAAGATCTAATGTCCCAAGGTTGTTGATAATCAATGACAACAAATGAGACAAGTAGGTACTAAAAAAGGGGTACACACATGGTGCACCCCCCAGGTCATTAGCCGGTTTGTGTTACTCGGCTTTGAATGGGTTTTCGCCGGTCAACAGGCGGCCGATGTCGAAGCCAGCGGCGCGTGCATCGGTCCAGGCGGATTCGATGCTGTCCTGGGTGCCCTTCTTACGCGGCACTGGGCGCAGGCTGTAACGGGTCTCAAGGCCGTTACCTTCTTTGCCCAGAACGAAGTCCCACTCCAACAGGTTGGCGTAGTCCTCCATTTGAGAGATGTCGTCCAGTTCGTTTTGCAAGCTCTTCTGTGAAAGCTGCATGATTTGGACGCTGCTGGACTCGTAGTTGTAAACGGGCACAGCGATGGCGAACTTGACCTTTTCAGGAGCGGTGCCCTCGCGGTTCATGCGGCGGGTGAACTCAGGTCCCATTTCTTCGTCGATGTCCTCAGGGCTGGGATCGTCGCTGAAACGGAAAGGCTTGATGCCGCCTTCAGATGACTCGCCCCAGCACTCAAAGAATTCAAGAGGTTGATCTTCCAGAAGAGCAAAGCGGACGCTGCCGCCGCTCTGAATTTTGGAGGGGTTGAGGTAGCCGCCGCCGGAACCGGCGCTGATGGCTGACTTGTTCTTGGATGAGATGAAGCCCATGGGGTCCTTTGCTGTGGGCACGTTGCCCGGTGCCTCAACAATGTAGCAAAGCGTTAGGGGTTTGCAACTGCTATAGAATGGAAAAACCCCTGGGGGCCGGTGAAGCACCCAGGGGTATCAAAAAACATTTAGCAGTCACACTGTAGCAAATGGATCTTGTCAGTTTCGTCCGCAGCCTGCCCAAGCACTGGGCTACTGCGCCGATTTATGCCAAGGGCGCGAAGATGCCCAACGGCAAAGCAGCCTGCGGCAAGTCTCCGTTGGGTCGGGCTCCTCACGAAAAGCTCTCGCCTGAGTTCACGGCCCAACACATCGAGAAGTACCCCGAAGAATTTAAGGCTGTCGGCGTTTACAGCGGCACACGTTCCGAAGGACTCGTCATCTTTGACGTTGACGCCAATCTGGGAGCCATTGAAGAGAAGTGGGGCAAGGATCTAGAGAACGCTCCACGGATTACTTCACCGAAAAAGAATGCGGCAAAGTTTCTTTTTGTTGTTCCTGAAAAGGATCGACTGACTGTTTCTGACCTCAGCCACGCTGCTGGTGGGTACGAGGGTTGGGAAGTGCTTTGGGGTAGGCAAGGTCTGCTTTTTGGTGCTTACAAAGATGAGGGAAAGTACACCTTTACTGGCGATCTAAACAATATCCCTACCGCTCCTGAATGGCTGCTAGAGCGGATGCGTGAGCAGTACCGCAAGCTCAATGAGCGCGGTGATACTCGCAAGCTCCGTGATAGCCGGTACTCCAATCGTTCCAGGGAGGAAAAGATTGAGATTGCGCGGAGCTGCCTGAGTGTCATTGAGCCCCGTGGGGCGAACTCTGAGCAGTTCTGGTGGGAAATCGGGGCAATGATTCATAGCGAGCTACCCAATGAGGATGGCTTGAAGCTGTGGGAAGAGTGGAGTCGCCGTGATAACGAATATGCCGACGATTGGGAGGGAGGTAAAAACCCCTGTGCTGAACGCTGGGAGAACGGTTTTAGAAGCGGTGGGTTGGGCTTTGGCTCGCTAATTCGTCAGGCCGACCTGGTGGATCGTGAGCGGACACGATTTCAAAGGGACGGTCTTGCACGATTGGTGGAAGAGATCGAAGCGCTCCCGCTCAAGTACAAGCTCGACCTACTCAGCGGGGAGGAGGTCATCGCGCGGGGGCTGGAGCTAGAGGACAGCATTGAGAATCCGGCGCTGCTTGATCAGGCCAAAACTCAGCTGGCTCAAGAAGCTGGGCGGCACAAAGAAGGGGCGGCGGCCATTGACCGGATGCTTGATGCCCACCTCACATTTGAGCGGAACAAAGAGTTTCGTCCCAGGGCTGTGAGCGAGTTGGACGACGCATCGTTTGATTACCTGATTCCTGGCTTGCTGCCGAAGCCTTGGCTGCTGCTGATTCACGCAGATGGCGGCACAGGTAAGTCAGCGATGTGTCAAACGCTGTGCAAGCACATCAGTCAGGGGCGGTCGTTCAACGTTCATGGCGGTTTGGTCAACGTGCCGAAGGGTCGCTGCCTTTGGTTGAACGGAGACCAGAGTGAGCGGATTGTGCGGCGTCAGTTTGATCTGATCGGCGTCACCACTGGTGTTGATGTTGTGGGTGAGTGGGACATGTCCTGGTACAGCCGCTTTAAAAAGCTCCAGGGGCCGAAGGAAGCGCCGAACTATGACCTGGTGGTGATTGACAGCCTGGACGGCTGCAACGACTCCAACCCTTATGAGGAGAACCGCAGGGAGTATGCGCTGCCCTTAAAGAAGCTTGCGCGGCGCAATGGTGAGGATTTTGGGGCCTGCACCATCATCGTGATTCACCACAACAACAGGAATGGCAGTTTCCGTGGCACCAGCGCCATTAGGGCTGCTGTAGATGAAACGTGGAACATGCAGCGGCTGGACAACAAACAGCTGGCTGAGCTGAGCCTGAGCGACAACACCAGGGTCGTGACCGTTGAAAAGTCACGCGATGACCGTGAAGGACAAGAGATGGCCTTTTCCCTGCTGCCGGATTACACGTACCAAATCGGGCCGGTGCCTGAGAAAGAGAACAAGGTCAATGGACCGACGCGACAGATGCTGGACATGTTGAAAGAGATGCGACGCACGCGCGCACCTTGGACGGTCCAGGATTTTGTAGATCACGACCTGTTAGGCGGCATTCATAAGAAGCGCGCGATCAAATACAGCCTGGACAAGCTGGAGGGCCAGAAGCTGATTGAACGGTGTGCTACTCCGGCGAGTTGGACGGGTAAGGGGCGGCCCCCTGCGTTCTATGAGGCGGTTGGTACAGACGTTCCAAGGTTGTTTACGTCTCGCGCGCGTGAAAGGTCCGTGAAACCCCTTGTTAAAAATCAAACCCCTTCTCCTGGAACGGATTTAAACAACAAAGTGGATTGTCAAAAGTCAGAAATTGTCAAAAGTCCAAGCGAGGGACTTTTAACAAAACCAGAACTTTTAACAAAGACGATTGTTGGTAAGAACCCTTCCGCCACAAGGGATCCGCTTTTTAACGCGGATAATCAGAGACATAAGGGTGTCGAACCTGGCGCGGACGATTGGAATATGTGGGACTGACTTACTAGGCAAAAGCCTGTTAATGTGCTACTCTGTGTATGTGGTTTACCGCGCTGTGACCGAAAAACAGATTCAAGCCACTGTTAAAACGGCTCATCATTACGGTGGGTCGTTTCTCAGCAAAGTCGCTGAAGCTGCTTTGAACGCTGACCCCCGTAATCGCGACCGCGTTCTGGATGCTTTTCCAGAGATCGTTGCTAAATACGGCCCAGGCAGTGTTTTTTACAACGAATATCTTTAATCATGAAAAGGATTGAAATTAAAGTAGACGATGTTGATGCAGATCGTCTAAAAATTGAAGCGGATCAGTTGGGCATTTCGCGATCTGATTTGCTTCGTGATCGTGTTACGCGCACTCCAAAGAAATCAAAAAAGTTTTCTACTCCCGGCGAGTTTTATGACTTGGTGGAGCGCGCTCGCCGCAGGGCAGGTCAAGGAATGGACCGGCGTCAAGTCGAAAGCATTGTTGCTTTTGTTTTCAGCGAGTTAGCCGAATAGCTCAATGTGCTACATTGGTGTGCGTAAACGACACCACCCATGTCTCCTCAAGTTTTTCAAGGTATTGAGCACCTGCGAAAAATAAACACAGCTCAGTCTCTTTGCTTTGACACAGAAACGCTTCAGTTGCAGCCCGAGCGCGGCAGATTGCGGCTCTTGCAGTTAGGTGCCAGAGACCGCGACACTATTGTTCTGATTGACTGCTTTCAACTTGGTAAAAGCGACTGGGCTGACCTCCGCCGGTTCTTCCGCACTCCAGACCGATTCTGGCTGGCCCATAACGCTGTCTTCGACCTCGGTTGGCTTCAGGAGCACGACATCTATCCGGCTGGGTGGGTCCGTTGCTCCATGTTGGCCAGCCGACTTCTCACCAACGGCTTGCCTAATACGAAGCACGGTCTCGACAGCGTTGTAAAGCGCTATCTGAAAAAAGAGCTGTCGAAAGAACAGCAGCGCTCTAACTGGGGCGGAGATCTCAGCAAAGAACAGCTGGATTACGCGGCCAACGACGTTGCGGCTCTGATGGAGCTTGACGCAATCTTGGAGCACCGAATCAGTCGCGACAGGCTCGGACCAGCTTTCAAGCTTGAGTGTCGCGCGCTGCCCGCGATGGCCCAGATGTGGCGCACAGGTCTGCCCTGGAACGCCGAGAACTTGCAACAGCGCAAGGTCGATTACGAACACGACATCAAGGGTTTAGCCAAAGATTTTGTGCTGCAGCTGGATGCTGCAATGCCGGAAGAGCACAAGTTGCCACGTGATGAAGATGGCAGCTTCAATCTGCGTGTGAAGGACCAGGGCAAAGTTCGAGATGGCACGAAGAAGTATGCAGGCTTCAACATCAACAGCCCAAAGCAACTTGTGGAAAAACTCACCGTGCTGTTGGGCGGTGAGCCCCCTCGTGATGCCAACGGCAAACCCAGTGCATCTAGGCAAGCACTGCGTTCTTATGCCGCTGATCACGAAGTTATTCAGATATATCTGGAGTGGAAAAGGTGTGAAAAACGCCGCCAGATGATTGAGTCGATCCAGGAAAAAATGGACGACACCGGCTTTGTGCGTGCCAGCTACATGCAGCTTGGTGCGGAGTCGGGACGCATGAGCTGTATTAAGCCCAATAACCAGCAAATTCCGCGTGACAAGCAGTTCCGCAGTTGCGTTGAAGCGCCTGAAGGCTGGCTGCTGGTTGATGCTGATTTCGGTCAGATGGAGTTGCGCCTCGCTGCGGCAGTAGCAAAAGATGAGCGGATGATTGCTGCGTTCCAGGCTGGGGAAGACCCACATACCGTTACGGCAGAAGCCATCGGCTGTGATCGGCAAACTGCAAAGTCAGCCAACTTTGGTTTGCTGTATGGCTCTGGCCCCGCAGGTCTGCGTAACTATGCAGGGGGCATGGGCATCACCATGACGCAAGAGCGCGCGGCGGAAATTAGGGATGAATGGCTTGATGCGTTCCAGGGGGTGGCCGAGTGGCAGCGCAACAATGCAGCAGCTGCGGATCGCACTAAATACGACAAGTGGGCGGAAACCAGGATCCCGCTTTCAGGAATGCGGCGGTATTTGCAGGGTGATATGAATCGGCTGACTGTTAGGTGCAACACGCCGATCCAAGGAGCTGGTGCTGCCATTCTTAAGTGCGCTTTGGGCAACCTATGGCCAAAGGTCAAAGCAGCGGGGGAGGACACCGTTCGTATTGCTGCTGCTGTGCATGACGAAATTCTGTTGCTTGTTAGGGAGGATGAGGCTCAGGATTGGGCTGCGACCTTAAAACAGGTGATGGAGGATGCTGAGGCCAAGTGGCTTGGAGAAATTCCTGCACTAGCTGAGGTGTCTGTCGGCAAAACCTGGAGCGAGGTTCACTGATGGTTAGCGTCTATCTGACAGACATCGGATGGTTTTGTTCTTGTCGAGGCCGGGTAACGTACTACAAGGATTTATGCGAGGTCATGAATGCCGCGTACCGGCAGGCAAATAGTGATGGAGCGCCTCAACAAAGCGATCCAAGGCGCAACTACCGGTGACTTGCAGCGGGCTGCAATGTTCTTAGAAGGAGCACGGGAAGTGCGAGCGGGCTGCACGAACCAGCGCGCTCAAGCCCGCCGTGCTCAAGCAAATGCGTGGAAAAAGAAGGTTGATTCTTCTATTACATGGTAACGTGTCTGTAGCACATTAAACGTTATGGCTATTCGGCACGGTAATAAACAGTATTTTCAAGTTCTGCTTGACCCCAATCGAGCAGAGTTAGTCCAACAAGAAGCTGCCAAGAACAAACAGCGTGCGACAGCTTGGATAAGGGAAGCTGTTTATTCGGAGCTAAAGCGCATTAGTTCGCCTACTGTTTACAGCGAGGCCGAAGCCAAAGACCTTGCTCGGTGGCGGCAATCCGTCCGTAAGCAGGTTGAAGGTCGGGCCAAATCAAAAGACGATTAAGTCATTCCATGCGCTTTGCTCTCAAAGCGGCTTTTGAAGAGTCGCTGTTTCTTGCTGCTTACTACGAGGACTCAAAACAAGCTATTTGGACAGATCAACTAGATGATGCTTGTGACTGGAGCACTTTGGAGCGAGTTATAGGGGTCAAAGTAAAAATAAACCAGGAAGTAGAAATTATTCCGGTAACAAGTTAAAAGGATTTGACTCAAGAGTGCTTATGCGGTTTATTGCCTGACGCAACATCAGACCCTGATAAAAATTTTGCTGCATAAGAGCTACACAT
>TARA_R100000734_G_C3319236_1_pt1 | contig 12422 bp, 9 predicted proteins | sample TARA_R100000734 | Tara Oceans TARA_R100000734 (sample SAMEA2623290) | marine metagenome | biome: marine biome (ENVO:00000447); feature: surface water layer (ENVO:00002042); material: "saline water (ENVO:00002010), including plankton (ENVO:xxxxxxxx)" | depth 5 m | reverse complement strand
ATATATATATATATGAACTATATTATTTTTTATTAAACATTTTATTCATTTTAGGGATTTGTTTCTTCTTCTTTCCTATAGTATGTTTTATGGCATAAGGCATGCTCTCTTCTGAAACCTCACCACAACCCCTTTTATCAGTGATTTCATATTTTTCTTTATTTGTCATTAAATTATTTACTTTAGAATTTTTAAAAGTTTTTAAAGTTTTATTTTTTTGTTTAAAAATTTTAGAACTCATTTATTATATATACTATATATATATAATAAAATGTCATTAGTTTTTCTAAAGAATGATGATAAAACAAGCCAAAAATCAGGTAGAGTTCAGGAACCATACAGGTTTTCAAATTATTTTACTCAGCCATTGAAAATACCAGCTAATTCTCAGGTTGCTTTAATTAATGCTTCATTTAGTTTAGATCAAGAAATTAGCTTAGATAATGATTTACCTATATATTGTTGTTTTGGGACCCCTGTTTTAAATCAAGGTTTTGAAGTTCAATTATTAGATAATAAATACATTAGGGATTGGACTCAATTTTTTAATGAATTAGGTATTGAAATTTCACAAATGAATCCTGATCAAAATACAAATCCTATAAGAATTGATCAAAATGTAGTTCAACCACCTCAATCTAATGTTCCTCCTTTAAATCCAGAAAGTAGAACTCAACAACTTACACCAATTGGAGGTTTAAATTGGTTTTTAAAAAATAGTAAAAAATCTGGATTAACAGTTACTCAACAATGTGATTTAATGAATGACATATTTTTTCAGAGTTTTGTCCCTGTAATTAGACCTGTAGGTAATCAAGATTTACTTTTATTTGCTAATGGGGCAACATATGGTAATTTTACAGAACCTACTAATGCTGAAGCTTTTCCAAATACTGATGATGATGAAAAAACTCAAGCATCTGATAATCAATTAAATCATTTAGCTCTTGGTAACATAGCACCTTATGATCAGGACCCAATAGTTCCAAGATATTTTTCACCAGCTCCACCTAAAAGACTAGGCACTGCGATGGCTACAGCTGGACAAGTTACAGATTGGTTAAATCAACCAATTGAAAATAATTTTTATAATACTCAATTTAGTTATGATCCAACATTAGAAAATCCTTTACTTCAATCTACGACTAGCATTGCCACTTGGGCTAAATCTTTCCCACCTCCACATCTTGGTAATTCAAGAAATTTTGGTTGGGCTGTTCAAGCAAATAGAACCTGTATAATGAGAGCTGTAGGATCTGAAACTCCAGATATAGCAAATAATGGTTATGGTAGTGGTCACACTCATATAGGTGATAAAGGATCTGGAGGTTATGTTGTCATGGGTCTTGAAGTAAGACCTGGACAAGAAGCTGATGAAATTTATGATGCTGGATTTATGGGATCTGGTGATTTAGAAGGTTGTGTTGGATTTGCTCCTTTTTTCGCTGGTGTGTTACCATCTGCTGTTCTTTATGACAGAGAAAATTCAAATGGTGAAATAATGAATGAAGATGATTCTGTGAGAGATTTCCTAAAGAATGTTGATTTAAATATTGGAGATGATGAATTACCATTTGGTCAAAATACAGCTCATGCTTCCTTTGATAGAAACGGAGCTGAAGCTCGTTATTTATTTGGTTGTAAGATGGGAGTTGTTCCACAAGCTGGTTTTAAATTAGGAATTCAATGTCAAGTTTTAAATCCTGTTGAAGATGGTGGTTCATTAGAAGGTTCAGCTTATACTAATGTTAATCAATTTTTAAATATTCCAGCTTTATGTCAAGGAAGAAACACAGCATGCGACCCACACTATGATTTTCAACCTAATTGGGCTATTAATGCTAATCCAGGACCTAGAAGAATTAATACAGTAGGAGGTCAAAGATCTGGTGTTCATCTATACTTAAGGTTCAGATGGGATACACCTTATACAATGGTTTGTGAATTTATCTTAGCTGATAAAGATACACCAGGTTCTTATAATCCTGCCACTGATGAACCTTATTTACCTTGGGATGATCCTGGAAATCCAGCTCAAAACAAAGACCCACTTAGAGGATGGTGTAAATTAGGACAAATGAAAAATCCAAATAATTCAAATGGTTCAGCTGGAGCTCAAGATTTTAGATATTTATTGCCAACTACTTTTGGAGATATAGTTCCTGTTTCATATCATAATTATACTGGAGCATTTACAGCAAGAAAAGGTTATTTTGCTCCACAAATTTCAGGACAATCAGAAGAAGTAAGTAGTAAAAATAATGGATCAATGAGAGGATTTAGAACTAGAAGTTTTTGGAGGCAAACAATACCTGGTTATGATACTGGAATGATGGGACACTCTAATTTCCAACTTAAAGATAATGATGAAACTGAAACTTCTCCTCCTTTAGTTCTTGCTGAAATAGAAGATTCAACTGATTTAGAACCTTTTGATTCTACAGGTAGAATTCAAAAAAGATTTTCTATGTTGGCTTTAGCCTGTGAAACTGATGAGGATACAGAACAATGGTTATATTCAAATGGTCTTCCTAGATTTACACAAGGAGAACCTAGAGGTCTAGCTCATGCTCTAGCTTGGGGTTTAAGAGATAATTTAAATGCTATTGAAGCTACAATTGATTTTGACATTAACGGTGGAACTGATCCTTATGAAATATTATTTTATGATGGTGTTAATCCATATATTAATTCTGTAGAAGTAATTTCAAATCATATTCAGTTACTTAATTTACCTATTCAATCTCAGCAAGGTGTTGTAAATTCACAAAATAAAACAATTTATAATATACCAGTATTTCAAGGAGATGATCAAAAAGGTATATCTGAATCAACTATTACTAATGCTTATGCTTTTACTCCTCCTCAATTGATTTGGATTGATTTAAATAATTATCAAGAAATGGATCTTAATAAAATTGATGTATTAATTACAGATGATAATAATGAAGAACAAGAAAATTTAAGTCATAATACAGATATTACTCTTATATTTAGACAAAAGGGAGCGGGTGATTCTGGTTACTTACCTATTAATATCCCTACTGAAGAACCTGAAATAAGAAAAAGAATTAAGAAAGAAACTAAGGTAAATCTAATTGAATTATAATTATACATATATATGATAACAATAAATACTATAGAAATTTATAAAAGTTTAAATTATTAAAAATAAATTTTTTATCTTTTTAATAATATATATGAACAATGATTTGTTTCCCAATCTTGATGTCAAACCAGACATCACAGCTGAAAATATGAAATCTGAACAGGAAGATTTAATTATTCCTGAATCTAAACCTGAGCATGTTCCAAAAGAAATGAAAGATCAAAATGAAATATTTATGACAAACAAAAAAACTGTCAATACTCCACCTGAACAAATGACAGTGACATCCTCAGATATAAAAAAAACGGAGAATGGAGAATCGGAGAATAAAGGAAAATATGCTCATTTAGCAAAAGCTAGAGCCAAAGGAGCGGAAACCAGAAGGGCAAAAGCTGAAGCAAAAAGGAAAGCAAAAGAAGAGGAAAAAGCTCGTAAAGCTGAAGAAAGAGCAAAAAGACGAGAAGCTACAATGGAAAGAAATAGACAAAAAGCTAGAGAAAGATATTATAAACAAAAAGAACTTAAAGAAGCTCAGAAAAAGAAAAATGATCAAGAATTTGTAAAATCATTACCTCAACCTATTCCACAAAAAAGACAGGTAAAACCACAATCAAGAATACAAAATACTCCAAAACCTTCAGGCATGGACTTTAACACATTCGCACAATATATGATGAAATATGAACAATTAAAAGATCAATATAATAAACAACAAAAAGCAAATAAAAAGGTTACACTTAAAGAACCACCTAAAGAGAAGCCTTACCATCCTAAAGCATACCCTTTAAAGCATCTTTATGGTAGAAAAACAAAAAAACAAATGTTTAGTTAATTCTTATTAAATATATAAGACTAAATAATTCTACAATTCTCCGATTCTATTTTTTTTTATTATAAAATATATAATAACAAAAAATAAAGTTAATATTAAAAAATAAATATTCTTATATTATATATATATAATGTCTAATGATGAATTAAAAATATTACCTTTGAAACCATTGGAGTTGAAAGATAAATCAGAAAAAAAATATCATCCTCATTTACCATCTATTGCCAGAAATCACGGGACTTTGATGTTAATAATTGGTCCTTGTGGATCTGGAAAAACGGCACTATTAGCGAATTTACTTTGTAATAGCTCTATGTTTAGAAACGCATTTACACAGGTAAATTTTTGGTCGCCTAGTTGTGATGTAGATGATTCATGCCGATTTTTTAGAGATTGTTTTAATTGTTATACAGAATACAAGGATGAAACATTAAAATCAATTATTACTCAACAGATGAGTTACCCAAAGGATGAAATGCCAAAAATTGCTATTGTAGCCGATGATTCAGCAGGTTTATTGACAAAAAAGTTCTTTAATTGGATTACAAGATATAGACATATAAATTCAAATGTATTTTTGAGTATTCAAAATTTCAAAGCATTAGCTCCAACAGCTAGATCTAATTCAAATGCGGTTATTTTGATGAATGGTATTGTAAATAATAAGGAATTGGAAAAAATTGATGAGGAATACTCAGCCCCTTATAAAAATACTTTAATTTATTGTTATAAGAAATATGCTAAGGAACCTTATAGTTTCTTATACTTAAAGAACCGTAAAAATCCTCCTGAAATGTATCATAATTTCACAACCAAAATAGATTGGAAAAAACACATTAAACAGGCTAGAGCTTTTAATAAAAATAAAGGATATGACACAGAATCAGAATCAGAAAATGAAGATTTTTAAAAAAAATTTTAAAAACTTTTGATAGTTTTACAGTTATTTAAATTTTATTTATTTATATATTTATATATATAAATGAATACAAGATTAGTTTATGTTAATAAAGCCAAAGCTCAGATTAAAAACGATAAAGACGGGTCTTTTTTCAATAATGTAGATGATGGTATCGTCTGTAAAGTTGGAGATGAAATAAGTATTGAACAGATTTCAATAGCTTCAAAGGGTGTAGGTTCTGATATTATAGAAGTTCCATCAAATTTACAAGATTATCCATATTTGACAAATCAACAAGTTTTAAATTTTATGTTATTTATTCATCATAATTATCAATATACTTGTCAGTTACCATTGTCAGTTCAAACAGCAACATTTCCATTACCACAGGGATTAAGTAATCACCCATCATTTGGATATTTAAGTAATACAGGTTTTCCTATTACACTCCCCATGACAACAAACTGTAAATCAAAAGCTTTTACAGGTGATGATCCTATATCTGGTGTTAGAATGTATTTAGGAAGATTTACCCCTATAGATGTTACGGGAGAGGATGTTTTCGCACCTCAAAGGGTCCCACAAGGTGGTAATTTAAATCAATTTACACCAGGTCAATTAATATTTAATTTTTTAGAAACTAACATTACAATAGGAGCTGATACAGGTTATGACAATCCTTCTAATATTGCTAATAAAATTACACAAGACCTTCACGCATCTACAGTGTCCCCAAATGCTACATCTATCGGTAATCAAGGACAAAGAACTTCAGCTGTAGAAAATGTTATTTTACCAGATCTTTTTCAGTTAGGAACCTCAAGTCTAGGATCATGCTGTGTAAGTATTGATGGCGTTCCTTCATCTCATTTTGATGCTGTAAATTTTGGATGTTATACAAATATTATTGGAGTTAGAAATCCCTTTAAATACTTTTATGGTTCAAGGTTGATGAATGGAACTATATCATCTAAATCAATTCAATTAATGGAATCACAAAGTCAGGGTTCAGCTGTAGTTTTGACAGATCAGGTTTATTTTGTAAATCAACCTCCTAGAATTACAAGTGGAGCTAATATATATACACAGTTTGGAGATGGTTTTTGTTATTTTACTACATTAACTTTTAATTCTGATAATATGGTTTTATTGTCAAAATATATTAAATCTCAAAAACATTTGGATAGAAGTTTATTGACACCATCCACACAAAATAAAAATTATACACCAGCTGATATTGATACTGATACAGTATTAAGAAGAGCTTTTGTTTCAAACCTTGATGTTGGTAGGGTAAATGATGGGGCAACAAATGCTCAACCATTTACACCAGTTCAAAATCCAACACAACAAGGGACCGCAAGAATCGCTCAAGTTGCTACTAGTTCTTTTTATGATGAAGAATTTTATAATAAGAGATTTTTAGATCAGAATAGTATTCAAAATTCTGGTTGTTTCTTTGATGATAACGCTACAATTACTATAAATGGTCAAGTATATAATGCTAAAACAGCATCTCAAGTATTAGATGTTAATTTAGTTGCTGTAAATACAGGAGCTTTATTTGGTAATAATGAAATAGTTATTGGTATTGTAATGAGAGCATTTTCACAATCTTCAACATCTGGAAATATTGCTATAAATGAATCTGAATTTGGAATTTTTGATCCTTCATTCTTCAGAAATCAAGCTGTATTAGTTAATAATCCTGATATTGTTAAAGGTGGTTCTGATACTACTCAAACTGATTATGTAGGATTTATGAATGTTGGATCTCCAGAAGCTCAGTTATTATTTGATCCAACTAGAGGAAGGTTTGCCTTCACCAACTTATCATGGGCTAATAAAATCCCTTCAGGATCTGGACAACAAGCTAATCCTTCAGCTGGTATTAATAATATATCAGCAAATCATAAAATAGATCCTGTAATATATGCTTCTGTAAATTCAGTTCCAGCATCTTCAATACAGGTATTTACTAAATATGCTCAATCAGGTTTAGGTCTTAGAAATATTTCAGTTATTAGTAAAGAAAATGTTACTACAGAAATCAATCCATATAATATAAGAGATCAAAGAGCTAAATTTGATAATTCATTATTAAATAGATTAGGGTTTTTATATGAAAATCTAATTAATTTGAATGGATTACCTGATGTTATTTTTACTAATAGAAATTATGACACAGTTATCCCTGTTCAAAATCCTAATTTTTTCCCATATCCTTTAACTACTAATTTAAGATTTGATACAGCTATTTCAACTTCATTAGGTGTAAATGATCAAGGATTACCAAATTATAATTTATCTGGACAGAGAGGAGTCCCTAATATTAATATTAATTCTAGTCCTGATCTAGCTTTTGCTTCTAATCTCCCGTCTAAGTTGGTTTTCCCTTTCTGGTTGATTAAAACAGATATAATAGATGGTATAGACTTCAATACAGCAAATGACGGACAAAATGCGAACATTATGGCTGTATGTAATAGAGCTTATATTTCTGGAGATTTTGCTTTTAGTTTTGCTACAAGTTATTCATTCAAAGTTACAAAAGAAATGTCAATTTCTGGTGTTAGAACTGCTATTTTAAACCCTGATTTATCTCCTGCTGATGTAGATGATGGAACAACAATTATTTATAAAATAGTGAGTCCAATCCCACTTTTTACACAACAAAATATTATTCAACAATCAATAGATGAAAAAAGAGTTGAAAAAGAAAAGAAAGAAGATCATGACGATAAGGTAGATGAAAAGAATGACAGAAAAGAAGATGATGATGACAAGAAACAAAAAATAGAGAATTAGAGAATTGAAGAATATATATCTAATTATAATATATATGATTAGATATATTACTAGTTACTTTTATGAGTATGAATTTAATACATTAACTCCAAATAGTATGTATAAATTAAATAAAAATAAATTTGTAAATTTTGCTCGTGAATTAGTTCCAAATGAAGATGATCATGAACCACATAAAAACATTTATGAGTTTAAACAATGGGAGAGAAAGAATAAAGCTATTCTTCAGATTCAGGAGCTTGAGAAGATTGTTGATCAGTTGAATCATTAGAAGGTTTGATAATCATAGATTTAGCATTCTTTTTATCAGGACAAAATAATACATCTGCGAACCTATCATTAAAATCCCTAAAATTGAGCCAACATTTACGATGAACTCGTCTTTTTACTTGATCGTTCCATTTTGCGAATCTTTTTATAGATTTGTTACATAAAACACATTTTACAATTTTTTCTGAAGTATCATTTTTAAAATCTTTTTTGTTCATATAATATATATGGACAAAAAAAATAATGATAAAATCCAGCTCACTGATTTTGAAAAGAAAGAAAAACGCCGTATTTATATGAGGAACTACTACCTAAAAAACAAAAAGAGAATCTATAGATATAATAGAAATAAAAAGTTGAAAAGAAATGAGGAGAAACCTTATTTTTCTGTAAAAAGGGGGATATTTATAGTAACATTTGATTAAAAAGCTTTAAAAAATTAGAATGTTTTTTTTTTCATTGAAATATATGATAACATTTTTTACAGAATTAGAGAATTTCTACGATTTTTTTACATTTTTATAAATGATGATTTTGAATGACTTTTACATTTTTATAAACATTATATACAAAAACTATACATACTTACAAACATAAAAAATAAACATATCTACAATTCTCCGATTCTCCGATTCTCCAGTAAAAAAAACATTTCTAAAAACTTTTTAAAAAAAAAATTAATTTCAGTAAAAAAAATAATATTCCTATGAACATTATTTTATTTAATTATAGAATGTAGAATTGGAGATTTAATAATCTAAACCATAATCTTTTTCTTCATCTTCATCATCAAAATATTTTTTAAGATATTCTTCCTTATATCTGTAGCCGATCAATACCCTACCTTTAGATTTATCAACCTTTTTCTTCTTTTCAACAATTACTTTAAACCATTCTTCAGCATTGTAACCTAGCATGCCCACACCAACTGAAGAATCTCCAAATTCTTTTTTAATAAATTTATTGAATTTTGTAGTAGAAAAGTTTTCTGTATTATTTTCAGCTAAGAATAATTCTCTTAATCCAAATCCTCCTTTATCTGACAAGATAATCTTATCTGAACTTTTACCAGTTTTTTCAATCATAGTATTGAATAATGTAGCTCCATCAGACATATTACTGAAATATTCATCAGTTGCTTTTTTCATATTATCAGTAATCTTGATCCCATGCTCAAGATATAATTTGTAATATTTCAACATCAACACCATCATCCCTTGTTTCAACAATACCTCATTATCTAATCTTTTTTTAAGAGTTTCATCTCTGATTCTATGATTTGGATTTTTTGGATCATATTCAGGATCATCTTTTTTGAAAAATTTCTTAGGTAAAAAACATCCTATGATTCTCCTTTTCAAACAATCCTCTTTAGTTTCTTTATCAAATGTAATATAATGATTTGAACAAAAATGAAGACATCCAAATATAAACCTCAAACTTTTACCTTTATGATAATTACCTTTTGTAGTTACTTCATCCCCTCCCGTATATCTTTTAAAAATATCTGATTTAAATGTAAATTCTGCTGATGGTTCTTGAACTTCTATAAATCTCTTGAGGTAACAATCGGCTAGATCTTGACTTCTATTGTCTTTACTTTCATTGATAAATACATTATATGTCAAAGGTTGAAAATATTCTCCCATTACAACAGCCATAATTTTCATTAACAATGATTTACCATTACCTCCAGTTCCTTTGAAGAATAAAGCTATTTCATCTAAGTTACCTTCACCTTTCAAACATCTTGATAATATCTTTAATACTTCATCACAATCATTGACATTATGAAACATATCTGAAATAATACCATACATAAATTTACTAGCTTCCATAACTTCTTCAGGTATATCACCATAAAACCAATCGTATCCGCATGACATATTAACATATTCTCCTTTTTTGGCTTTTCTAAATTCAAAAGTTCTAAGATCCAATAAACCATTATTAAAACCTAGTAAATAAGGGTCTTTATCAAGCTTTTCAGCGAATTCATCATCTACCAATTTTTGTTTTATATCATCTACTATAGATTGTCTTGATGATTTATTTCTGATTTTATTGAACACAGTTTTTTTTGTATCATTTTTATTATTATCAGCTGTTTGTAATAACTTGAAGAATTTTGTTCTTTCAGATTTTGATAAACATAGATTCTTAAAAATAGTCTTCTGTTGGGACTCATCAGGAATTATGTCAGCTTTTTGTAAAACATTCATAACACTGTTTTTGTCTTGAAGATATTGACCAATACTAGAACCTATTGAAAATGTTTCAGATGTCATTTTTTCACAATAATCAACAAAATCAGTCATATACTCTGAAAACTTTTTATTGAAATATTCATTTGAAATACATTTATATAATCCGTTATTATCAAGATAATATACTTTACCATCTGATGTAACATAATCTTCACTATTTCCGTGAATAAACAATGAAGCTATAAATTCATCATCTGTATTATATTTAGTTCTTTTATAAACTCCATATTTTTCATAAAAAGGACAATTATAATGATCAGGAACAATGTAACCAACTTTTTCTAATTGTTCTCTTACAATATGAGCTTCATCAAATGGTTTATTAATAAATTCAATATCAAAACCAAAAGCTTCTTTTACAGCTTCATTTAAATAATGTAAATATACATTAAGATCTTTTTCCCCATTATGAAAAGCTGACTGAAGAAGTTGGAACCCATCATGAATTGATACACCTTCAAATCCTACTCTATCTGTAATACCATAATCAACAGTAAAATCTAGAGCAAATTCTAAGATCATCATTTCATTCATCTGTAAAAACATTGAAATAAATTTACCTTCTTTATTGAACTTTTTACCATCAGTAATTTCTTTATACAATTCTTTAGTTTTATCATCGTGATTGATAATAAATTTATGTATATTTTTCATTTCTTTAATAAATTCATTCACAAATTTAGTTAATTTTACTTCTTTCTTTATTTTTTTTCCATCTTCTCTTTTGAATACGACTTTTTTCATTTTGATTTCATTCTTCTTCATATATCCTTCAACTGTTGAACCATTAATTAGAGCTGAGATCAATCTTTTGGCTTGAATTTTTGTAAATCCTGATTTCATAATCTTTCTAATTACTTTATCTCTGTCAGTGACAAATAATTCAAGATTATCACAGGGTATTGACCATGCCTTACAGATGTTATACAATAAAGTTGGATGACAATTTTTAATATCAATATCATAATAAATACCTTCTGAAACAAAATGTCTAAAAACTCTTCTCATTGTTCCTAAAGATCCATATTCAGCATATACTCTACCAGTATTTCCTTTTGAGAAATATTTTGTTTTGATTGTCCATCTATTCATCTCTTCATCATATGTCATATTATTAATTATATCTCCAATCATTGATAATTCGCTTACAGCTTTCCCGTAAATTTCTGATAAATTATTACAGGTATCATTCCAAAAATCATTTCTCTGATCTTTTTCTACATAATCTTTTAGTTTTGTGAGGGCTACAATCCTCTCAGGTCTTACAACTTCAATGAAGTTAAGTTTGTTTTTGATAAACAAGTTATCGTGGCTTTTTGTGGCGGTGACTATTTCCATTATATACTATATGTAGATATTTTATTTTTAAATAGTTTTTAAAATAAAATATATTTAAAATATATTATATGTTTTATTTAAAGGTTTTTTTGGAGAATTGGAGAATTGGAGATTTGAAAATTTCTATATATTTTTTTTTTCCTAAATATAATATATATGTCTAATATTCCTACAGATCCTGCGATGTATGAAAAAATTCTTAAAAAATATCAGCGTAAGATGCCCAAAAGCTCAGCCTACAGATCGGGGCTTATCGTCCGTGACTATAAAGAACAGTTCAAAAAAAAGTATGGAAATAAATCTCCTTATACTGGCAAAAAAACAAGCAAAGGCTTGGTGAGGTGGTTCGCCGAAGATTGGCGTAATGTTAGAACAGGTAAGGTAGGTTACCAAAAAAAAGGCGACCTATACAGACCAACCCGTAGAATCACTTCAAAAACTCCAGTAACAAAAGGAGAATTAACAAAAGCTGAAATAAAAAAAGCTACAAAAGAAAAAAAAGCTACTGGTAGAGTTAAAAGATTTAGAACAGAATTAACTAAAAAACAAAAAGAAATGTTAAAAAAACATTCTGTTCATCATACTAAAAAACATATGGATGAAATGAAAAAATTAATGTTATCAGGAAAAACATTTAAACAAGCTCATGACATCACAATGAAAAAAATAGGTAAATAATTTTATAATTAATAAAATATAAAATTATTCAGGATTCTTTGTTTTTTTAGGTCTGCCCCTTGGTCTTCCTGTTGGTTTATATCTCTTGGCATTAGCCTTTTTTTGAGCTAATTTACCTTTCTCAGACTGTTGATATTTCTTTACAGACATTTTTCTTTTTTCTTCTCTAGCTAAAAGCTTTTCTATTAGTTTTTGATCATAGTTATTACTCATATATAA
>TARA_R100000734_G_scaffold13857_1_pt1 | contig 12488 bp, 3 predicted proteins | sample TARA_R100000734 | Tara Oceans TARA_R100000734 (sample SAMEA2623290) | marine metagenome | biome: marine biome (ENVO:00000447); feature: surface water layer (ENVO:00002042); material: "saline water (ENVO:00002010), including plankton (ENVO:xxxxxxxx)" | depth 5 m | reverse complement strand
TCTTGCCAATTCTCTTGTCTTTGATTCGTTAAAACGAAATAAACCTGTACTTGATTTATACAAATCTTTTATAGAAGGAAAAAGTTCTCCAAATCCTGCTTCAAGTGGGGTCAAAAGATTTTTAGGCATCGTAGATTCTCAAGACGAAGAGGAAGATGATATCACTAAGAACTACATGGATCTATCACAGAACCAAGCAGAGATCGATGCCAATTTGGAAGCAGCGGGGTTTGAATCAAATCCTCAAAGGGAAGCTCGGTTAGCCGAACAAGAGAGAAAAGCCGAGTTAGCAGCTTCAGATAATCTAGAGCAAAGGAAAATGCTCAGGGGAAGAATCACTGAGGCTTTTGGTAGAGGTCTTTCTAGAAAAAACTTAGCCAAAGAAATAGGTATCCTCAGAGGAGAAGCAGCAAATCTTGATATTGATCCTACCGCTTTCGAGAGGGAAGTAAAAGAAGAGCGTGGAATCTTTAACGAAGAAGCAAAACGTAAAAGAGATTATGATAATTTCTTTGCGCGAGCGAATGACCCAAATAGAACTTTGGGTTCTGGGTCGAGACGAGAAGTATACTCTAGGAGGAAAAGATTGAAGTTAGCTAAACAACTACAGAAAGATGGATTCACTAGAGCTGCTGAAGCGGTTGCTCTTGATTATGCGCGTTCGCCAGAAGCAATGGCCCCCGCAATTTCAACCCCTGCTTTACGCAGACAGATGGAAGAAGACTCAAGTAGAGCTAGGGAAATAAGAGATATGAACAGAGGATTGACTCAGCTCTTGATTGCTAAAACACAGCAGGAACTTAAAGATCCAGAATTTAAACTCTTCACATAATGTCTGAATCTCTCTTTGACTTTGAAAGGGACATTGCTCCCGAAAGAAATAACTTTGGTTTTACAAGAACCGAGTCAGCATTTCTTAATGCTAAGGCTGATCAACAGATCATGCCCCAATTAGATTTGATGGTAAAGTTGCGCGGGCAACTCCAAAAAGAACGGGCTTCTGACCTTGCTTACGAGACAAGTGTTTTTGAATTTAAGCAGAGAAAGAAAACCCTCCGAGAGCAGAGAGACAGCGATATACGAGCAGAAGAATTATTGAAACCCATTCAAGACATTGTGGAGAATGATCAACTGAATGAGTTTGAGAGAGTAGAACAATTGAATATCCTTCAACTTCAGAACCCTGAAGTGTTTGCCAACAGTAAAGTTGCACAACAATCCGCTGCTGCTGCGAATAGATTCCTCGCTTCTAAGATGAAACAGAGAGACGAAAAGTTGGTCAAAGAACGTAAGGAAGAAGAGGAACAAAAGAAGAGGTTGGATACCACAGGCTTTGATATTAATTCGCTATTTAGCTATGAAACAGATGAGCAAGTTCAGGAGCTAGAAGATTTTTACAAAAGTCCTGACTCAGATGATGGGGAAGACTTTTCTCCAAGAGAACAAGCTAATGTTAGAACCGCTCGTTTTGCAGCTAAGAAAAACCAAGCTGAAAAATTAGAACGGGAAAGGAAAGAAAAGGAATCCTTAACTAAACAAATGTTTAGTAACCAGTTTGAGGCTGGGAAGCTATCTCTAAATGATCTGGATGACATTCAGAAAAGAGTAGGAGATGCTGTAAAGAGTGGTACATACATGACTAACCAAGAGAAAGCCAAGGCACTAGAGCCATTCCAAGGTTTGGTTGTTGGAGAAGGAACAGATGCAGAAGCAACACTTAGTGGGACAACTAGGGAAGAGCTAGATAAAAGCATTAATGATGCTCGTTCTAATCTTATTAAAAAACTTACTAAACTGAGGATGGATCAGAATAAATTTTTGAATGCTAGGTTTAGAGAACTGGGGGGAGTACCCGCAACTTCAAAACCCAAACGGCCAACTTCTAAAAAAGAACAACAAAAAGATTCAAAAAGATCAGAACTAAAAAACCTTATAAATCCTTAACAATAAAACACTCAACATATTGCTTCTGCTATGTCAGACCCAAGCGAAACCAAACCGACAGGCTCATTTAACCCAACGCCATACGATATATGGGCCACTCAAAATTCCTTTGAAAATGAATTAGAGGGGAGGACTAAACACCTAGATCATCTCCGCTTAGAGTATATCAAAGCAGGGAAGTATGATGAGGAAATGGAAGGTCTTTTCCAAGAAGAGTTTGAAAACTCTTTGATCGACAATAAAATATTAGACCCCCTCAACGAAGCAGAAGTTGGTGAAGCTGTTCTAAGTTTTTCAGGTGTTCTCCCTTCTAATGATAAAGACGTTCTTTTTATTAAGGACAACATGGCTGAAGGAAGTTCAATTATGGACTTTGAAGAAGGGGAACAGGAAAAAATTCTACGATATGCAAAAGCTTTAGAGACAGGACAGGAGATACCTGAAGACATTAATGTTAACGAAGTTCATGAAATTGCTCGTCAAAAAAGACAGAACTTCATTACAGAATTATACGAAAACGATCAGCTAGGGGCAGGTGTTTATTACACTAAAGAAGGACAGCGTATTTTTCTTGGTGGGAAAATTGACGAGAATTCTACGGAAGCGGATGTCCTTGAGCAAGGTAGAGATTTCGGTGTAGTCCCTAGAGATGTTTTTACTCTAAGAAAATTTAAAGAAGTCCAAGCAGATAAGAATGGCTTGGAGTTTTATCAAGTAGATCAAAGGCAGAGGGCAGAACAAAAAATTCTTCCTTTTCTAGACCCTAAAGATGATCTCAGAGATGAAAAGATTAGAGCACGGTTTGATGCTCTCGCTACTAGCTTGGGGAAAGAGAAGTCTTGGGGTATGCTCCGCAAAGGCTTTGATTCTACTGGTGAAGTATTAACTTGGGCAGGATCAAATATAAGAGAGGGTTGGAACTGGTTGACTTTTGATGAGGAAGAAAAGAAAGAGTCTGAGGATTACCAAAGATATGAGGCTTTGCGGGAAGAATATGAGGATGAGGTAGAAGAAACAAGACAAGAACTTATAGCAGAATTATCTGAGAGAACGGGTATCCGTGGAGAAGTCTTAGAAGATGTTGTTGATGATATGGTTGTAGAGATTGCAGCCAATGGATCAGAAACTTTAGACCCTACTCTTATCTTTACGGATGATGAAGATGATCTAAAACAAAATGTTATTCGAAGAAACTACAAGGGGACTTTTGTTCAACCAGCTATGGCTCTCAAGCCAGAGATGTTTAGAAAAGCTCTTAAACAGTCTGGATTTAGTGAGGAAGAAATTGAGATAGAGGACACAAAAAGACAGGCGGAAAACGAATTGTTAGCTTCCACTCGCAGTAAAATTTTAAGGGAAGACGAGAATTATCAAGACAAGTTTGAAGCTGCTGAATTGGATGGAAGACAAGCAGGGCTTACTCAAGCAGAGATACTTGAGAAATTTGTAAAGGAAGAAGATCCCAACTTGGGGTTGGCGGGTATTGGTCAAAGTATTGGGCAAAGTTTTTCTACTCTATTTTACGGGGTGGGTGCTTTGTTTGGTTCGGAGTATGGAAAAGAAGGACTCCTACAGAATGCCAAAGACCAAGCTCATCTAAATCAGATGAGAGAAATCTTTGGTCAAGATGCAGGAATGGGGCAACAAATATTAGAGCAGGTTGCCCCACTTATAGTTGATGGTGCGATTACCTTTACGGCAGGGCTTCTTGCCGTTCCTTCAGGTGGAACTTCGGTAGCTGCAGCAGCGGGTTACTTCACGGCAAAAACAAGTGCGACTGCCACAGCTAGAGCGGTATTGAAAAATACTTTTAACACTGCTTTGAAGCAGCAAATCAAACGAGATGCTTCAGGTAAGCTAATCAAAGAAACCACAGGACAAGCTGTAAAGAGATTACAGGCAGCAGGAACATTAAAAGGTTTGTCTAACCGTGAAATGATTTCTGCGGTTAAAAACTACAACAGTAAACTAGCTAAGTCACTGGGAATTGGAACGGCTACGTTTGTTCCCGCAGCCATGCGTTCAGGTAGTATGACGTATGGTGCTGTCTACAAAACTATAACTGATGACTTTACAAATAAGTATCAAGTTAATGGTGAATGGGTAGAGGGTTGGAGTGAAGAAAGGGTAAAAGAAGAAGCCCACAAAGCAGGTTTTGAGGCGATGATAACTGCGGGTACAACTACAGGTCTTATAACCGCTGCAATGGGTAAGATAGGTAACGGTATGTTCGGGGGTGTTGAGAATGCGTTCCTTGCAGGAGTCAGCCTTAAACAACTAAAAGTAGCTACCGATAGAATGGTGAGTCGAGTCTCTTCAGACGAGGCTTTCTTAAAGGCGATGACCGATGCTGTTGCATCAACAATGAAAACAGGTTTGATCGGTACATCAATGCGAATAGGTAAGAGTGGTATTGGTGAAGGAATAGAAGAAGGTATTGATGAATTTGCGAACACAATCATCCAAGACGCTTGGACAGACAAAGATACTTCTTTCTTAGAAAAAGCAACGGGTGCTTGGCATGGTGCTAAGATGGGTTTCTTTTTAGGAGCTGGTGCTCCCGCTATCAGTAAGGGTGTAAAAAACTTAGCTCCTGTAAGGGGGGTAGATGCTCAAGCTATGCAAGAAGCAGAGCAAACAGTTGATACTGAGTTCAGGAAATTGTTAAAAGCATCGGGTGATCTAGAGCGTTTTGAAGAACTAGAAGCGACAGCTCCTAACACTCATGCGGAGGTTATTAGGCAAGTTAGAGCTAAGTACGCAAAAGAAGAAGAGGCTGAGACTGAGACAGCTCCAGACCCTGAAGAAGCGAAACCAACTGAACAGGAAGTTGCAGAAGAAGCAGAGCAGCTAAAGAGAGATCTTGAGGCAAATCAAAAAGAAGATGACAACCAAAAGATCATCAATGATTCTAAAGAAGAGGGAAGAACTAAAGCCGAATCCTCTCCTATAGTCACGGCTAGTGAGGCTGTTAATAGCGTTACCGAAACCGACACTAATCAGGCTTCCGCTAATGCTGATGTCACCAACAGCAATCCATCTGCTAGGCCCCCAAGAACTCCTCAACAGAAGTATCAAGACACAGTCAATGACATAGAAGTTTTAGAAAGAAGATACAACGTACAGATGGCAGCTCTTGAAGAGCTTCCGCCAGAGTTACGAGACAAGAGGCGAAACGAAATTGAAGCAGCAGTAAAAGCTGGTCGTATGCTTGACCCAGACACAGCAGGTGAACTTATTGCTCAAGCAAACAAAGACAGGGAAAAAGAAATAGCGGAAGAAGCTAAACCTGCCAAGGTAACAAAGAAAGATTTAGATAAGTTAGAAGAGGTAATTGAACAAGGATTCCCAGTTGCTGATATTAAAAATCACCTAGAACAATTGGGTCTTAACCTCGAAAGAACAGATGAGAAATATCTTCGAGCTGTAGAAAAAGTAATCAAAGAACGGATTGCCGAAAGATACCCGACATTAAACCCCAAAAGACAACAAGGTGGGGTAAGACTACCAAACACTTTAGCTCCTTCGGGGACAGTCGTAATTGATAAAGACGGGCGGGGTGTATTTAATAATGATCCTGCAGGGATGCTTACTTTGTTGCAAAACAATGTTGCTATTCCTTTAACTGAAGATCAAGCGACGAACCCTAATTTAAACAAATCATTTGTAGTAGAACAAATAGGAACTGATTACTTTGTTTCCGATATCATGATCCCTGTAAAAGGAGGACTGGTCTCGGCTAAGACTCCAGTAACAAAGATCGCGGTTCACGAAACAAATTACACACCAGTTAAGGACAAGATAAGAAGAGTAAACACTCTTAAAAACACGGTAGATTTAAATGATGTCAAAGACATTAAGATCGTAAGCCCGTTCCGTGTTGCTTCAGGAAAGAAGCCGACAAAGATAAGTTTGGGTGAGCTTCTCGTAGAGGCTAAAAATTTACCAGCACTTAGAAAGTTTTTAGCTCAAGATTCTATACCTACTTTAAGTAAAGATTATTTAGACGCTGCTGCTATAACGATGAGTTTAGATCTGCAAGAGCAGATTTATAACCAAGCCAAATCTCTCTCCCAAACTCAACCTACCACCTCATTAAAGAAGGAGGAGAATGCACTAGCCTTTGTAAGAGAGGAATATGGATCACTATATCCTGAGTTGATAAAGGATAAGTCGATATCAGAGATTATAAATATAGGTAATGAGGTTGATGCAGGGGCAGTTCCTTTTGAGAATCTTAGTAAAGAACAAAGAGGAGCACTCGAAATAAGAAACGCATACCTTAGATTGACTGAGCAAAGTCCATCTTTTGTTTTAAATTTAGAAACATCTGCTATCAAGAATGCTAGTTTCTTTAACAAGGTAGAATCAGAAAGGAACTCAAAATCTATTCGTGATGTAGCCACTCTAATTGATCCCGATTCAGATATTCATAAGCGTCCAGACTTGATGGATGCAGAGAAGCAAAAAGAAGATCACTTTATCCCCCCCGCTGTTACAACGATCCCACCTATTGCGGAATCAAAACTAGCTGCTTTTATCTCTTCCAAAATTGATGACGTAGCAACCGCGATTAGGTTAGATAGCCGTCTCCGAAGAGATGTAAAAGATCTGCTTAACAATGAGTATCATAATGGGAAGAAGGTAGCCACCAAATATTCAGCAGAACAAGTAGCCGTAGAGCTTGTTCATTTCTTAGCTTCAAGGGGTGGAACAAATAAACCAGCATCAGTTCTAGAACAGAAACTCAGTAGCCGTAATCTGGATGTCATTAACCCTGAATATAAGTTAGGGCAGGACATGAAAGATGCTCTTACTTTGTTGGGTGTTACCAGTCCTTCATTGCAGGGTTCGTTAAATACCGATGCTTCCTTCTACACTTTAATAGAGTCTCAACTACAAGGATTAGTTGGGCCAGATGTCATGCTTTCGTATGGGGATGTTAAGGCTTTCTATACGCAAGTTAGAAAAGGAGCTGCTGCTTACAAGAAGAGAGCGATAAATGACGGACGCAGCAGAAGAAAGATCATCAAAGATAACCTCGAAGAGATAGATGAGTTAGGATTGCGAGATGATGATCCTCAATCTGTAATTGATGCTCTCGAAGAGATTGCTGAGTCAGGTGTTAAACCACTTAGGGTTTTAGCAAAAGCTCTACTTCGGAATAAAGACTTCATACGCTCAATAAAATTCGTCATAGACGGCACTCCTGCGGACTTTTCGGGGCTATATTATGTTGATGGTAACGGGAATAGAACTGTACTAATTAATACAAATAGGTCTGGAGCAAGAGGTGTAGCGGATACTTTAATCCACGAGTATCTCCATGCGTTTACTAATGACATTCTCAATGCACCACCAGAAAGTAGAACACCTGCTCAGAATGAAGCAATTGCCAACCTTGAAGAGATACTGAGGCTCGCAAAAGAGAAAGCCCGTAAGTCTGGTAAAGCTAACTTAGAATATGGTACTTCAAACCTAGATGAGTTCTTAACTCATATATTAACTGATCCTCAGTTCCAAAGATTTCTCAATGGCATCATACCTGCGAAGGGTAAACTCAACCTCTTCCAAAAAGCTATTGATGCTTTAGCTAAATTGATTCCTTTCGTTAAGAGGAAAGAATTAAAAATAGCTCTTGGGCAAGCACTTGATCTTACTCAAAGGGCAGATATCCCACAGCCCTCAACTAAATCAGGGTTTGCGAGTCAGGTTGCAGGAAGCATTCACAGGGGTCAGTCTGAACTCCACGATATGTCTAAGGACATGGGCATGGCAGAGCAATCAGCCATCAACGAAAAGTTGGAGGAAAGGGCTAAAGAAGTTATTGAGTTTGCTATGGGTTATGTCCCAAGCGAACTCAACATCGTTGTTGATGAAGCAAACCCAGAGATTGCTAGTGTTGATAGCACTACAGGAGCTATCGTTTTAAATCCAAAAAGAGCAGCACTCTACTTAGCCGAGCAAGGGGCAGATGGGATGGATGCTCAAAGGAGACAACACGCCCTTGGAATTATTATAAATAAAGCAGTCGGTAGAGCAGCAGCAGATGCGATGATTACTGATGCTCAGTATGCAGACATAACTAAGTCCATGACGGACTCAGAATTCGAGGCAGAGATTAGAGAAAACTATCCCTTGGATCAGCAAGAAGCAGCTTTTCAAAGACTTAGAAGTTCCGACCCAGAGGTCTCTGCTACAGAGAGGTTCGACTTAGCAAAGAAAGCGATTGCTAGGCACACAGAGCTGTCCACTACGGGATCAACAACAGCTCAACAGATTGCTTTCCTTAGAACGAATCCTTCTTTGATTCCTCTATTCATAACTTACATGAAAGCCTTCCTCAGTAAACTCACATATCACAGGACATTGAAAGATGTTTCTCCTGAGATGAGGAAAGCAGTTAATAATACTGTAAGAGAGATCAGGGCTTTGTCTCTGAACTACAGGCCCGCTGACAGTATCATGACCCACAATCCTCGCAACCCTTATGCAGTTGTGGAGCAACTTATGCAGCAAGCTATTGATACTAATATGCTAGAGCCGACTGCTAAAACTGATAGTGCTAGTTTACGAAATAGATTAATAGAACAAACCTCTCCTACCCCTGTTGTTTTAGGACAAGAGAGTGAGGCTCCTACCCCCGATACACCCTCTCAATTTAGTCAAGACTCTAAGATTCCTTCTTTCCTCAACGAAGTTGAGATGCAAGAAAAGGATATTAATAACTGGCTTGAGGTGCTTGATGTCCCTCTGACTGAGTTCAGTGAAGACTACGAGTTTGATAAGATGGGCAAGATACGAAGAGGGTTATACAAAACCTTTGTGCGTAAAGCTGACAAAAGAGTTGTTAACTTCTACGACCAGAACAAAGCCTTTGTTAGGGAGACAAAAGGTCTCGTTGAAAAGCTGCAACAGAAGCACAACAGAATACTTAAAAGAGAAAACGAAAGACTCAGCACTGTAACAGGACAAGAAACAGGGAACATCCCTGCCGAACTTATAGCTAGAGCTTCAGGAACTAACGAGGGATCAAACTTAACAGAACCTCAAAAAGATATTGTTGATGCAGAGTATAATGCAGCTATCGCTGAAGCTAATAGAAAGTCGGGTGCTGAAAAAGATGACGCACTTGCTCTGGCTCAGATTAAGAAAGATAAAAAGATTTTAGAACTACGGGAAAAGAATCGTAAACAACAGTTCGCTAGGAGAGATGCAGCTCTTGATGATTTGTTAAAGATATCTCCCGATATGTACAACCTCGTTTTAGAAATGAGGCAACTTCAAGATCAGCTCTCAAAGAAGGCGATGGAAATCTTCGGGCCTACTATGAAAGAAGGAGATTTGAAGATGGCTTTTGATTTCAACAGAGGTCTGTACCTGACTAGGTCATATAGAATGTTTGAAGACCGTAACTTTGCCAAACAAGTTAAAGAGTCTGATGAATATGCGGATGTTCGTGAACGAGCAGCAGCTTACTTCTTTGAGCAATTGAAGAAACAAAGAGTTCAGCAGTTGCAGGATACTGAAGCTCTAACTAAAGAGCAAGCTGAAGCTAAAGTGAGGGATGAAATGGTTGCTAAAAATACTAAAATGCAATCACAAGCCTCCGCTATGGTGGACGATTTCATCGACGGATATGCACGGGCGGAAGCCAAAAAGAAGTTTGAGCAATCGCAACGAACATTCGGGGAGCAGGATTTAGTGTTACAGGATGCAGGATTCAGTGAAACCGATCCCCTTAAAAAGATTGTCGAATCAATCAATGATAAGAAAAACATACCTGAACCCATCAGGGAATTACTCGGAGAGTATGGAGAAGACACAGGCATTTATAATCTCAGCTACTCTCTGAACCACACAGCTAGTTTACTTTCTAATCAGGCGTTCTTTAATAAACTCAAAGCATTAGGGACTGGCGTTAATCCAGAGACTGGGGAAGTCGAATCTGATAATCCTTGGATGGTTAGTTCAGAACAATATTTTGAAGACAGAGCGAGACCAAAAGCAGATAGAAAATATTCTGGTTGGGTAGAGCTAGTTGATCTAAGTAGTGAAACTAATCCCCTAGCAGGGATGTATGTCCCAGAACAAGTGGCCTCCAACATAACAGATCTTTTGGGTGGCAAGAAGAAAGCGGACATCACAGATCCACTGAATGAACGGGCAGAATTGCAGGGGAAAATAATGCGAGGAACTAAAAAAGCGGTGGGTCTATCCCTTGCTTACAAGACGCTTGGGTCTCCTGCTTTCTACATAAGAAACATAATTGGTAACGCTTTGTTCTTCGGGCCTATGCAAGGGTATCCTGCTCATAGAGTTATGGGAGATCTCTTCAAGGATGTTAAAGGAGCTAATGTTCCTTACCTTACTAAAAACCCTGACTCTATTTTCTACCAAGTAGGGGGGTCAGAGTTGAGTTTCAAACTAATGGAACTTAGATCTAGAAATGTTTACGGTGATGAGCTTGAAGTTTCACAACTCCAAGACCTGTTGGAGGGAAAGACATCCTACGCAAGTTTGCAAAAGGATCTGGATAAAGTAGCAGCAGCCTCTAATTTTATTGCGGGTCTTAATAAGAAGAAAGGGCCTATCAAAGTTCCAGAGGAACATATCGAAACCTTGGCAAAGTTGGGGGTCAATGTGACTTCAGCGGGGCTTCTTCCATTCAAAGCAATTAAAGAAGCGAACGCAATACTTCTACAAACAGGTGGAAAACTTGCTTCTGCTGCTGATGGTTTCTTCAAAGTTGGTCTCTATGATTTCGAGATGCAGACTTTAACTAAAGCTGCAAAGCACGAGATAGAAAAGGGTGAGATTAACGGAAAGTATGCAAAGCTCTTAGATGAGAATGGGGAACCTACTAACACCATGAAGGACATGGCTGCGAATATCGTAAAAGATACAGCTCAGTCATACAGTAGGGCCTTACCGATTATCAAAGATTTAACAGATAGTAACATCGCAATTGCCATCGCTCCTTACGTTCGATTCGCAGCAGATATCCCAAGAGTTTTTGTTAACGGAATCTTTAGAGGAGCTAAAGAAGTTGCGAGTGATAACCCCGAAATTGCGAAGAGAGGACGTAGGCGGATGAGGGGATTAATCACAACAACAACACTTAACATCGGCCTTACTAAAGGAACCCAGATGCTTCTTTGGGGAATAGATGACGAAGACGAAGCCAAAGCATTCCGTTCAATGGTTCCTAAATGGATGAAAGATGCGGGTATTCTTGTATGGAGAGATGATGATGGGGCAACATGGTCAATTGATATGACTTACCTAAATCCGTTTGCCATCATCCAAGATCCTGCTGTTAGAGCTTTTGAAATGTTAATGAGAGGAGAGGGAGCTGGAAAGGCTTCACTCGAATTCATGAAACTATTCTTAAAGCCTTACTACAGTGAGCAAATTTTAACGGGGGCTATGGTTGATGCCTTCACAAATGAAGACCAATATGGTAGACCAATCGTATTGGATGGAGAGGAGGACTGGCTCAGTAGAAAAGCTAGTTACGTCTTTGAGAAAGCATTTTCTCCTAGATCTCTCATGTCTGCTGATCAGGCGTATGATGCTTTCCTGTCCAAAGAATCAACAGGGAACTTCTTTGATACAGCTTTCGGTCACTTGATGAAATCGATAGTCCCATTTCGAGCGCACAAACAAGATTTCGTAACTGGATTTAATAGATTCCTGATTGCACATCAGGAGAACTACAGGAACAACAACAATATGTTTAGTAACAAAGTGGGGCAGCAAGGAATTCTATCAGACAAGGCTTTGTATAAAGCCTATGATAGATACTACAACAGTAGGATGCTCTCAAACAATGAGTTCAAACAAATTGTAAGAGGCTTTGAAAAGCTAGGGCTTGATCAAGGACAGATCGAACGCCTAGCTAAATCAAAAGGGGTAAGCAAAGAAAGACTACAGCTAAACCGCCAAGGTTATATGAACCGCCCTATATTATCTAAGCCTCTTGAGAGAAGGTTGGTGGAAGAAAACCCTAACGGGTTGAGTAGGCTAAGAAAGCTAAGGGCGTATATAGAAAAAAAGAACACAGAACCATACATCAACATAGATAAATGAAAAAGAAAGACTTCAAACCACACAAAATGTACGACCCGAAAACGGGTAAAGCATACACTGCAAAAACATACGAACAACACCTAGCCATGAAGAAAAAAGGATACGGCCACAGCAAACCTGACAAGAAGAAATCCGCTAAGAAGAAAACAGCTAAGAAGAAAAAGAGCAGAAACTCTTTTACTGAAGCTGTTGCAAAGCGGATGGGTGGAGGATACTAAAGTATCTTCTGCTTGATGACTTCGGTCATCTCCTCTTTGAGAGCCTTGTAGTTCTCATCAGAGCAAGCTCCCTCAATAGGGGGCTTTTCTTGTTGTCTCTCTTGACGGAACATTGCCTTCGCTAAGATGGCATAATTAATGATGTCTTCACACGCATCATCCACCGTCTCTCCTGATACTGATAGTTGTCCATCGTTCGTGAAGGTTTTGATACGTTGGATCTTATCCATTACA
>TARA_R100000734_G_scaffold18837_1_pt1 | contig 12660 bp, 25 predicted proteins | sample TARA_R100000734 | Tara Oceans TARA_R100000734 (sample SAMEA2623290) | marine metagenome | biome: marine biome (ENVO:00000447); feature: surface water layer (ENVO:00002042); material: "saline water (ENVO:00002010), including plankton (ENVO:xxxxxxxx)" | depth 5 m | reverse complement strand
AAGCTCTGCAGTAGTAGATGTAACTCCGTCTAATATGTTAAGCTCGGCTGTCGTGCTTGTGACCCCATCGAGTATATTAAGCTCGGCATTTGTGCTAGTTACTCCTGTTAGTATATTTAGCTCTGCAGCACTTGAGGTAATAACGACTCCACCCTGGAGTAACGATGTTCCTGACTTTGCTCCTACATTTGCTCCGCTGATTTCTAACGCTGTTGTGGTGCCATCTCCATCAAATACTACACGATTTGTGGATGCGTGTACACCATCTGTGTCCCCTACGTGAAGAAGTTGTGTATAACCTGCACTGATCGAAGTATCGGTAAGTGATGTATTCGCTGCCATTACGCTAACTGCTCTATCATTTTAACGTTCATATTATAAGCCTGATATGCAACCTCAGTAAACTCAAAGCTACCCTTCAAAGCCCTTACCCAATAGTAGCTACTATCGTCATAGTACAGGAACTTTAGGAAGTTTGTACTGATTGCATCTCGCATTGATTCAAAATTTGTTTTATCTGTTTCTGATAAGTTGCTAAAAGATATCTCCCACATACGCTTACCATCGTGTCTTTTATTTGCGTACTCGTTACCACCAAAAGATTCTACGACATCAACACCGAACTGTTTAGATTCTTTACTATTTAAATTTGGATTGAATGGGAATGTCAAGGTTTTTCCTAATATAACTTCAGATAGATTTGTAACTTCAGCGACAGTTGCAACCAAGAACCAATTATCGTTACTTGCTTCTGTGATATCTAAGATATTCCAACCTGCACTAAGTGATGCATCGTTACCTGCAGTCGAACCAAGACTTGTTGCAGTACCACCATCAGGAAATATATCAAGTCTTCCTGCACTTGTACCTGTAAAATACAATGCAACTGTATCTATAGTTTGCGCAGAAGAAAATCCAAAGCGTATTGCATCATCTACATTGTACGATGTTATAGCGTTAGATATGTTCTGATCATTTGCAAATATCTCGTTGGTCATTGATGTTGACACACTAAAAGTACTTCCTGATACTGTACCATCGGTTAGGGTTGCGCTATGTGTTCCTGCTGAATCGTATATGAATTTCTTTGCCATTATGAGACCTGTGTTAATTCCATTGAAACTTGATTTATTTTTCTCGATACTTTAGTTATCATAAAAAATTGTGAGCTAATTGCAGTTCCAAAAAGCTTTATATCACTAGGGACGTTTGATATTTGCACTATGTCTCCAATCTCAGCTTTTAAATACTCAGGTTTCAATGTGTTTAAGTTTATAATATTTTTACGCTCTTGGTGTATGTCTTCGTATAAATCTAATATTGTAGACGGAATCGATTTAGCATTAGCCAAACTTGTTCCTTCAACATTAAAACGAATCTTATTAGCATCCACAATCATATTTGTTTCATTGTTCATATTAAAATCAGCTTTAGTACTAGACGATGTTTGTACATTTAACCTATTTTTACTCGTAGAATAATCATGATCAAACTCAACCCTTATATTTGTCTTTACTTGATTTAAAGGTGTCTTAGAAATATTGCTTAACTGAACCTCATTAAAGTCAATTGTAAAATCAGCAGAAGTATAAGAAGCTTTAAGTTTTAAGTTTTTGATAGTTGCCTTACCTTGACTATCAAAGAAAAAATAAAGACAGAATTGTTTACATATATCATCAATTAAATCCATCGCACTAATAAATTCATACTGACTAAAAGCTGCTTTATATGTTGTGGTAGCACTATAAATACTATCAAAATTTGAGGTATTGATATTTGTGTCAGTTAGACCTAATTCTGTTCTTAAAATATTCTCAATAACAAATACAGGGTGTTCGATTAAATCGCTTGTTGTAAAGCTATGCGATCTGCTACTCGTCATTGCTGCAGTGAACTTTCTGCCTTTTCCTGATATGTATATTGTTTGGACTTGGTCAAACACATCGACTCTTCTTGCAATTTTTTGAGTCTCAAAATTACCTTTATCTCCACTATAATAAGGGTCTTCTCTAAAAAATACTTCTTCAGTGTACACTGTCTTATTAACAGTATCATCAGCATCATATTCAATCTGTATCCAAGCTTGGTCTACGTTTATATCAGCATCACCACCTGTTAGCTCAACAAACATTTGTAGCTTAGATTCTAAGTCCCATCCAGATTCTTGCGTTGCAGTATACCCACCTGATATATCCACGCCATCAGAACCAATACCGCCTAACAAAACTCTAGTTCCATTACCAACAGCTTGATCCTGTGAACTAACCTCTGTATCATCAACTTTGTAATTAATATCCACACTATCAGAACCTGAAACATTCTTACCAATGACGAATGCTTTTACAGGGTTGGTTATCATGGTTCCTAGGTTTGGTACCTTTGGAACTCCAAAAACAAAAAGCTCTTGATTCCCTACGTTTGCATTTTTCTCAAGAGTGGTTTCTACAAATTTATCTTTTGTATAGCTACTATTTGTAGCACTATCCATTATAAGACCCATCATCGCATAAGCTCTTGTGCCTGAAAAACTTATCTTTGCATCAGATGCTGATACTGTAACATTGCTTGGATTCAATGCACTATATACACCATCCTTTCCAAAGTATACTGTAACATTATTCAAGGTGTGCAATGCTTCTGTATCTGCTTTAGCGATAATTTTATTTGTGCCTGTATCATATGAATTAACAACAATAGCAGGAACTTTTGATCTGGTAGCCCATCGTTCTATCCCATCGCTATTATTAAAAGATGTTTCATCGTAATCTGTTGTATGTGAATGATCTCCAAATAACATTGGTATTGGCTTGTTAAAGTTTTCTTCAGGTGCGTAGTGAAAGTCATTAGCAGTATCGTCTTCTCTGATGACTGTTCTTGGTAAGGTGGTATCTATGCCCTTAGAAAAATCATTTAGCTTTATATTGATTGTTTTATGGTCGTAATCAAAGTTGCCACTAATAACACCAACACCAATTAATTGCTTTGACACAGAGCCATCACTAGGTATAACGTACAGCTCCCACTTTCTATTATCGTATGCATTCGTACCTATTAAGTCAGAGAATCTTTTTTTATCTTCTAAGAAATCTGTGTTAGCAATTTTAACTGTAAGAAGATTGGTTCTTCCATTGAATCCAAAGAAGCTTAGACTTTGAGAATAGTCACCTAAAGATACGATTGCTCCGAAGTAGATATCGCTCCCATCGGTGTAATCAATAGTAGAAAATCCTGTAAAATTGGTCTCATTGCCATAATACAGCCTAAGTAAGAATATGGCATTTGTTGAATCTTTACTTAGTTTGTTTACAAGGTCTGTGCTAAAACTAAGCAATACTTACACCTTCAGTAGATAGCGCAGGAAGTAATGTGTTTCTCACATAACCCTCATCAACGATACCGCCATTAATGCTTACGTTTATCACATTAGCTGCTTGTCCTGTCTCATTCATACTTGCAAGATTATTTAAACCTATAGATTGCACTGCGCTACGTTGCATTACAAACTCACCTGCTTGAGCCATAATTGGTACATTGTCCTGACCAGATATCAGTCCACCTGTAGCAAATTTTTGCACACCACTATCAGTAATAAGTCCACCTGTATGACCAAAAGCAAAGTCTAAAAACTTTGTTCCTTTTCCAAATGCTCCACCAGTAAAAAAATTTAGTAAAGCAAACGTGGCAGCTTGTGCCATTACTTCCGCAGCCATTGCTTTTAGCGCACTAACAAATGCATCTCTCATGTTTTGTGCATTCAATATTGCAGTAGCCATATTACTACTTATACCCTGAACGCCTTGTAAAATTGCTTTTTGAGAGCTATCTAAAAAGTCTAAAGAGTTGCTGTTTTTTATGACTTGAGCATCTTGCTCAACAAGCTCCATATTTAACGCACTTACTTCTTGATGTGTAAATTTTATTGACTCTTTTAAGCCTTCATATGCAAGTACTGTATCAGCAAACATTACAGGGTCAGGTAATTCAAAGTCAGGTAAGAGACTAACATCTTGAAGTTCTTCATCTTGAACTTGTAAAAGTTTTCTTAGTTCTACTAATTTTTCTAAATCAGGAACTAATTTAGAAAGAGCATCTGTACCTTTAGCTCTTTCTATTAACTTGCTCATCTTATCTATAGCAGGATCAATAACGTCAGCTAATTCTTTAAAATTTTTTGTAGATTGTATAAATTCTACATTGCTTAATTTTGTAGTAGTCCCCATAACTCTGATAGTATTTGAGGTTCTCTTAAAATTATCTTGTATTCCAAGCAAGTCGCTTCTTAATATTTTAATGTTACCTGCTAGATCTGCTATTGCTTGGTCTTCTTCAATTATATCCTGCTTAAGCTCATCAACTTCGATTTTCTCAGTCGCTTTAGCTAGGCTTTCATTATTAAGCCCAAGAGCTTTTATTCTTGCAGATAGTGCTTCAACTGGATTATTTACAAGCGTTAAATTTTGTGCCATCTCACTTGCTCTTTTTCCAATAGCAGCAACAACTTTATCCATCTGGAAAAAATCTTTAAGAGCATCTCCAGTAGCAACAGAAAGTCTTGTTATTGAGTCTCTCATATTTGAAGTAGCACCTTCAAAGGTTTTTGAAAGTCTATCTGTGCTACCTGCTATTCCAACAACAGGATCTTTCATAGCGGATATTAAAGCTTCTCTAAATTCAGGTAGCGTTACTTTTGACAAGTCTTCTATACCTTGAGAGCTTTTTATAATATTAAGTATTCCACGCTCTCTAAGAATGTCCGCAGCTCCTGCGCCACCTGCAAAGGCTCTACCAAATGAATTAGCAGCTTCTACTGCAGTTGTGCCCATAAATGCAGCTAGGTCTGTAATTGGCTTAATTAATGCATTTGCATCAGCACCAAAAGCTTTTAATTGCGCACCTGCATTTACTACATCTTCAAGACTAAAAGGAGTGGTTGCTGCAACTTCATTAAAATTCGCAAAAGCTTTTTCAGCATTTTCTACAGAACCTGTTAAGCCAACTAGTCTTGTTTTTATAGACTCAAATCTTGTAGAAGCACTTATAAGCTTTGCGATTGAAGTTGTTACCGCTCCAAATGCAAAGCTCACCAATAGCAAATTATTTCTTAATGCTCCGACAGATCGCCTTAAGCCAGATGTACTAACTCTTAATCCACCAATTTTTTTATTGGTATTATCAATACCTGCATTAGCTCTTCCTGCTTGGTATTTAAAATGTAATATCAGTTCATTTCTATCAACTGCCATTGTTCTTTTCCTTCATGCGTTTGTCACAAGCGGTTAGTTCTTCATCTATAATCGAATAGACTACGAGACGATTCATGTCTGCCTCATCTATGCATTTAGCAGGTGGAATATTAAACTTCTTGATGTAAGCGTATTCTTGTATATCGAACTCAACCTCCTGATCCTTAAAGAACAATGGATTAGCAAAGTGAGGTATATTGTAATACAGGTTCTGTCCTGGAGTGAACTTACGCTTTTCGTCTTCAGACACAACACGATATACCTCTTCCCAAATCTCAGAAGAAGTATATGTAATCGGCTTGTTTAAGGTTGGCGAGTGTGCTGTGTATTCGCCTATGGTAGGTAGAAGGGATTCGTTAAAACCAAAATAGCTGTACCAAGTATTAATTCGGTAGGCTAACTCTTTTTTTTAGAGACACCTTTATATTCTTGGTAGATCGCAGCGAGTATATCATCTGTTTCTTCATCTTTAAACTTACCAAGAGCTTCTTCAGGATTTTTAAACGCTTTGTTCATAACCCAGTCAAGAAGCTCATAGTAGGCATCGGTATCGAGCTTATTATCCCAATACACTTTAATCTCTTTGCGGTGAAGCTCACGCCTATCTTTAAAATTAATAGGCTCTACTTCAAATTCACCTTTTTTGGTTTTTACAATCACTAGGTAATTATTCTTATCATATCACCTGAACTAGGAGCAAGAACCTTCATACTAACATCCAACATCATCGCTGCAGCCTCATTGAAAGCTACTGATGTTATCTTACAGTTACTTGCTTGTACACCAAATGTGGTAGCGCTTGTAAATGTTGCGTTATTAGAAAGCTCTGTTGCAACTGTAGTTCCCTGCAAGAGAGAGTCGTGCATATCTGCTGTATTGTCATCGTACTTCACAGTAGCATCAATCGTAACGCCAAGTTCAGGAATCGATCTTGCGATTGCCTGTGGATCAGCATCACTGCCTTGGTACCCTAAGTATTCAGATGGATTTTCCATGTTTATTGACAGAGATTGTAATACACTGTCCGCTTTATTCGCAACAGTTTTCTTAGTATTCATTGTGGTAAGGTAGTAGTAAGTAGTACCATAATCTCTCGTAGATGGTCTAGCTTGACCAACACTAGGTTTATAGCCTGATTTAAAGGTACCACTTATCTTTACTCTACCATTCTCAGTACCCATATCTCCATTAATTGTTAATGATGTTAGAGTAACTCCTGCCATAACTATCGAATGGTCATTACCTGCTTCAGGAGAAAAAATTGCAACTGACAATGTTTTATGAATATCACTTGTTGCATTATGTTCTAATTCATTAGGAGTGTATGAGCTTATCAAGTCATATGCATTGACAAGTGGGTTTGATGAGAGCTGTTCTTTGTCAACAGCAAACATATGCTCTAAAAGCAATGGTAGAACTGTAGAATCTGCTGTGCCTGAGAAGCTGACCTCATGCTGTACAGCTTTTTGACTTGTATATGCATCGCTAAGTTTGGCAACCCTAGCATCGCTAGATCTTACATCAAATACTTGAGTAGGGTTAAATGATGGCATTTCAATCGAATCAATGTTAATCAGTTGATAACAGGTAGCTATTGTGACATTTGAAGTATTTACTTCAGAAGTAAATGTTTCACCTGCGCAAGTCAATGTCCCTGCCGCAGCAGTTGTCACTAAATATGTTCCATCGTTACTATTACTACCACTTACTGTGATATACATATCCACACCAAATCCGCTAGTTAGAAAATTTGCAGAGCCATCAACTATAGTAGCTCCTCCATCAGCAAACGTAAGGTCATCTGCTGTCATGGTGGCTTTACCTGCTCCGATTTTACCCTCAGAACTAAAGCCTAATTTAAATTGTTTTGGGCTTAACGCCTGTCCATCGAGAGCCATAATTATTTACCTTTCTCTTTCTTAACTTTTTTAGGTTCTTTAAATTTTTCTACATATTCCTTACCTGCTTCAGGTATAGAATCTATATCGACTACCGCACCTGCATTTAAATTATTCCAATCATTTATAGAAAATCCCATAAATGAACTATGGTTCGGTATTGGTTTTATTGCTTTTACTTTCATGATAATACTTCCTCTACTACACACGCAAAGGTTACATCTATGATTTTATATTCAGGCAAATCTTCGTTATCTACCTGATAGTCAATACTGGTAATGCGACCATCGTGCCATTTATAAGTTGAACTTGGAGTGTAATCCGAGTTGTTTGCAATTAATCTTTTAAGTCTTTCAATAGTCTTCGTGACTGGGTCAAGCTCTGTATGCTTCCTGTGATCTCCTGCTGATTTACGAAACAATCTGATTAGCACAGTGAACTCTCTGACATCGCTAGAAACTCTTTGCTCTAACAACTCATCTGTCTGTGGTTGGAAAACAAAGAACGTATTTCCCCTAGCAATAACATCTAAGTCATAAAAAACAGGGATATCCGTAAACTCATCACCAACAATCTTATCTAGCGAATCAAGAACGTTCTCTTTGATCGTATTGGTGTACGATATCATCTAACGACTTGACCGCTCTTCACTGTACCAGTCTCGTTGGTATGTCCACCCATTACAGTGATACCCCATTCATCATCAGCAACATACACACCTTCGCTAAACCTGATAGAAAGCCCATAGGCAGCAGGTTGAAACACGCCTGTAACTACTTCATTCTCTACGGTCCTAGTCCTTCGCAGTCCAGTGTCATCAGCAACGAATACATCGTACTTTACAGACGATGAAGTACCTGCGGTAAATGTACCGCCTGTAGAAATGACCACACGAATGTCATCGAACCTGGTCATTGGATGCGTAACGTTGGTAACATCTATAATGCCACCTGTAGTAGAGCCATTTAGGGAAATCTGTCTGACCACACCTTGGTTCTTTTCAGCAGATGTATCCGAGTCTAGTACGAACTCACCACGCTTTACTTTATCAAGCAGTCCTGTGCCTTCATCGTTCATTGCCATCGCTTCTACCTCACGACCTCTTTCTGGGTCATAAGGCATAATGAGCTGTGCGCAGGTGAGTATGGCGTTTGACCTAATAATTACATAAGGATAGTTTCTACCACTAGCACCTTGTGCGTTTGCATTGTTTACCCTTAAGATAGGTTTGCCGACATAACTGCGAACCATATCGGCTGTCTCTTTGACTGTCTTTGTCTTTAAATCGTCCCAGTCTGTACCTGCTTCCATAACAAGATCGGATACATCAGATGATGAATAAATATATACAACGTCAGTTGAAGAATCGTATGTCCATTCTCCGTCTACGTTTAAATCGCTTACTCCTGATTGTTCGTTGCCTAAGTCTTCTCCACTTCTAAACAATACATCTATATATCCACAGTCATGGCTTTTGTATATATTAGTTGCGTGTGATACCCAGTTACTGACCAAGAACTTTTGATCGTACTTATTGATATCAGGAATTATTGCCTGTAGGTCCCCCTGCGTATTGCAGTATGCTTCAAAATATGTCATGCTTCTCCCATGTTCGGTGATTCTATTGTATTGACATCTTCAAAAACCAAATCAATCTCAGGAATATCAAGGTTGTCAATAATAAGACAAAGCATTGCGAGTTTATCGGCATCTTCATTAGTGAGTTTGCCTAAAAGATTTACCATTGATAAATCATCGTTAAGTTTCTTTATTGTTCTCGCATCTTGAAAGAACATCTTCAATCTTCTTGCTAAATCCATTACTTATTATCCTTTAGTCTACACCTACAGCACGTTTCCACCATCCAAAGTAAAACCTTTCTTGTGATTTATCTTTGAATACAATCTCAGAATAAAAAAGCGTTCTAAATGCCTTAAATCGCTCTTTATTTACTCTTTTCGATTCTCTTATCGTGTTTCTACCAATCTTTCCATCTACAGCTATTTTTGAGCCTCTGGTAGAGTTTACTGCTTTTTGTAGTATTTTTACTGCGTTTCCCTGCCCATGATTAACAACAGAGTCAAAATAATCGTCTCTTAACTCATCAGGCAACTTTTCTACCTTAGATGGATTCCAATAATCTTTTCTGTATATCTCTAGTGCTTGGTCTAAGGTCAGGTTCTTTATATCCAACTGCGGATATGAGCGTTTAGAGATTCCGTACTTGGTCTCTCCACCCCTATCTGTAGGGTCATCTACATATCCGCCTTCTCGCTTAAGAACATGAGGCACAATCTGTGCAAATGTTACTTTTTTGATAGGACATCCCCCATCACATTTTCAAATACACCATAGATAGCTTCTAAGATTTTCTCTTCAGTGTCTTCGTTTATAATTGGAATATTGATGTTCTTATTAAGTTCATCAATGATTTTCTCTTTGTTTTTACCATTGAAAAGATATTCCATTATCATTTTCTGTATCATACGAACCTCATTATTAGATTGATTGTTATTGGGATTGCGAACAGACCAAGCATTCCAATGGTCTTTACTCGCACTAATGTTGATTCATGGTCTGCAACCTTACCATTTAGTTTATCCAAATGATTATCAATCGCTTTTAACCTATGAAATATTTCTTCTTGCCTGGTATCAACCTTAACCAAAAGGTTCATCATTTCATCTCTGTACTCAGCCACCTTCACTTCTTAGCCCTTCTGCTCTGTTTTGATCCTCTTCCATTACCCATCTTAGCTTCAATATAATTTAATTGGTCAGTAACCTCATCATTAAGATCCTGAAACTTATCGGTCATAACATTCTTAGCATCAATAAGTTTTACTATAATGTTATGTAGGTCATCAATTTTTTTATTTAATTCATTGGTCATCCATTTGAATGTCATCCAAAGGATACCTGCAGCTAATCCTGCAAACCCAATTTCTGTCCAATTCTCCATTCCCATTACCATTTAACCTTATCTGCCCAGTAGGCTGCTGACATTCTTCCTTTTGCAATATTTCTAGCGTGACGAGCCTTAAAAGATTTTCGTCTTGCTTTCTGCATTTTTGTCTTTGGTTTTTTACCTGCGCCTGAAACTCCTTGTTGTCCAAAACGTATAAGTTTTACCTTGCTTCCAACCTTGGCTAACACCGCATGGCTTTTCTTTGGATGTCCTTTGGTTCTCTTAGGTTTGTTGTAGCCTGAGAACCTTTCACCTCTGTATGTAATCACTTACCCACCATTCTCTTTGCTATGTTATGAGACTGTTTAAATGTTTTTCCTTTACGCATCATTGTTGCCATTTTAGAAAGATGTCTTTTTGTGTGATGTTCTTTGTGTGATTGCATTTGAGATTTTTGTCTACTTGTCAACCCCTTTAGATTTATACCTTTTAAATTCTTAGCCATTATTTAGACCTTCTTTTAAATAGGCTCTTAGGGATACGCTTACCTGCCTTATATAGCTTAGAAACCTTTTTAATCGCACTAGCACGACCAGATCTTTTACGACCCCTAAGTCCGCTTAAATATTTTTTAGGCAAACCTGACTTTTTATCTTTTGGTACTCTTCTTCTTTTTGGCACGTTTTCTCCTTAAATCTGTATCATGCTTTCTACTACCCCTTAGAAAAGAGTTTACTCTTCCCATCGCCCAAGAAGCCATTGTCGTTTTTGGTCTTGATCCTGCGGAAAGAAAAGCCCCTTGACCTCTTCTGTAGACTTTTACTAAAGTACCATATGCAACACCCTTAGACTTCGCTTTCCTTCTTAGATTTGACTGAACTGATGCACTTAATGGTTTTCTTTTAATAGCCATACCTTTTCTTCTTTTTTTTATTCATTTTTTTACGTTTTTTTGGTCTTCCTATCTTACTTCCGTAAGTTCCTTTTCCTTTAGGCATTCCATGGTCTCCCAGTTGCTTTTGTTGGTGTTTCTTGTTCTGCGATTTGTGCATCTAAACCTGCTTCAATTTCTGCTAGTTTATCTGCACCTATTTTAGCTTCTACCCATCCTTGTACATCTTCTTCTGTGATGTCGGCATAAGCTGTAAAGTTTTCAGAGTCTGGAGCATCTAATCCTACTGTACCAATGCTTGATGCAGAGAAAGTTTTAGCTTCATCGCCTTCGCCTACTGTTTTATTTTTAACAAACGAATAGTGAACTACCTTACAAACATCGGACAATTCATCTTCGTTTAACACTCTGTCGATGGTGTTAATCCTTGTTATCATCTTTTAATCCTTTACTTAGCGCATCGATGAACGCCTGTCTGCCAAACTGAAGTTGCTGTAGGTTAAACGATGCAGTTTCAATTTTCCTATTTAAGTCTGCAATATGAGATACCATTACTTTTTGGTTATCATCCATTGAATCAATCTCATATTCTTTTCCATCAAGATTTAAAACTGGCTTGTTTTCTTTATTTTGTTTTTTTGCCATTTTATTTCCTTATCTTTTTTTTAATCCTAATTTTTCCATTAGGCTTTTGTTTTCTTCTTCTAGTTTCTGTATATGCTGTGTTTCCATTCCTTCAATACTTGCATTCAATACAGTCACTTTATCTTCTAAATCTTTAATTCTTCTTTCCTGTTCTGCAAACTTCATTTGTGCTTGATACCAGCTTCCAGTAACAACCGCAACTGCCACCATTGCTTTGATAAGAAAAGCCACAGAAATGTGAATCTGAGCATCTTCGCTAATTGCCTTGCTCATTACGCAATCTCTGTACTTCTTCTTCTAAAACTCTAATCTTTTCATTTTGTCTTATATCAGCAGGAATCTCAGCATTTTGACTTTCTTTAGCATCTTCTTCAATAGCTTCTATATGCTCTTCATTTATTCTTACTTGATATTCAAGAAAAGATATACGACCATTTAACTCGCCATATCCCCAGACCATTGCACCAATTACTGCTACTGCTTGAAAAAGCATAGGGAGGCTTATGTTTAAACTTGAATCTTGTCCTATAGGTTTAGTCATTTTTTACACCCACAACAACAACAGCAATCTTTCATTCTTTTCTTTCCTTAGGTTTAGGTTTAGGTTTTGGGTTTACATGAATGGTTTTCACATAAACTGGCTTAGTTATATTGGTATCCCAGTATCTGTAATCACTTGTATTCCAATCAAAAGCATAGGTATTTGGCATATAGCGATATTTAAAAGCAGAGGTATTGTACACTTTTACGATCCTACTGCTATCGGTATAAGTTATTGTTTGATAGGGAACTGGCTCACCTAAGTCTGAACTTCCCACTACTAAGCCTATTGCTAATCCTAACAACAATTCAATCATTGTACAATCCCAAGCTATCTGCTGTCCAAATTACTTTTTTCATTAAGCTATCTAATTCAAACATTTCTTGAACTAATTCTTCGTGTGTTTTACCAATATAAATATCTTGACAACTTAATATGCTAAACATAAATGCTATTGCAAAACCAAGTATTACCATAGCGTTTAGTATCTTACTTGCATCTGCCCATTGATTTAATCTTTTACGCATTTTCTAA
>TARA_R100000734_G_scaffold18962_1_pt1 | contig 13113 bp, 16 predicted proteins | sample TARA_R100000734 | Tara Oceans TARA_R100000734 (sample SAMEA2623290) | marine metagenome | biome: marine biome (ENVO:00000447); feature: surface water layer (ENVO:00002042); material: "saline water (ENVO:00002010), including plankton (ENVO:xxxxxxxx)" | depth 5 m | reverse complement strand
AATGCATGTAATTTTAAATGTTCATACTGCGGTCCTTCTTTCTCTTCTACTTGGGTAAAAGAAGCTAAAAAATACGGTGCTTATCCTACAGATGATAAATTTAACGATTTAAAATACTTACAAGATAATAATAAAATGCCTATTCATCATAGAGAGCATAATCCATATGTAGAAGCATTTTGGAAATGGTGGCCTGATCTATATAGAGATTTACATACATTTAGAATTACTGGTGGAGAACCTTTAATGTCAAAAGATACATGGAAAGTATTAGATTATATTATAGAACATCCTAATCCTAATAAAAAATTAAATTTAGCAATTAATTCTAACTTAGGAGTAGAAGATAGGTTAGTAGATAATTTTATAGAAAAAATTAAAAAGATAGAAGACGAAGAAAGAGTTAATGAATTTATTATATTTACATCGGTTGATGGATGGGGAGAGCAAGCTGAATATATTAGAAATGGTTTAATCTTTGATAGATGGTTAACTAATATGAATAAGCTACTTACTGCTTGTCCTAGGTTAAACATTACTATTATGTCAACCTTCAATTCTTTATCGGTACCTTCCTACTATAAACTTATTGACGGAGTATATCAACTAAAAAACGAATATGCTTCTACTGATAGATATTGGATCTCAGCAGTATTTTTAGATTCATCGTACCTAAGATATCCTTCTCATCAAACATTACAAGTATTACCTTCTAAATGGGATAGAGAAGTTTTAAGGTGTGCAAGTCATGCAGACTTTTTAGGTACTCCTAAATTTGATAATAAATTGATAGGATTTTCAGATGTTGAAATACAAAAAATAAAAAGATCGTACGACTGGATGACTAGTAGAAAAGATATGACTAACCAGAGAAAAAACTTTGGTAATTATTTTAGAGCACACGATGAAAGAAGAGGAACAGATTTCTGTAAGACATTTCCTGAATTAGCTGATTTTTACGAATATTGCTTGACTTTAAGTAGATGAAAATAAATAAAGAAAATACATACTTATTTTTAAAAGGAAATAAAAATAAATTAGTTTTTAATCCTCCTGATGATGTAATAACTACCGACTTTACATTAATGATGAGATTTACACCAGATAAAGACTACTATTTAGAAGGTATGAAAAAAGAACCTTTCTTTACTCAAGGTCTATTTAGTAAAAATGGAAAGCATATAGGTTTATTTTTTACAGCAGGTAAAGATGAAATAAACAATATACTGCTCAAAGTTAGTTTCGAATGGTGGAAAAAAACTGATAACCCAGATGTAGATGAAGTTAAGTCTATAGATTTTTATCCTTCCGTAGAAGAAGTAGAAAAAGGACTAGACGTAGTAGTTATCAAAAATAAAAATAGTATCGAATTGATAGTTAACGGAAAAACTAAAACTGCGGAAATGAAAGACGTAATAGATTATTCTTATAGCTATACATGGGTTGGATGTGCTAATCGGTTATCCCCAGAGTACCAACATATATTTAAAGGTGAAATCAATTTACTTCATTTACAAGAAAAAGTTTTAGATTCCGATAATATTAATTTATTCTTTAACGACTATAATAAATTTGTAAAGGAAGTAAGCCAGAACATGAATAATACTATAATGTTTACTTCAAATTTTGAAGAAGTATCTCCTTACAAGGTCAAAGATCATTCATATAATAATAACCATTTAATTAAATTCTCTAAACAATGGCTAAATTAATTTATACAAATGGTGATAGCTGGACAGCAGGTGATATAGTAGACCCTAAATTATTTGGTACCAATAATGCACACGTTAATCATCCAAAAAATAAAAAATATAGATTACCAAGAGTATGGCCTGGTAAGTTAGGAAAGTTATTAAAAACAGAAGTAATTAATAACTCAGTAGCAGGAGCATCTAATGATAGAATATTAAGAGGTACTATTAACGATATTTTAGAATTAAAAAATAAATATGATACAAAAGATATATTTGTAATAATAGGATGGTCATCACCTGAAAGAAAAGATTTTTTTTATAAATGGAATGAAAAAGATACTGGAGAATGGGAATGCTTATACCCAGCTGAATTAGATCATTGGGAATCTAAAAGTGATGATTTAAATGCTTTTTATAAGTTATATACTTTAAATCATTGGCATGAAGAAGAATTTATCACTAGACATTGTCTAAATAATATTACTCTTCATAATTTTTTAAAAGCCTTAAATATACGTCATTTATTTTTTAATGCTTTTTATGAAAGTAAAGAAGAATTATTTAATGCTGATAAACATCAACTATTTGATGCAAGAGAAATAGAAAGTTATATTTCTAACTATCAAAAATCTTCTGAAGCTAGTACATTAAAAAGATTAGATATAAATAATATTATAGATGAATACAAAAGAATACATAAAGAAGTCTTTACAAAAAAATCGTTTATTCAGTTTTTATTAAATCTATCTGAATATAATCAAGACGATCTTATAGATTATCATCCTACTGAGTTAGGTCATGAGTTATGGGCAAAAGAATTAAGTACAGTTTTGAAAAATGAAATATAAAAATTTATATATTAACGGTTGTAGTTTTACCGCAGGAGACAGAATTGAAGAAGGTTATACATGGCCTGAATTGTTAGCTGAAGAGCTCAGGTTAAAATTAATTAATACCGCTAAAAATGGACAGTCTTTTCGAACCATTCTATATAATACTTTTTACCATTTACAGGAGTTAGATCCTAAAGATACTTTAGTAATAATAGGATTAACTTGGGCTCCAAGATATAGCATACAATACTTAGATGGAAGTGTAAACATAACACCAGCTGATACTGGACATGTACCGGTAAGAAGTAATTTTGAAGAAAAATTTAGTTCATGGAGAAGACTTTCTTCTATGTATACAACTGATATAGAAGAGTTAGATATAATAAGAGATGAAATATTACAAAATAAAGAAGGTTTGAATGAAATTTTGACAGCTTTTGTTAATTATTATGAAAAGCTTATTAAATATGATGATAAATTAAAAAAGAATCAAAATAAGACTCATTTAGCTGATATAGCTTTTTTGGATAGTTACCTTAAATCAAATAGATATAATTATAAGTTAATAAATTTTCATCAACAGCTACCAAAAAAGAGTAAGATAAGTAATGAAAATATTATTAATATAAATTATAAAACCTGGAACTGCACAGATGATACTGCACATCCTACAAAAGAATGCTGCGTACAAATTAAAGATATAATAGTAAATAATTTAAACTGGTTTGGTATAAATGGTAAGTATAGTAGATAATTTTAATCAAGTAAGCCTTCATAATCCTAATATAGAAATACTAAAACTATATAAAGATATTCCGGAAATAAATGAGATTGATCCTAGAGGTTATAAAATAACTAGACCTTTATTTTCTCATTCCGATATGCCTAGATTTTTAAATTCCGATACTATAAAAATAGAAGATTTTGATTGGGATAAACCTTTCCTGTATAGCGTAGTTTTGCATCATAATAATGCCTTAGCAGCTAAACATCTTAATTTAATCCCTTTAGTTATTCAACATCAAATTAAACTTAAAAGGTGTAAATTGATACTTGATAATACTATGGAAGGAGACCAAGTTAGTTCTTTCTTCAAAAATATTTATCAATCAACTAATAAATTAAACTTACCAGCATCACAAATTTACTACGTAACTAATAGTTTAGTAGCAGAAACAGAGCATAAAATCTTTTTACAAAGTAATCCTCATATTAAAGAACATATTAATGTTATTTCATTTATGTATAATGTTATGGATGTTCAAAGATTAAAAAAATTAGGACACTTACCTATGGTCGTAGATGTAGAAGAAGAAATAGAATATAAAGAAAATAATTTTAACAACATCAAACCATTCTTAAAAGTAAATAGAACCGGTAGACCTGAACGAAATTTATTTATGCTTTACTTAAATAAGTATAATTTATATGATAAATTTTTATTAAGCTTTCCTGAGTATCCTGATTATACCTTTCCTCCTGAAAAATATAAAGAATTAATAACTAAAGAAAATATTGATTCCTTAAAAACTAAATGTCCATTTGATATAGACCAAACTGATAAAGATAATCACGGACCCCCTGGATCAGGAGTAGGTAAATTTAATGCTGATTTACCCTTTCAACCAGTACACTATAAAAATAGTTTATTTAGTATAGTTATGTGTGCATTTCCTTTTGTTAATAAGTGCTGTCATTTACATAGTTCTACTTTTAATCCAATATACTGCGGACACCCAGTTATACAATTCGGACCGTATAATCACTTACAGATATTAAAAGACCATGGTTTTATGACTTTTGATAAATGGTGGGATGAAAGCTATGATACTTTTAAACAAGGGTGGAAAAGATTTGATGGAGTTTTAAAAGTAGTGGAAGATCTATCAAAACTTTCAAATAAACAGTTATTTGAAATGTATAAAGAGATGAAAAATGTTATACAACATAACTCAGATCTAATACAAAACTATAATATAAAAGAAGTTTTAATTAATAGAATTTTGAAATAATGGAATTTTTTAATCATAGATACACTATAATTTGTAAAGAACATATAGACGTTGATTGGCAAGAGTACATAACAGTACCGTTTGATATATATCTAGGAACGTTAGAAGAATGTTATACTAAAATAAAAAGAAAAGAAATACATTCTCAAAAATTTTATCTAGGTCATTTTATTATTAACTCTTTAGATGCATTAAGATCTTTTGATTCAGATATATCTAAATTTAATTTAAATGATAACTGTGCTTATTTTGAAAAGGTAACTCACGCAGGACCTCATGATAAAAATAAAGTAGACGAATCTCTTATTTTATGTAATAGTTGGAATTTACCTTTTATAGTATCTAACTATAGATCTAATAATACTTTATATGCAAATTTAAGAAGACATAGAGTTAAAATATTTCAATTTAAAAATAACCTTAAAGATAAGATAATATGAAAATAGCAGTATGTTTATCAGGCCAACTAAGAGGTTGGAAAATAGGTTGGAATAATCAAAAATGGTTTTGGTCTACTGCAAATAGAGAAAGTGTACAAGTAGATTATTTTGCTCATACTTGGTCATATAGTAGTGATAGAGTAGGAGTAACAAAGCCTTATTCTAAAAGAGATGTTACTGTAGAAGAATTTCGAGAGTTTGCTAGTTTATTTGGTACACAAAAAGCTCTATTAGACCCTACACCTAATAAAAAATTTTACTGTAACGATCACTGGTCAGGACTATTTTTTAGCTTAGTAAAATCTCTAATGTTAAAAAGAGAACATGAAATAAAAAATAATTTTACATATGATCTAGTAGTAAAATCTAGACCTGATGTAGTCTTCAATCCAGAATCGTTTTTTAATTTTCCTAATAAGATACCAGACGGTGTACTTCATACTACTCATGGAGGTAATATGGAAATGGAGTTTAATATGCAAAACTTTAACGATTGTGTATTTTTAGGTAACTCTTACACTATGGATCTTTTAATAAATTTAATGCACTATAGACAGTATAAAATGAGAAAACCTGAAGAAAACGTACATACTTTAGGACCAGGAGTTTTAATGCATGAGTTTTTTAGAGATTATGGTATTACTCCTATTTTTAATGATTTAGGATGGAGTGAAGTATTATTGAAGTTAGGATGTCCTGAAGATTTAAATTTATTTGAAGAAAAGGATTTTATGAAGATGGAAAAATATTTTAGAGAGTGGTATACTAAATGAAAAAAAAGATAAGTTTTTATAGCTGTTCTAACGGATTAGGGCATTTTAGCAGAATTTTGAAAATATGTGAGTCATTATCTAAAAATTTTGATATAACTATATACTGTGAAAAGTATCAATATGATAAATTTGAACCTAATTTTAAAGCTAATTTTATATTTTATAAGTTTTCAAATATAAGATGGGATAAAGCTTTAAAAGATAACGATATATGCTTTGATCAATATAAAAAATGGATAGATTTATATGGACCTACTACTTTAGATTACGATATAGTAGTTAGCGATAATATTGCAGGGTTACTAAAATATAGAGACGATATAATTCTATCAGGTTCTTTTTTATGGGCTGATGTTTTTAAGAACAGATTTGGAGATAATGAACTATCTGAATTAGATTACAGGTGTTTAGATTTATTTAATCCCTTAATATTAACTAATAAATACGTAGAAACAGGTAATATCAAAGAATATAAAAATAAAAAAGCATTTGGATGGGGATGTATAGAAAAAGAAAAAAATATTTGGGGTAAAAGTGATACTGTAGTTTTAGGTAAACCAAGTTTAAACTATATAGATACTTACAAAAAGGCTTTAGAAGAAATTAAAAATAATTTATTATATAATACATCTACTGATATTAATAAAGATACCAATTGCACATTTTTAATCAGACCAGGAGTAGGAATGTTAACTCATTGTGTGGAAAACTTTATACCGGTAGTATCGCTTTATGACGAAAACGATTCTATAGAAATAATAGAATTAGCGAAAAGAGTAGAAGAATTAGGTATTGGAACAAGTATTAATATTCAGAAAGAGTTTGATATATCTAAAATTTTTATTAACTTAGATAATACTATTTATAATAAATTAAACTTCGAAAAAGAAGGTTATAAAAATATTGCAAATTTTTTAAATAATAAATAACATGGTTATAGGAATAATAGGAAAAGGAGTAGTTGGAACTGCTATAAAACAAGGTTTTGAAAAAATAAACCATCAAGTAAAATATCACGATATAAAACATGATACTAAAATTGAAGATGTATTAGATACTGAAATAATCTATATATGTGTTGGTACACCATCTGATAAAAAAGGACATTGTGATATAACCGCTGTATTAAGCGTCGTAGAAGATTTAGATAGGTTAGATTATAATGGTATAATATCTATCAAATCAACAGTAAAACCTGGAACAACAGATAAGTTAATAAAGAAATACCCTAACCGTACTTTTTGCTTTGTACCCGAATTTTTGAGAGAAAGGTGTGCATTTGAAGACTTCGTATATAATAATAGTGTACTAGTAGTAGGAACCGATAGTGAAGAAGTTTATAATAAAGTTATAGAATCTCACGGTATATTGCCTACACATAAAGTTAAACTGAAAATCATAGAAGCTGAATTAATGAAGTATTTTTCTAATACTTACAAAGCTATGAGAATTATCTTTGCTAATTCATTTTATAGATTAGCTAAACATTTTGGAGGTAATTATAATGCAATCAAAGATGCATTCTTATTTCATGCAGTAGAAGAAGGTCATTATTTAAGAGTAGATAAAGATTTTGGATACGGATATGGAGGAATGTGTTTACCAAAAGATACTAAGGCTATGAAAAGCTTAGTTGAAGAAGAAGGATTAGACTTAAATGTATTTAATTTTTTAGAAGAAGAAAATGAAAAGTTTCAATAAAGTCTATGGAAATTATAACAGGAGAAAAAATACAAGAACTTGCAACTGCAGGATTTTCTAAATTAGATCAGAAAGAATTTGAGAGTAAAAATGCATTATCTTACGATATAGAATCTTTCGATTTTGATAATTATAACAATCCTAATACTATATACTGTAATAGTAGTCTTATAAATGAAGATAAACCTGCTTTAAAAGATATAAACCTTTATGATAAGTTAAGTAAGTTTAAAAATCCTTTTGATCTTATACTACATAACTCAGATCAAAGCTTCGACGAAACTCATAAAAAGTATTTTGATATTCCTAATATAAAAAAAATATATAGTCAAAATGTAAACACTACACATGAAAGACTTATACCTTTACCAATAGGGTTAGCTAATTCTAACTGGCCATGGGGAGATATAGGTATTTTTAATGAAGAGCTAAAAAGCCTACCTAAAGAAAAGTCTGAATTTATATTTTTTAATTTTAAAATAAATGGAGGATTAAGAGATGATTATAGACCTCAGTGTTATAAAGCCGGAAAAGAAAAAGGTTTACAATGGACTGAAGATACTGATTTTAAATCTTATATAAAAGACCTTAAAAATTACAAGTATTGCTTGAGCCCAGAAGGAAACGGTATCGACTGTCATCGAATGTGGGAATGCCTATATTTGAAAGTTATACCTATTTGCCATAGAAATGTAGTTACAGAGTATTTTGCTAAAATATTTCCTATAGTACTTGTAAATGATTGGCAAGATCTAGATTTAGAATATTTAGATAAACATTATAATTCTTTAAATAATTGGTCTAATTATTACCTTTTAGATTTAGATTTATATACTAAAAAATTAAACTTAAATGGTTAATCACGATAAAAAATTTATCTTTCTACATATACCTAAGTGCGCTGGGACATCTATAGGCAGAGAACTATATGCGAAGTTTAATAAAGATGAAGTATATGAAGGATTCAAAATACATCATGATGATTTAGATGAAAAAATACTAAATGAATATTTTGTATTTACTATTATAAGAAACCCTTGGGATAGATTATTTTCTCAATACAAATATAGACCTTGGTTAAACTCAGAAGATTTTGATAGTACTGTTTTTAATTTAGAAGAAAAATTTGAAAAACATTATAATAAATCAGTTAGAAATATTCCAAAAGATTTTAATCCTAAACTAGATACAGCTATAGATAGAGCTAATTGGTATGATGAGTTTATTCATATACCTTCTCAAGTAGAATTTTTAAAAGGTAAGTATAATGATGGTATAAATAAACTACCGTATATAGATTTTTTTGGAACATACGAGCATTTAAATCAATCGTGGCATGTTATTTGCAGCAAGTTATTCATACCGTATAGACCTTTACCTATAACTAATATATCGCAGTATAGTAAAATAAAAAATTATAAAATGGCATATACTGAAAAAGCTAAAAATTATGTTGCTGAAAAATATAAAAATGATATAGAATTATTTAATTATGAATTTTAAATTAACAGGAGTAAAATACTGGAAAGATAGTTTTAAATCTTTGAAGCATTTTGATATAATTCCTTATCAAAAAGTTGTAGACTTATATTTAGAAGTACACAAAGAATTAAAAGGTAATAAAGAAAAATCTGGTTGGAATGAAAGACCTATTAATTCAGACATAGATACTATCAAAGAAGGAGCTAACTGGGATGGTTTCGATCCTATGTACTTTAATATAAATCCTTTTGACGATAAGATGGTAATGGCTAAAGCAGATGTTATATCAATGGATATGGTAGGGTTAGGTAAAGATTGGGATAGTTTCTTATATCTTACTATACCGTACAAATTAATTAATAAGTATATGACAAATATGCATGATAATGAAGATGTTACTATAGCAAGAAAATTTATTAAAGAAGTAGAAGATACTGTAGGATGGGATACTGAAGAATGGAAAGAAATAGAAAAAAAATATGACCTACTTTACCCTGATACTTCTACTTATACAGATTATTATGAAACCCATACTTGTATTAAATGGAAACAAGACTTCGATATAAGACAGTATATGTCGATAAAGAAAAACGGTTTATTATTTCCTATATGTTATAATAGTATGTACCATATGTTAAGAAGAGGAACTCATAGAGCTGTTTTATTGGCTATGACTAAAAGTGATGTACCTATTTTCTTACAAGTTCCTAAGGAAAAAAATTATGAAGTACTAACTCCTGAATTTTTTGGAGGTAAAAAATTAAAAATGAAAGTAAATTTAGATAAAAAGAAATTAAATTATAGTTTAGTATGAGCACCAGATATATAAAAAAAGATAATAATGTTATAGTTGGATTAGCTAAAAACGGAAGTCAAGCTATCAAACAAATACATTTAAGAAACGAAGGTTGGGAAAGGTTAGAGGAGGAAAATAACTGGGATCAAATAGATAGCTTTATAGGAACCTCAGATCCTAACGTCACTGTTTATTTTCCTATAAGAGATCCATATGAAAGAGCTAAGAGTGAGTATATTCAAAGACTTCGTGACTGGTATGTAGAAGCAGGAGAACCTGAACCGTCATCTTATATGCATAAGCATATGGAAAATTTTGATAGTTATACTCCGTATTTAAATTATTATGCAAGTTATATAGGTAAATTTTTTGTAGAAAATATTTTATTAAATGATGAATGGAATGGATGTAAAATTAAATTTTTTGATTTAAGTAAATTATCAGTACAGTTTAATAACTATCTAGGATACAATTTGGAAATACCTTTATATAATGTATGGCAAGAAGATGGTTTAAAAAGAATGATATACCCCTTTTTAAAGGGAGATGATCATATTTTAAATAGAGTTTTTACACAAAAGTGGAAAGAACATTATTCAGATTTTGAAAAACCTTTTTGGAATAGAATCAAGAAAACTAAATTCTGGTTAGAGTTATGAAAAGTATAGCAGTAATTATTCATGCTAGGAGACAAAGTAGCAGATGTCCTGATAAACATCTTAGAGATTTAGGAGATAAAAATACTCTTATAGATATCGCTATAGAAAATGTAAAAAAGCTTACTAATGTAGAAGAAAAGTATCTAGCAGCTTATGATAAAGAGTTAATAGATAAAGCATCAGGTAAGATTGATATTTTGTTAAGAGACTATGAAGCTGTAGCACCAGGAAACTGTCATCATAGTATTATGTACGATCATTTAAATGCTGTTGAATCAGAATATATAATTAATTATAATCCTTGCCAGCCTTTTTTGGATGTAGATAAACTACAAAGAGTAGTAGATTGGTTCAAATCAACTACACATCAAAGTGCTATTACAGTAAAACAGAAACGTAATTTTTTCTGGGATAATAAAAAAATACCTATTAATTTTAAACCTAATGACAGACTTTCAACAACATCAGGTCCTTTTTTATGGGAAGCTACACATTCATTAGTTATGTATAAACGTAATTATATGTTGGAAAATTGGGAATTATTTCCTAATTTATATAATGAACCGTACCCATATCTTGTTGACTGGGACGATAAAGAATTGGTTGATGTTGATACGGAAATAGATTTCGAATTAGTTAAGACTTTATATAATAATGAGTAAAAAATACGTAATAGATATAGACGATACTATATGCATAGAAAAGGGCCCTGTTATTACCAGGATTCCTTATCGTGATAGGATAAAACAGATTAATGACCTTTACGATCAAGGTCATACTATTATTTTTTATACAGCTAGAGGAAATAAAAGTGGTAGAGGAGAAAATTACTATAGACCTATAACTGAAGCTCAATTAGAATCTTGGGGCTGCAAATATCACCATCTATACTTTAAACCTTTTGATGCAGATATATTTATAGACGATAGATCTATTCATCCAGATGAATTTTTTAAAAATTAAATATGAAACAGTTTTTTAATATAGTTTTACCTATGGCAGGTAAAGGTTCTAGATTTCAAGAACAAGGTTATACGGATTCTAAACCGTTTATAGATGTAAATGGTAAACCTATGATTCAAAGAGTTGTAGAAAATTTAAATATAGAGTTTGATAAAAAATTTAAATTTATAATAATATGTCAAGAGGCTGATTATTTAAAATATGATTTTACTTTATTTAATGAAATTATAGGACATGACAATATTGAAATAATTAGACTTAATGAAACTACTCAAGGAGCAGCATGTACTTTATTAACTGCTAAAGAGTTTATAGATAATACTACACCGTTTTTAAGTTTTAACTCAGATCAAATGATAGATTATGATCCTAACGATACATTTAGTAGATTAAGTTTACACGATGGAGGTATGCCTTGCTTTATAGGTAAAAGTGAAGAGTGGAGCTATGCCAAGGTTAATAGTGAAGGATACGTAGAAGAAGTAGCAGAAAAGAAAAAAATATCTGATGATGCGACTGCTGGATATTATTATTGGAATAGAGGGTGTGACTTTGTTAAGTATGCAGAAGAGATGATACAAGCTAATGATAGAGTTAATAATGAATTTTACGTTGCACCAGTTTATAACTATGCGATTAAAGACGGTAAACATATAGTTATAACTCATGTTGATAAAGTTTATGAATTAGGTACTCCTGAATGGTTACAAAATTATTTGAATGAGTATAAATAAGAAAAATATTGCAATTTGCTTTTGGGGGCAAACAAGAACGTTTCGTACCTTAAATGAAATTTATGCTAATTTAAATCATGAGAATTTAAATATAGATTACTTTACTAGTACCTGGGATGATTTTGAAGATAAAAAACCTTTTGGCAACTTTAAAGGTAAGGAGTTTTTGGATCCTAACATTACTGAATTTAAAAATAATACTGAGAGGGCTTTTTATTTAATTCATAGAGTAAATAAATTAAAAAGTGATTATGAGCTTAAAAATAATTTTATATATGATTACGTATTATGGACTAGAAATGGAATTTTATTTGAAGTTGAATCTTTATTAAATTATTTATTAGAAAAATCTCAAAATCATGAACCTTTAGAGATAAATACACATTCTAAAATAAGATACGAAAAAGGACTTTGCAGATTAGACTCTGATTACTTCTTTGGAGGAACATCAGTAACTTTTGATATTTACGCTAACGGCTGGAAGTATTATTTTAAAAGTAAAGAAAGCGACGAAATGCAAGGGACTAATGGAGGTCATCATGCTCATGCTTTTATTATAAAAGAATTCGGATTAACTAATATTCTATATAAACAACCTCACCAATTTTTATTTAATAAGAATAAAAAAAGAGAAGTATGACGCAACCTATAACATATGCATATTTAGAAACTACTAACTACTGTAACCTGCAGTGTTCTTTTTGTAATAGACACGAGGTGATAGGAGCATTACAGCATATGCCTATTTCTAAATTTAGAACTATGTTAGAAGGTTTAAAGCATCACCCAATTCAAGAGGCTAAATTGATGGGTATGGGAGAGCCTATGTTACACCCTCAATTCGATATAATTTGTAAAACGTTCAAAGAATATTTTCCCGATGCTTTTTTGATAGTAGCAACTAACTGTCAATACCCAGTTAGACCTAATAGTAAAATGGGTAAAAAGTTTGAAAACTGTATGAAATATATTGATTTGTTATACTTTAGTATAGACGGTTATAAAGAATCATACGAAAGAGATAGA
>TARA_R100000734_G_C3319246_1_pt1 | contig 13233 bp, 9 predicted proteins | sample TARA_R100000734 | Tara Oceans TARA_R100000734 (sample SAMEA2623290) | marine metagenome | biome: marine biome (ENVO:00000447); feature: surface water layer (ENVO:00002042); material: "saline water (ENVO:00002010), including plankton (ENVO:xxxxxxxx)" | depth 5 m | reverse complement strand
TCGTACCTTCACGACCTCCAATATATGTAGGGTTCAATAAATCACTTTTAATCAAATAGATAGGTGATAACATCTTTCGTGGAAGATTCTCTGCAATTATACTCGTAGATTCAGCCTGTTGTGTTGTAGGTGGATATGATAAATATCCTGGAAATGAGAAACATGTAAATTTCCATCTATCAGTATAAGCTGAACCACTTGGTAAAACTCCTGAACCAGAGTATCTCCAGGCAGGATAATTTACTTCTAAAGTATTATTTATTGGTAATTGAGAAGAACCTCGTGTAACCAGATTTTGTAAATCTTCAGTTTTAATAAGAGCATTCGTCGTTGGTGTTGATGTTGTCAATCCAGTATTATTAAATCTCTGTAATCGAGAACCTGTATTATGAAATTGTGAATATGTAAATCCCATCAACTCCCATAATGATTGAGACCAATTAGCTTCATCACAACCATAATCTTCTATATAAATACCAGACTGAGCATCCATAATCGCATATGGAACTGTATTTTGATCTTTCTCGGCAGCAGCCCCATCTAACTGATTTGAAGCAGATACCTTGAAAACATTATTATACGGTGTGAAATTAGGAGAATATGTCAATCTACTTAATCTCTTGTTTAACTTGAAACAAGGAGTATTGCTATCTGCTACATCACTTCCATTATTTACACTTTCAGCATTTGTCCCTATCAATTCAGGAGTATGTAAGTTTACAAATGAAAATCTTGATGATTCACTATCAAATTGTAATGAAGGTTGATTTGCTCCACAATATATCTCATTATATAATATCGCCCAGTAAGGAGATATTGGAGGACCAGGACCAAACTTATTAGCATTTTGAATCTCCATCCTAAACCATCCGTCCCATGCTGGCTGAGCCTGAAATGTCCTATACATTGTTCCCACATCATTCAATGGAGCTTCAATTTCATTTGTCGTAGCCTGAAAACCAGCATCATGAAATGTTGAACCTTCTATACTTGAAGCATTATAATCCGCTCCCCATAATGAAGCATAACCATTGTATAGGAGTATAGCAGCAGTCCCATAAGCATTGAAATGTTTATCAAATCCTATAGCTCTATTCGTTATTACATCATAATGAAACCATTTTTCAGGTATCGTTCCATTTTGATATTTTTCTACTGAGAATCCTATTTTGTATATCTCATCTCCTAAATCTATTTTTTTAGCAAATCCATATGTTAATGATTCATATGTATTAGATCCAAGACCTTCACCTGTAGCAATATCTTTTCTAGCAGGATTATAATCAAAAAATACAGCTCCAGCTTTATGACTGTATTCAGCTCTAGCAGCATTATTGTAATAAGCATCATTTCCTAAACCTTGAAAACTAAAAATCATATCACCTCCAACATCAGGAACATAACTAGCATTAAAAGGCTGACTCAAATAAATACGATGATTCGTATAATCCACCTTAGTTACATATGTAGCATTAGGATAAAATCTATTATCACCATTATCAATATCTTTTTCACTATTCAGTAATCTAGCTCCAAGAAGTATAGGATTAGCATTAGTCACAATTATATAATTACCAGTTTCCGTTTCTACTGGAGTAGTTGAAGAATTATATTCAAGTAATATTACACCCTGATCATCTCCATCCGCATCATTCATGTGTAAAAATCTCATAGTATTCACAGTTATTAAATCAGGAACATCTTGGTTTATTAATTCTTGTTGTGAAGCTGACATCGCTTCATAATCAAAAAGTTCAGGATGCAATCCTTCAGCATCAAATAATTTCTTTAATTTTTGTAAATTATCTTCAGTCCAGTCTAGAGTAGTCAAAAGTGTTGATTTTTGATCGTCTTGAGCAAGAGTAAGAGGATAAACCATATCTAATGTTTCAAAAGATCCATCCATTGTTCCTCTCTCAAAATTAGGATCATCCATCAATTCACGACCAGCCTCTTGGATTTCAGGACGTTTAAATCCCACAGTAGAATAAGCACTCTCATAAAATGATGTAGTATGTTCATCTGTAAACTTAAAAGTAAAATATCCTGGAGCATATTCAATTGTCCCAAATGCTGCTTGTCTATCAAATGCTATAATTGTCCCATTTAGATTAGCATCATGACTCTTAGTTGTTACTCTAACAGAGCCAGCTGTTGAACCTATCATATTAGGTATAGCAGATGAAATGTCTACAGTATTTCTCGTCAAAGCTACTAACCTATCACCTGGAAAGAGATTAGTCGTACCAAAAGCTCCTGTTGTATGTGGACAAGCTACTTGATTTTGATTACCAGATATCTGGAAACTTCCATTAGCTGTTATTTGAATATCTATCTCTTTGTCAGTGCTATAACTATCATTGAACCAATGATCACCAGCTGACCTAATCATCCAAGCTGTAGCACAAGGGAACAATTCATATGTATTTGACTGAGCTTGTAAATTTATAAAATTAGATTTTATTTGTCCATCTCGTCGAGTATATTCATCACCAGAAGATGCTGATTCATTCTCTTCACCATATGAATAATTATCTATATTTATAGCATCTTTCATTGTATTCGTAATTTGTGTTGATACATTGGCTGGAGAGTTAAATCCTTTCGTCACTTCATACTTTACTGTCTTTTTATACCAGATAAAATCCATCATTGCTGGATCTCTTTGACCTTGTAAATAATTACCAGTCTTTTGTCCTTCAGGAACATAATTCTTGAAAGACTTTCTCACAAACAATGTGAATCTACTTCCATCATTTGCTATTTCAGTTCTAACCGTCTGTCCATGACCATTCTCTTCTACATTGTATCCATATCCATTCGCTTGACCAAAATATCTTGTGCTTGTATAATCACTACCTATCCTATAAGGATTAGGTTCGTAGACAGCCCCAGTTTCACTAGTATTATATTCACTCCATACCTTAGCACCTTGATACCATCCTTCTTTATCATTACTAGCCCATTTACGTGGTAATGTCATATAATTATCACCCTGAGCACACTTATAATACGAGTGAGTCATATGTATCTCATCATCTCGTATTGGATGACTAGTTGTTGTTGTTGTATAATCCCATCCTACATTTCCCTCTTGTGTTTGAAGTTTTAATGTAGTTGAACCATTATTTTTTTCACCATCTGTCTTTGTAAGTGATACGTTTATGGTAGAATAAGATTGATTTTCTCCTAAATTATTGATAGCATTTTTTCCTTTGATTTCTATCGTAGATTCTTCATTACCTATCTCACTGATATATGCTGAATGAACTGAGATAGTATCTCCTATTTCTAATTTTATTCCTGAACCTAGATCATTCGTCCATGCGTTATTACTCTCAAAATTACCAGCAAGAAACTCAGCCGATGATTTACGATTAGCCTCTAATAAGATAGTATCTGTATAAGGAGGGGCTTCCATATAGTATTAATATATAGAAATAAAAAAAAATTGATACTTAAATGAAAAGATTAAATTATGCGAAGAATACGTCAAACTGTCCATCGTTGAGCTGAGCAACTTTAATTAGTTCAAGGTAAGTCCTGAGAGTACACGTGTTAGTCCCAGTAGCCTTAGAGTTCTTAATCTTATCCCAAGTATTGTATAGTTCAATACCTCGGCTATTTACCCTTTCATTACGATTGAGTTTGTATGCCTGATAGAAAAAGTTATTGGCTAAACCATTATCTTCACTCTTTTGCTGCCATCCTTCATAGGTCGCGGATGCAAGACCTTGACCTTCAAAATTGTATTCTTCTCTGTTTACAAAAGGAACCATACCTTCAGCTCCCGTGAGGTAGTGGAACTGCTGAGCAGAGTTAGTTACATCTACTGGATACAAGAAGTGATCATTGTATTTAACATTTGATGTGAGAGAACCATTGAATCGTTCCGTTTCAGTTCCAGTGTAGACACGCTGGAGACCTCTCGAATGATATTTATTCAACATACTTAGTGATTTGATATTATCATCTTCAAGAGCAGTAAATACCTTGGTTACTAGGCGACCAGCCCCACCAACATTGACAATCAGCTGACCACTTGATGCTTCACTTCCAGAGGCATTGACATCAATCGTTCTCTTTGCTAGTCTGTAATCAGCGTATGTGAATGAAAGATTAGCATTCTGGGCAGCATACTGTTCCATCATTTCCTGAGGGAAATACTGATAATCAGCTACGAGCTGAGTAGCCGTAGTATCAATAGTGAATGATGTAGCCGTTTGATCAGAGGCAGATTCTGGGAGACATAGACGCTCCTGTGCTGCTGCCGAGAAGAAAATCTCAATAGTTACAGGCTCTTTCATCATAAAGAGAGGGAGCTGGTTCTGCGTTAGGAATGGGAAAAGCTCTTGCAGAGAAACAGTCATTTCAGGACCATAGTTTGAGGATGTGCGGAGCCATTCACGGACTTCAAGGGATGTAGTTTGATTATCCGTTGATGTAACAGCAGCACCGTTGTCAAGACCAACTCTTTCAGCCTTAGTAGTTAAATCTTTAACTGAACCAAAGAAATTGTCAGCACCTTCATAATCACTGTAGTAGGGCTTGTGAGCTAGACGGCGACCAGACATAAACAGTTCTCTCTGTTTTTGATGTTCGTTAGCAAGGAACATTGACTTGTATCCAGCATAGTGATTGTAATCATCAATTTCACACATGGTCTTAGTCCCTACACGGAGAGAACATCTTTCAATTAGTGAGTGTATCCCCACACCTACAGGGAGGAAACCAGCGACAGAGTTAGTCGCGAGGCGAAGAATAATCTTAGAATTTGAATGAAGGATACCCTTGTTCTGTAATTGAAATCTACAGAAAGTATCCGTGTGAACGACTGGATCTAATACATCCGTTTCAATATCAATAGCCGTGTTAGTAGGTATCTGTCCAATTTTTACAAGATCAGGAACAGCACCAACATCAGTAGGAGGAGGAGTTTGAGACATCATCTGCGATTGATCTGACGAAGTAGCATAAGACATTTTTATTTATATTATAAAAATATATTTATATCAAAAGTTTTTTTTAAAAAAAGATATCATTTAGCGGACTACAGAAATACCATCCTGGCTAAATGCTAAAGTCTGCTTAGAATGAACAAACAGATAGAATGCTTGAGGAGAATCAGTAGTTAAATCACAAGTCATGTTCATACCCCAGTTGACAGAGCTGAAATCAACTCCTTGTCCTGAAATAACATCGTATGCTACTCCTATGCCAGCAGTAGACCCACCATCTACCTTGAAGTTAACAACTGCCGCCGTCCCAGCAGTGTATTCAGTGTTAAGAGGAGATGCAGATGTTCTCTTTAACTTAGAGAACTGAGTAATAGCATTCATATATTCCTGAACAATTTGAGGATCAGCAACATCGCTGTTTTCATCAAAAGAAGCATTCGAGTTCTGTAGAGTGTCTACATTGTATTCTAGAGGGAAACGTTCTCCACCACGAGTAAAGAATAACTGAGTAATTCTAGCAGCACTCTTCTCAGTATCACTGTTAACAGGATAGTTGTTAGTTAAACCATTTTGACCTCTGTTGTTAATCTTATCCGCTGATATAATATTACCAAATACACCTAAGACTCTTGAGAGACCAAGGTTGAAATTGACAATAGCATTCGTAGAGTTGAATGTAGTGAAGTATGATGAGATAGAATTGTATTCAAAGGTGTTAGCAGGAGGCATCTGTACAGATGGATCAGGTGTCTGGACTTCACAAGATAAACTTAGATTCTTTAACTGATAGAAAGCATCCTTAACAGCATCACTCGTGGAAGAACCATCTTCATCAAAGAGAACATTGCTATCTGGTGCGAGCTGAATTTCTACAAGGATACCACCTACACCACCACGTCCATTCGCCATAAGTGGGATAGGATTCTGTCCCATAAACAAGCCACAAGGGAGGTTGATCGCGAAAGAGTTTCCAGTAGTTCTAGCAGTAGGGATTTCTACAACAGTATGCTGCTGATTATCATAGTTAACACTTGTAAGAGCAGCAGCACCTAGATGTCCAGCGTTATCATTAGCACTTGAAGTCACGGGGAGGTAAGAAGCCATGAAGCGAGGGAAATGACGAATCTCTTCAATTACTTGGTGAGTCGCTTGAGATTTTATAGTAAGAGAATCAATTATGGAATACATCCCTAATTGTTCACTCATACGAAGACTTCCACTAGATAGAGTATCATCGGCTTTGAAAACAGAAAAATCACCAACGAGACGAACAGAGCTTCCAAGAAGCATACGATCTTGCTCACCTATGATAAACTGAATAAGAGGATTTCCATCTTTGTATGATATAGTCCCAGTAGAGGTATGGTTACTCGGGGTCACTTGAAGATTCTGGCGTGTTGACATATTTTAATATTGTAAAATATATTTATATAAAAAAAATAATTTTAAAAAAGATTAACTTAGACTTCTACTGCTATAGAATCACCGCGGACAACAATACGTCTTAAATGTGCGACCCAGCAGTTCCAGAGTTTCGCCTTAGTAGGAGCAGTAGATTCCTGATATTCTACTTGGAGGTTAAAATCTTTACCTCTGGCATCGTAAACTCCTGATGCGAGCGAAAATGCTCTACCAATGAAAAAGTTCTCCTGATATTTCTCATAAGATAATGGATCAATGTTAGCCATACGGAGTGCCTTTTCATTCTCAATGAAGAGCTGCTGATTGAGTGGAGCTTCATTTCCAGTATTGACAGATACACGTCCTAGAGGCACTTTTCTGTTAGGATTCAATTTCCCATCATAGATAAACTGATAATTTGAAGCATGATCTGCTATCCCTACTAGACCACTGCGAGTAGAATGGTTAGCAGTATATGCCGCATTAGAAGCTCCGCAATCTCTTGTAAGACTGTTTACCTGATAAGTGTCACCAGAGAAAATACTCTGCTTAGAACTGTATGGAGTAGCATCTGTAGGGATTGCTAAAACTGATTTACATCTCGAGTTTTGAATAGGGAGACGAATATTTACAACACGGTCACTGGCTAACTGAGAATACTTGTAGTTCGTGTAGGATAAGAAATCATATATCATAGAACCACCTGCTTGGAGCATTTGATTCATTTTAGCAGTATAGCCTTGAGGCATTTCTACCTGCTGAACAATGAGTTCTACATTATCTACAGAGCAAGTTGGATTGAATGATGTAGCCTCATCTACACCACAAGAATAGACAGAGTAAGTGTCATCAATATCAGTATACCATTTATTTTCAGTCGCAGCAAATCCAATCTTTACAAGACCACCTGAAGCATTAGCAGTTCCAACAGTTGTGTCATAAATGACTGATGTAACTACTACCTTGACAATATCATCTGCATCACTTCCACTCTTTTTAACTCTGGAATCCAATGGAGCTGCGTCACTAGCAGAACCACCCTTAGCAAATGCGAGTGTATCTCCTACGAAGAATGGGCAAGTATCTAATGAGATATTACCATTATCTCTAGCTACATAGAAATGACTTTGACTAGAACCGCTAATCCAATCATCAGGAGCGTCGTTTGAACCATTGATAGAATGGAAAAGAGGATTGGCTTCATTTCTCTTGTTCTTGAGACCAGTTTCTAACTGACGGAAGACCTTGTTTGCGTCTTCTAGGATTATTTCAATACGGAGTCCTGAGGTCATAGCAAGTGGAAAGATCTTATCATTCTGGAAGATTCCTGTAGGGAGTTTGAGTAGTGCTTTCACAGTTCTGTAATCGCTGTTAACTAGCTGAGAACCATTCGACGAGCTGAAGTATGGGTTAGTGTCAAGGTTATTCATGTTAGTAGAAGTAGTCCCTTGGTTAGGTCTTGAAACATTGCTTTCAAGGATAGTTCCTTCAGTTAAAGCACGCTTCTTCTTAATATTGTCATTTGTTTCAAAATCATACTTAAGAGCAGTAAGGACATTCACATTTTGTAGTTCCTCGAGCAATACGTTTTGGGCTCCTCCGCTGCTTATCCTACAGTCCCTGATGAGAACATTTGCCCCTAGGTCACCGTCTAGTGTGATAGGAATACCAGAAGCAGAATCAGGATATTGAACTCGTACATCCATACGGAGGTATGTTTCACTGGGCATCATGTATCCAGTAGATGCTGGAATAACAAAGTTAACCTGCTGACCAAGATCATAGCTGAGACCATTTTCAGCTAAGATTGAAACTTTCTTTTGAGAGATTGGTATCTTTTCTTCGGCTGTCCAGAACTGTTGAGTAGGCATTTATATTGTATTTATATTTTAATTATCAAATAAAAAAAAATTTAAACTTTGTTAAAATGTTCCACTTCCCTGAGTAGCGTTATTAATATGCTGCGACTGTGTTCCTACTAAGCCACCAGCCACCATATTATTTACAGGAGCCACATTAGCTTTCGCAGATGGAAGAGCATCTAACTGAGCCTTTCTTGTGCTTTCAACATTATCTACATCTTGCTGAGCATCTTGAGTCGCTTGTTCGTCTTTGTTATGAGTATCTACTGTCTCAGCTACAGCCCCTATCGCCTGAGCCAATTGTCCAACTGGTTCAAGTGCTGGAATAAATGCTCCAATAATATCTAATCCTGTTCCTACTGAGCTAGCAATTTGTCCTACTTCATCCCATCTATCTACAGTTCCATCTTTATTCTTAGCAAATCCATTCTTAAACATTTCATATGTCCCTACTAGTCCACCAATATCACCAACAGCACGTAATCCAGTGCTAGCGAATCCTACTCCCTTTTTAAGTTTTTCACTAGCAGTTAATACTTTTCCACTTAATTCTTCTCCTTTTGTTGTCGCTTGAGTTAACTCAGTAGTTGCTGATGGGGCTTTATCAGGGATTTCAGGAGTGTTCTCATTAGCAGCACTAGGTTCATTTGTTTTTGGTCTATTTGCTTCATCAGGAGCATCAGGTCTTCCAGGACGATCGGCATCTGCCTGAACTCTAGCAGTTTCTGCTCTATCTTGTTCATCTAATGTAGGAGTAGGACGAGCATCCACACCACCAGCTCGTGCAGATTCATCTAAAAATGCCGATTGCTGTTCTTCAGTTAATGGAGCAGCTGGTTGTCTTCCAGTAACTCTACCCCCAGCTCGTGTCTCAGCAATTGTGGACGGAGTTTTAGTAGTAACTATATCGCTTGATGCTTTAGTTCCCACATTAGTAGCAGATCCAAATACTTTATCTACATCTCCTCTTCTCACAGCATTTTGAGATGAAATAAATGTTCCAAATCCTCCTACACCTCCACGAGCAGCCTTCGCCTTTTGATAGGCATCATATGATTCACCAAATCTATTGTATGATGAAACAAGGTTGAGACCACTCATAGCATCATGAACGTCATAAATAATTTTGTCCGTAGTATCCGTTGATTGCTGACCTCGTAGATTACCCTGAGCTGTTATCTTTTCAGCATCCAATGTGTTATTAATACGATCACGTGTGCTTAAAATCTGTTCATTAAATAAATCATTGTTAGTCGTTCTAGCATTCCCTTCGGCACGAGCAGCATTCAAACCGTATAAATCCATTTGTCTTTATTTACTTTCAACATTTTCTTCTACATTATCTTTTTTTGATTTTTTTGTATTAGTTTCCTCTTCTACGATATCTTTTTGAGTTATAGCCATCATATCTCTTTCACCTTCTGCTATTAGCTCATCAAAGTTCTTATACATCTTAGGAGGATTAGACTGTAAATCCATATGGATAAAATTATATCTCTCTGGCGTTGCCTTTTTATACAATGCTATCCACTTCTCCGGTCCTCCAAATAGATCCCCAAATTCTTCGCCGATCTTTAATAACTCTTTTCTGTTAGGAAATGGTGATCCTACGATTACATTCGTCGCATTCTGTCGTATAATTGGACTGACTGAACGGAAATTTTGTGAGCTTATAATTAAAAGTTTTATATTAAAATGACGAAATCTACTCGCAAGATGATTGATTCTACCTTCTCTTTTAATTGAACCGAGGCAATCATCCACTACGACTGCGATTTCGGGCTGGTCTTCTTTTTTAAACTCTTTTTGTCTTTCTACGAGTCCATCTATAATTGAATCATTGTATTGGTCATAAGTATCAAATGCCTCTTTCAAATAACGAGAAGTAACATCATTAGCAATTGTATTTGATATTATATGAGTTGAATCGAATCGCTCTTGGGCATCATAAAAGTCGCTTGAGAGCAGAAGGTTACTCACTATCGTACTCTTTCCTGTCTTGACAGGACTAATCATCAATAAACATGCTCCACCACCGTATCCGTCTATCTGGGGAAGATGGGGATGAACAGGAGGTAATCCAGATTTATTTAAATATTCTTCTTCAGGATCTTTTACAGGAAAAATCTTAGGAGGTGTTGATTCCATTTAGTATATATTAGATAATTATTTTATTTTTTTATTGTATAATGGAAATTGCTATTCTCTTATCAGGAAGATTAACCTCGTATGATAAACATTATCAAAATATTATGGATAACTTAGTCCAAGATAATAATGTTGATTTCTATGCTGGTATCTCTACTGAGCCTATTAATGAAAAATTACTTGATGATTTCTTAAAAATGTATAAACCTAAAAAATGGAAATATAGTGATAAACCTCTACTTGATATAGAGTGGGATAAAGTAAAAGCCAATAAACAAATGACACCTATTAAAAAGAATCCTATGTATATGTGGAGAAATCGTGATAATGTAAGAGAACTCTTGAGGCGAGAGCCCAGTAAAGTAAAATATGATTGGGTTATATCTACTCGTGTTGATGTATTCTATAAAGAGAAACTTGATTATAATGATTTAGAAGCTGATAAAATAAATATTCCTCGTTTAGCAGATTATGGTGGTTATCAAGATAAAATTGCAATCGCTAAGAAACCTATTATGCTTGAATATTTAGACTTGTATGATAATATGAAATCATATCTTATTGATAAGAAAAGAGCTGTTAATCCTGAGCCATTACTTAAATATCATATTGATAAAGGAAAAAATATTCCAGTTCATAGAATATCACTAAAACATGATATCTTTCCTAAGGTAGCATTGAAGAAAAAACAAGCCGTAGCGGATACTGGTCAAAAATAATATATTGTATATATTAATGGAACAGAAGTTTACGGATATCTATAATAAGAAAATATGGGGTTCTCGTGATGGTAAAGGGACTAGTGGAACTGGCTCAAGTATATCCCCTGATACTAAATGGTATATAGAACTCTTAGTAAAACATATTGAAGATACAAATAGTATTAATATCTGTGATCTTGGATGTGGTGATTGGGAGTTCAGTAAAACTATTGATTGGACTTCGCTTAGCGTTAATTATACTGGGATTGATTGTGTTAAATCTGTAATTGATAATAATAATAAATTGTATAAAGACAGTGATAATGCCATGATATCTTTTATACATCAAGATGCTAAAAGTATTCCAAAGGGTTATGACTTTGTTATTCTAAAAGATGTTATTCAACATTGGAATGATCAAGATATAAAAGATATCATTCCTGAGATTCTTAAACATAATAAATTTATATTCTTATGTAATGGATACATATTTGGAAGAGATAGAAGTAAAAATAATTGGACTACTCGAGAGTTAGATAAAAAATATCATTATCATCCAATAGATATTCATAAAGAACCATTTACATCATTATCCTTCAAAATACATGATTTACAACATAGAAGATGTAAGGAATACGCATTAATATCAAAATAAATATCTTATATAGATAAATGAGAGTATTTGTGATTAATGCTTATGAAAATAGAAAAGATAAATATGATGAAAGATATGAATTATTCCCTGCTGTATGGTGGGCTGATGTCACTGAAGAGCAAGTAGAAAACTATTATCTTAGATATAACGCTAAGATTGAACTGAGAAAGAAAGTAGTCGCATGTAGTATGTCTCATAAGAATCTATTACAGAAGATTATCAATGAAGACTTAAAAGAAATAGTAATCATAGAAGATGATGCTTTAATAGAAGATTGGGATAGATTAGAACAGTTAAAAGATGTAAATGAGTTTTGTTATGTAGGAGGTTATATGTCTTCTCCCTTTTTAAAAGACTTGAAGAGTTTTGAAGAGAATGATAAAGAACACGTGCGTCACGACTTGATAAAAGGTATTAATACAATTGATCCAAAGATATTTAGAATAGGACAAACATGTGGATATTACATACCTCATGCAGAGGTCGCCAGGATGATATTGAGTAATCTTCCCAATGGTAAAAAAGAAAGAGCTATTGATAATGAGTATATGGCTTTACAGAAAAAAGGTAATATCACTAAGTTTATTTATCCAGCAATTGCTACATTATTTATTAAAGAGGCTAAAGAAGGTTTTACTTTCTCAAATCATAAATTATATGATGACCAAACATTATACTAAGCTCCATACATTCCAGACAACGCTGCTGACCAAATATCATTTGGATCAGGACGTCCTAATGCTCTATTGAGAGTCTGCTGGACTTTCTTTTGCTGTTCTTCTTCTTCCTTCTTTTTCTGTTTCACTACTTTACGAGCTTTACGTTTGACCTCGTACTGTTCTATCGCGTTAGCAGTAATCTTTGCGATTTGTTCTTCAGTATACATCTGTCCTTGTTTTTGGATAACTTCTTTGACTTGCTTTTCTTGCTTCTGCTGTCTCTTCGAGGGAGGAGGTTCAACCCCTTGTTCTTTTAACTTCTTAGCTTCTTCTCGTGCAATCTTTCGTTTTTCCCTGGCTTTAGCAAGAGCATCTAATTGTTTTTGGGTAGGCTGTCTCTTCTTCTTAGGAGGCTTCTCAGGATCTTTCACAGGCTGTATTGTAGGAGTTCTAAATACCTCTTCATTCTTAAACTTCTTCTTTGGCTTTACAACAGGCTCCAATACTTCTTCAACTTCTTCTTCAATAAGTTCTTCTTGTTCTTCAGGAGCTAGTGATTCAGCTTCAGTAGAATCTTCTTTATCTTCTATCTCCATAGTCACTGCTCCTTCTCCATCATCTGCTTTACTTACAAGAGGATCTTCTTGTGGATCTTCTATTTGAGGCTCGGGTTCGGGAGGAGGCATTCTCATCTCAGGTAAATAATCAGTAGACATATCTTTATACTTTCATTAGAAAATAATTGTAGAATATATTATTTGAATTTGATTCTACAGTGAATCACTATATTTTATTGAAGCATAGTAAAAAAGATATCATTTCATGATCATAAAGTAAAGGTTATATTTT
>TARA_R100000734_G_C3319248_1_pt1 | contig 13287 bp, 12 predicted proteins | sample TARA_R100000734 | Tara Oceans TARA_R100000734 (sample SAMEA2623290) | marine metagenome | biome: marine biome (ENVO:00000447); feature: surface water layer (ENVO:00002042); material: "saline water (ENVO:00002010), including plankton (ENVO:xxxxxxxx)" | depth 5 m | reverse complement strand
GTCTATTTTTAATCTTTTTTTACCCATTGTTAAATTATAAGAAAGTTCTATAGCTTTTTCTAAAATTGCAACCTCAGCATCAATAGCCTCAGGACTCTTTTTAGATTCTGATAAGTCTAAATAGTATGAACGGTCAAGCATGTCATCACCAAATATACTTTTAGCCATATCTAGAACTCTTTCTAATCCATCTTTGTCATCATGAATTAAACCCATTGCTAACATTTGTGCAAACTCGTCACCATTTATGTCAAGGTCTTTTAAATATTGTGCGTTATCATACGCACTAGGATTTTCTATTATATCGCTTGCAAATATCTTTTTTTCTAAAGCTTTGTAATCTTTATCATATTTTGTTTTATCAAAACCATTGACCTGCTTTACATATTCATCAAACTTAAAAAGGAGAGATTTATTATGTGATTGTTTTTGGTTTTGAAAGTTAGTATCAGATACATATTTCTCGTAATCTGCTTGTGTTGGGAATGTTTTTGTAATGTATTGGTCACCTTGTTTTATTTTGTAAGTGACTTCAAGGCTTTTTTTATAATTTTTAATCAGTTGTTCTTCAGCTTGCTCTATTGTGCTAAAATATCTTACCCCACCATCTTTTATGTTAAATTGTCCCTCGCCATTTTTATCTTCCATAAAAACAGCAAATCTTCCTGCGTTTTTATTTGCTAAAACAATAGGAGATTTATTAGGGTCAGAGTATAAATCGTAATATTGGTCGTAGGATAGATTGTTAAACGTAGAGTCTAATCGGCTTTGTATAGTTTTTCGGTCTCTGCCTTCCATGTTTTTCAATATAGGTTTAACCTCTGCATTATAAAAGTCGTTTAGATTTGAATATTTAAAGTTATTATATTGAGGATGCTGTATGATTTTACCACCATACGCCTCCATCCCATCGTACACTGTATATTCGTTTCGCTTTTTTTCGTCCTTTAGCCAAGCTCCATTATCCCATTCCATAAAAGTTCCTTATCTATAGTTGTTTACTATTTCATTAAATTTATCATTTGTAGTTCCAAAATTCATCTTTCCCCAAGCTATGAATCCTTTCATTTGTTCAGGGTCATTAAATGGGGGATTGTCTAAATCGTACATCTGAGGAGCTCCACTTCCATCAAATTTAAATTGATTTTCTATTCCACCTTGGACAAAACTTGTAGCTAGATTAGCATACTGCATGTTTTGCTGATTAAAGAATTGTCTTCTAGCTTCCATAGACTGTCTTTCGTTTTGCTCTAAACCTAATTCAAATTGATTTAATTGATTTTGTGCATTTTCCTTGTATGTTTCGTTTTGCATTGCAATCTCGTTACTTATTTTAGTAACTCTCTCCTGAGTTTCTCTGTCTACTTTTCTTAATAATTCATCGGTAATTATAGAGTTTTGCGTATTATTTTGGAATGACCTACCCATAATTTGTGATTTTGATTGGTCTCTTATATCTAATGCAGGTCTTGTTGCTTGCTGTATTCTATTGCCTATATTTAAACCTTCTTTAGCCTTTTTTTCTAGGTCTGCAAGTATTCGTTTTTCTGCTTCAGAACGCCTATATCTAGGTGGAGCTTTTTGTGTTGCTGTTCCTATTGCTCCTATTAAAGGTGCTACCCACCACATATTAAATTACCTCCCTTACTCTATTTACCATATCTCTATCACCCTCTTGGTTTTTAATTTTTTCTATAGCTCTATTCCATAGATTCAATAAAGACGCTGATGCATTTGGGTCATCTTTTAGCGTAGCTATATGACACGCATAATATACCAAATCTTTATGATAAATTTCAGGAATACTTGGTACAGAATTTAAGGTATATTCAGTAGGTACTGCTACATATTTTACCCTTAAACTGTCACCGGTTCTTAAATTATGTGAGAATATTAAACTTTCATTATTAATTGCATACCCTACAGGAGTACCATCATGCACGGTGTTGTCGTTTTTATAATAAAAATCTTCTTCAAACATTGGCTTTATTTTCTTTCCGTTTACTAATACGGTTTTCATGCTTTTAAATGCATGGCTGTCTATTTTACTGCCTGCTCCCGGTAAATCAAATGTATTTGTATTTGTTATACCTGTATAAGCTAAAAGCTCTTCTAAAAGATTTACTTCTCTACATAGTTCTTGTTCTGCTTCGTACATTAAGTTAACTAGTAAAGCTCTATCAGCATTTACCATTAACTCTGCTTTATCTACTAGTTTACTCCACTGCATTTATTCTCCTAATGTGTATGTGTTGTTATATCTGACTGTATTTGTGTTATATCTGCTTGAATAGCTGTAATATTTGTTTGAATTTGTGCTATATCAATTCTTATTTGTGATAGACTTAAATCTACCTGTAAATCTTTTGTCTCTAATTCTTGAACTCTTTCTTTTAAGATTTTTAACTCTGCTAATAATGAATTTATAGATGACTTTATTTCGTTATTAGCTTTGTTTTGTATATTATCGTTTTTTATATAGCTCATTCTACATCTATCTCATACGTTAAAAGTTCAAACAAGTTTTCACTTTCAGTGCTAACTGTTTTACCGTTACTATAGCTATCTAATTCTATTGAAAAATACTTACATCTTGTTCCAACTCTAGCAGAAACATAAGCTTCTTCGCCTGTAGTATCAGAAAATAACAAATTTCCTGATATGGTTTTTGCTACAGTTTCGCTACCATCTATATATATATTTAAGTTAGGTGCTATAGATGATGATTTATTTTTATATCTTATATTTAACCTTCTTATCATTTTAGTATCTTCAAGGTTTCCTAACCTAATCCAACCTGTTCGTTTTTGGAATCCAACAGATATACCTGAACGTGATTCTAAATCTGATATAACACTATTTCCTCCCATATTATTGCTAAAATAATATGCGTTATAAGATTCATCGCTTGCAAAACCACTCCAACCATTTGGGTTTTTTAATTGCATCCACACAGGTTGTTGTATATTTTTCATGTCTAAAACCCAAACCTCTGTTTTTATACCCTGAGATACATACAGCATTTTGTTTTTAGGACTATAAAATATTTTAGTATCATCACTGTAATTAGCTTGATAATGTTCTCTCCATAGCATACTTATTTCTTGAGGTATAAAGTTTTGATTTAACACATATACACCTTCTTTGTTTGCAAAAAACACTCCTGCTTCAGTTGATATTACGCTTTTTGTTGCTGTGCATCCTAAATCAGGAGATGATTCTAATAAAGACCATTGACTTACATCCGTTGTAGGAATACTAAGCCTCCATATACTTCTTTGCATAAATACTATAAGGTTACCTAATGATTCAGCTAGTCCTGTTATTTGTCCACCTTGAGCATCTTGACATTTTATAAAATTAGTTATAGGTATAACATTTGGTTGGTTTAGTTCACTAAAAAACACCATGTTTGTGTCTTGTTCTGTGTCATCTAGATTTGCCGATGTATAAGAACAGTTAGCAACAAACAATCTACCATCTATATATACTGAAAATTCAGGCTTAACGTTTATAGGTGTTTCATCATAAGGATGTGGTGTTAAAGCTGTAAAACCATCATCTGTAAATTGCACAGATACTATATCTTGACCTTGTGCGTTCGTACCTGATGTAGACGTAACGTCTTTTGATATTGTAATTTGAGTTGCTGAGCTTGTAGGTAAATTAGATATGCTTGGTTCAACAGTAAACAATGTGTTATCATGACTTTGTATATTGTGAACATTACCGTCTATTTGTATTTTTCCATTATTAAAATTATTTGTAGTTACAACTGCAGAACCTGATTCAGTGTTGTCATACCCTGTAGTAATTACTGTATTATTTCCTGCGTAATAAGAATTAGGTCTTTCATCAACCTCAGATATTACAACGTTTCTTATTCTAAGACCTGAACCATTACCGAATATATTACTAGATGAGTTTGAATGATGTAGCCAAAAATTTAATCTTGCTGTACCTGATTCAGTTGCTGTAAATGTACCATTGCTTAAAACCCACCAACCTTCATTTGTTTCTGTTATCTCAGGAATATTTAAATTATCTGTTCTGTAGGTTGCTCTTCCGTGATTATGAAAAAAATAAGCATTGTCTGTGCTAGATTCACCCCAATCTCCATCTATATGTGGAGCAGTAATACCTGCGTTTTTTGTTAGCTTAGCCTTAAACCATTGATGATTAAAAATGTTTTCGTTTTCATAAAAACCCCATGAAAACTCGTATTGATAATAATATTGTTTTCCATCTTCTAAGGTAATGTCTTGATATAAACCATTATTTTGGTCTTGAGGATAAAAGTCTTGATTTCCTGATTGTCCAACATCAAAGTAACTAGAACTTTGTTTTACAAAGAAAGAAGCTAACGGTCTTTTAAATTCGTGCTCAGACCATAATCCTCCTAGTGCACCTTTAAAAGGTGAACCTGCACTAAAAATATCTATATAATTGGTATTATTCATTAAATGCCTATTGCCTCCAAAAAATATAACAGGCGTAAAATCCTTACCATTTACAGTTCTAGCTCTTTGATTCCATCCGGTTTTATCTAAAAAATGCCCATTTTGTACTTTGTTGTTTCTACTTATAAGCATCCAATCATGGTTTCCATTTGAGTGATAATATGGACTTGAGTTTTCATTTGGTCTAAGTTCATTATATAACAAAACATGGTCTGCACTGAAATCTGAATTTCCCTCAAAGCTTTGCACTGAATGCACACCGGGATTAAATGTATTCCAATCTGTATCTTGTTTGTCTGCGTAAAAAGTATGTCCTACATTATTTATAGTTTCTAAATTATACGGTTGGTCAGGAATCCTGTATGCATGACCTGTAGCATCAGATGTCCCTGTTTCATTACACATTCTAATTCTTGTGTAAGGACTGTCTGTGTTATCTTTTAATTTAATAGCCTGATTAATACTGTTAAGGTTAATGTTTCTATTAGCCATTTTTGGTCTTAATATAACTATCCAATCATTTACACCATTAGCATCTCCAACTGCATATGGTGTCCCACCTGCTATTAACGTAGATTTATCTCCTATAACACGATTATAATTAAAATTAGCTTGTATTCCACTTGACTGTACAAGAGGAAATTTAGCAGATATGCTTTTAATAAATCTATATGTTGCTTGATGCTCTAATTCACTTACGCTTTCTGCTCTATATATATCTAAAGATGTAGTTCTAGGATTAAATGTATCTTTTATTATATCTGCAGTTATTTGCAAAGCTTTGTTTGCTGTAGGTTTTGCAGTTACATAGTTAGCTGTTAAAGGTGAAATCTGAGTTCCATCCATTACAACCACTACTTTATAAAAATAATTTTTATTTACATCTAATAAAGATGTGTTTTGTGTTACCTCTGTAGGTGTTCGTAAAGATACAAAATTATTTATAGGTCTTGCAATATCTAAAAACCATCCCTTTTTTGTAAACAATCCGTCAAAAAAATTTTTATTTATATATTTATATCTTAATGGGTCGAGACTTTTTCCTAATATAAAAATAGCAACATCGTCTAAAATTTCTATCTTTCTAATTTTTGTTGCTGTTTCTGTTACTAGCTCATACTCTGTAAAATCTTTAGATATTAAATATATACCTAACACACCATTATAGGTAGCACTAGCTAGCCATGCAAAATTATTTGCATAGTTTAAATTTGGGTTTATATACATAACTAAAGAATAAATTTCAAAACCCTGTAATGTACTTGTGTTATTAGAATAAGGTCTCGAAACTAATTTTCCGGGTATGTGTACATAAGAATTTACAAGCTCTATATTACCATTAATTCCTAGCTCTTCTCCGTCAGAAAATTTATCTATACCGGTATTTAAAGGAATCTTTATTTCAGGCATTAATTATCTCCTGTGTCAGCTAATCCCATTTCAGTATCCTGAATATGTCTCTGATTTAACAAGTTTATCATATTAATACCTGATGATTGAGCTAGCGACACCCTATTTGGTTTATTGTCAGTTTTCCATAAATAGGATTCGGCAAAATCTAACATTGGGTCTATAAGAACAGAAGCTAGTTCGCAGTGTTCAGCAACCTGATTTGTCACATTATTGTATATTAAATTAGGCTGTTTTAAATATCTTATAACACAATTAAAAGAATCTTGTGGTATAAGGTGTAGTTTGTCAGCAAAAATATAATAATAAAAAGCTTCATTAACGCTATTTAAATATTCATTATCAAGCTTATCTAAATCTTTTATATCTATTCTTTTAAAGCTTTTAATTTTGTTTTGCCTGTAAACGCTTACTGATAATAAATCCCCTCTAAACAAACCATGCAAACTATTAACATCTGATAGTTCTTTTAAGTCTATAATCCCGTCTCCTGAAGAAATCAAACTAACTTCTTGCTCAAATGATGTTAAGTATTTATTGTGTATAACAGAGCATATATACCTTTGAGCTTGGTCTAACGCATCATGTATTTCTTGGTCAGGAAAAGCAAGACCTGTTGGGTCTTCAACTCTTGCTCTTATTAATCTAACTAATTCCGATACTTTAATTTTAAAGCTAGCCATTAATACCATCCCTCCACTTTATTTGAATGTATATTTATAGGTATATTACCTGTTGGAGATGTTGTTGCAATTTTAGTAGCACTAATATTAGCAACAAGATTATACTCTTTTTCTGCTCCATTTGTTGTTCCTGTAGTAGGGTCGCCATAAGTACCATCTGTTGGGTTGTGGCTAAAATACCCTGCAGGCTGACTGTTTAAATCTGATTCACCACTAACAATGTACTTACCGTGATATATTTTAGCTAGATAACCTACTGTAATGCTGTTAATTGTAGAGTTCACATATTTAGAAGTAGAAGCATCCCATGTAGGAATACTTGCTTGACCTGCTTGGTCTTGACCATTAGTTAGTGCCCCTATACCTCCATATGTTTTTGTATTATCAGTCCTAATTATTCTAACGCTATTTAAATATATATTAGTTTCCTCACCTTCTTTAGTGTTAATGAATGGTGCATCTCCAAGCTCAATTCTAGAGTTATGTATATATATATTATTTGTACTAGGTGTAGAAGTATTAGGAGATTTTACAAAACCATAACCTCCATTATTTTCTGTTTGAGAGTTTTGTGCAGTCCCATATATAGGTGTAATTAACCTTAAATTTCTAAAAGATATATTGCAATTTCTTGCGTTTATTCCGAATGACTCTAAAACACTACCTGAGTTATTCATAGATGTATATATTTTAGGATAATCATGCTCGAAAAAATTATAACTATTACTATTGTAATATGGTGTCCCACTTGCGTTAACCCCTACAAAATTTAAAACACAATTGTAAAAATTATAATGTCCTTCTAAAGTGTAAACTGCATTAGACAAAGGAGATGATGTTCTTGACATTAAATATATAGTTATAGATTGATTACTAGAACCGTCTAAAGCAGACAGTGCACTGTGAAGAAGCTTGTAAGGAGAAGTTGCTGTACCTATTCCGTCTGTAGCAATATCATCATCAACATATATAGTCCTCTCTTGCATTTGTATTGACCCATCTACGTTTACATCACCGGTAATTTGTATGTTTTCTGATTTAGAGATGCTTATATCTCCACCAATAGAAACTATATTTCTACCTGATGCATTTGGGTTATCGACAACATGTATTCCCTTTTCCCTGTTTGTATAATTACCTGCACCAATTAAAACTTCGCTTTGTTTTAATGGAGAATTTGAATGACTTGCAACTATAGTATGTTTTATATCTCTAGCAGATGTTGCTTTGTAATCCCCTGCTGTCGTAATAAATTCTCCTTCTGTAGCTGTTTTTTTATATGTGCTAGTTAGCATCCCTTGAGATGTTGCGTCTCCATCGTTTGGAGACTGTATCATAAGTTTTCTATATTGACTACCTGAAGCATATAAATCTTCAGCTCCATATTGTGCTACATTTACGCTATTTATATGTGCATTACGAACAACAAGTGGATAAGTTTTATAAAAAGCTACTGTTGAAGCATCTCTAGGTTCACTACCAACTTGAAATGTTAAAAATTGATTGTCATCAACGCCTTCTTTAGATAAAATAACTCCTGTAGAATTATTATTACCATCTGTCAGATGATTGTTAGCACCAACAGTTATATCTTGTAATTCTGTTAAATCTTGCGTTCCTTTCTTGCCTACATGTAGCCAAGATGGAGCAACGTCTTTTATTTTTTTTGAGCTTACTGTAGCCATTTAATTCTCCTAAGTAATTACTAGTTTTAATTGTATATTTAAAAATAAATCGTCTGTATTTATATTGTCTGTCGGCTCTGTAAAAACATCTTCCCATGTAGAAGAAGAGGTTACAGTAGCACCATTTTTATCAATTAATGTTGGATTTTGTGTATGGTCAAAATCAGGCATTTTTAAATGATAAAAAGCAAAATTATCTATTATATTTTCATCTACAAGAGCCTCTGCATCTGATACATTATAGTCTATAGTTTGTATAGAAGAACCCTCTAAAGTAATACCTGATGTAAAATCCCTTCCTGTACCCGGAACTGCATTAGAATCTAAAGCTCCTGTAAATACTAAAGTTGATGTACCTAAATCATTATGCCTTCTAGCTTCAATATAATTTTGAGTATTGTTACTAGAATCATACGTTGCATTATGAACCTGACTATAAAAATTAGTGCTAGAATAATTTTGTCTAAATGACATTACTATTTGTGGCTTCCATGTAGCTTTACCATTATATTCTTTAATAACAAATTTAATACCATTTAACATAGCTTGATTTAATAAAGAGTCAAAGTAATCCATTTGTATAGCTGAGGGAAGTGTATTGTTAAACCCTTTATTAGTTCTTAAATCAATTTCAGGTTGATATAAAGCTTTAAATGAAGGGCAATCATCTACAGGGCAACTCCATTCCTGATAATCGTCCAAATGAGCTAAATCTACAACATTAATTCTTCTTATTTTTGGCTGAATATAATATGTTTTTCTGCTTGTTCTAGATGAAGCTAAATAGTATCCTAAATCTAAATCTGTATAAAATATTTTAAAATCTTGATAACCCATATAACTTAACTTATAGGTTTCGTAATGTTCTGTCCAATTAACTTTATCTTCAGATATGCAAAAATACAACTCATTCGTCCTTACGTCTCCCGGAGTATAGGGTTTAGGTTCGTTGTTTTGTGCATAATCATCAAACTTAAACATAAAAGATATTCTGCACATACCATCCCCTGTATGCTCTGCTTTAGCATTTTTTACATGTGCGTATCCTAATGATATGTTAGTTTGTTTCAAATTCTTCCTTTTGTTAAAGGGGGAAGCTAAAAAACTCCCCCCTTAATTAGCAATGCGAGATTTCTTAAGTGGCTTCAGCCCACCCATTAGCAAGTCCTGTTGCATTTACATATAATTTACCTGCATTGGTATCTACATATAAAGCTCCTTTACTTGACACATGGTTAGGTGCTCCCACTCCTGAATAAATGTGTATACCTCCTATAGAAGTAAAAACAAATCCACCTGCATCAACCTTAGTAATCATACTTACTGATTTTTTATCAGCATCCGATTGTGATGTAGCCATTATTTATTCTCCTTAATAGTCTGATGCACCACCAACAAGCAATCCTTGCATTCTTGGATTAGTACAGGTTAACTGACCCATCCAAAAGATTTTTGCAACTCTTGCATCTTGGTTTACAGGTTTTTGGAAATCTTCAAACACAAAGTTTCTCTTAGAGTGTACTTTAAAATCAAGATATTTTGTATTTAAGAAATACATTTGACCGGCAGGTACGTGAGAATCTACTACTACTGTAGCTCCTTTAAATCTTAAAGTCTGAAAGCCTGCATCTGCTAAATCAGAAGCACCTTCAAATCTTTTGTTAGACATTAAAGAAGTCTCATAAGCATCCATAAGAACCTGAGTAGTCACTATTAAATCAGGACTATCATTATCTATTGTGCACTTACCGTACATTTTAGTCATATCTGTAATGATTTTAGAAACGCCACCATTTGTAGGCACAGTAATGTGCTCTGTAAATGTTGAAGCGTCTGTACCATCTGTATCATCAAAAGAAGCTGTTTGTGCATCCCACCAAGTATAAGTCGTACTATCAATACCACCTAACTCTCTGTCAAAACCGATAATACAGTTATTGACACCTGAGCCGACAAAGTCTGTAGTTGAAGCTGATGCATCATACTTAGCACCACCTAAAGCTACAACTTCACCTGAAGCAGGTGCTGTAGCACCATCGCCATTGAACATAGAAAGTCCAAACATATCTTTTAATGATTTCTCTGCGTTACGCATTTTGGATTTTAGTAACGATAATACTTGTGAATCACCTGAGTTTTTCAATTCATCTTCGCCTGAGATAGAAATAGTAGCATAAGCTAATCTCCAATCCCATTCAGCAGAAGTAATTGGGTCACTTGGTGTTGTATCAAGTACATCGTAACCTGAGTAATAACCCTGAGCTGTATTTAATCCATATTCTAGTGGAGTAATAATTTTCTTACCACCATCTAATTTCTCAGCATTTTTTAACAATTTAAATGCTAATACGTTAGAGTTGAAAATGTTATCAACTAAAACAGGAATAAACTTGTCTCTAGTTAAAGAACTCAAAGCATTATAATTTAAAGACATTATAATTTCTCCTTATTTACGTGTTGAAGTAACGAGAAACCTCAGGATTTTCCATTGATATTTCATTGTAGTTTTTAGGAGAATCGCCTGAACGAACCTCTCTAGCTCCTATTTCTGAATTACCTATTGTACTTCCTTCGTTTCTCATTTTATTTTGATACAACTGCTCTCTTCGGTTTTCCTCAGTCATTACCTTGTCGTAACTCCATAATTTAAAAGACGCTTCCATGTCGATGTCTCCACCTCCATACACACCTTTCTCATAACAGTAGTTAAGAAATTCCATATTATCTTCTTCAGATTTAAAAAAGTTAGGGTTCTCTTCACGAATAGAATCATATCTGTCGCTTATTGACCTCTCTAACTTTTCGCCCTCTAAAGCATTAATACGGTCTACCAAGCCATCGTACTGAGGGTCTTGCTCACCAAAATCTTCAACTTCTTCAGTAGTTTCAGGTTCTTCCTTAGCATCAAAATCGATACCAAATTCAGAATCTAATCCATACTTATTTATATCTCTTTCTGACCCATCAAAGTAGTCTTTAATGTAGTCTTTAAAAGATTCATCGTTGTCAATTAGGTTTAGCAATTTACCTCCACGAGCAATTGCTTGTGCTTTTTGAGTGTTAGATTTATTCCACTCAGACTTATTGTCTGCGTCTTTCTTCCACTCAATTACACTATCTAATCCAAATGTCTCATCTCCAATTTGAAACTCGTACTGTTCTTCTGAGTCCCCATTTTGAGAATCTTCATTAAGATTCGATTTTTCCCCAAATCCTTCACTTACTCCATAGTCTTCCCAATTATCGTTTAGGGTAGACTCTGAAGGTTCGGAATTAGAGTCAGACGAAGTTGAAACAGGTTTATCTTCGACCTGCGACAAACTACTTGTCTCTTCTTCAGTCAACGTTATATTGCTATAATCGTCCGGCATTAGACATCCTCCTTGATTGGTCTATTAAAAAAATCTTAAGGTTTTTGCTGTTGCTTTTGTTGTTGATTTTGCTGTTGCTGTTTTTGCTCAGCACTACCATCTTTAACAGGAGCTTTACCTTTCCCTTTGAGTTGGTTTATAACATTCATAGAACCTCCTGTAGGGTATATCATATTTTTATATACAAATCTATCATCTTTATTTTGTATCGCTTGTTGCAAAGCATTCATAAACCCTTTTTCGTCAGTTTTAAAAGCCTGTCTTACATCATCAGGTCTTGCTTCCTTCATTTTATCTTTAGAAGGCTTATCTTGAACAGGCTTATCTTTTGCAGGTGGTGATTTAGGAGCTTCTCTTTTTGTTTTAGAGTAACCCTTACCACTTGATTTACTACCTTTGCCTCCTTTTCCCTTACTACCTTTGCCCTTTTCCATCTCTTCTTCTTCAAGAGCCTTTTGTTTAATTAAACTTACTGCTTCGTCTTTGGAATATGTTTTATCCATTTTTTTCTCCTATACGTTTTATAATTCCTGTTTTAAGATGTTCTTCAGCCATTTTACGTAGCTTGACATCGTCTTGCTGTGAGGCACTCATTAAACACTCTTTAGTTACACCATTGTAGCCATTCTTTTTACACCAATCATTCATTGTCATTATCTTTCTATTCCGTAGCTTGGACTCTTCTTCTTGGTGCATTTTGCTCTCTCTTAGGTTGTTGCTCTTCTTCTTGAGGCTGTGGGTTTTGACCCATTAACTCTCTCATCATGAGCTGTGCTTGTTGAATTTCTGCAGGGTCTGTTGAAGTATTAAGAACCTCTACTAGTCTCTGCATTTCCTCTTCCTGCTGTTTTTCTTGCTGAAGAATATCATCAAGAATTTCTTTGGACATATCCTTCTGAGTCCACATCCAAAACTGTTTTGCATCAAGTAAACCTAACTGAACTAGGTCTAACGCTTGGTCAAACCTACTTGCTCTAGATTCAGGCATACTAGAACCCGGTACATATTTAAAGTCCATATCATCATCTATATCAATAGGACTAATCTTATAAAACTCATACCCTGCACCGGATTGATTAAATTTTCTTACATCTATATCATCTTCATAGTTATTCTTTATCATTTTTAAGGTTTGTTTATAAACCTCTATCATAGTATCGCTTCCGACCTCACGTTCCTTGGTTCTTATTATTTGTTGTGAGGCTTCTTGTAACTGACTAATAGCTCTACCTGATGTTACTCCGGAAGGATTTCTACCTTGTGTAATATCGTGAACACCACTAACAGTATCAGCCATTTGCATTAAAGTTTGAGCCATAGGCATAGTAGATTGGCTAACATTTCCTGCAGGCAACCTTTGTATTGACTGACTAGGATTATCAACGTAAAACACCTGTCCCGGCTTATCTGTAGGTATTTGGTGTGAGTCTTTAACTACACCTTTACTTAATACCCAAGCAGGGTTACCATGGTATACTAAATTATCTACACCTTGAGATAATAAAACACTAGTACCAACTGCTAAAGGTTCTATGATTTCAGGCTCTCCCTTTCCCCAAAAATGATGCTCATCAGAATAATTCTTAAACATAGCTACAGGTATGAAAGGGTAGGGAGACTCAACTTTTTGCAAAAGAATTTTTCCACACCATGTAGCTAAACATAATTTATCACCTTC